>Ga0310811_10002487_pt1 | contig 23090 bp, 32 predicted proteins | sample YCmetagenome_FD_207642 | JGI IMG/M metagenome (GOLD analysis project Ga0310811, IMG submission 207642) | Soil microbial communities from experimental microcosm in Duke University, North Carolina, United States - YC | ecosystem: Engineered > Artificial ecosystem > Soil microcosm > Unclassified ... | reverse complement strand
CCATGGCCGACGATGTTTCTGCCATACCCAAGTATATCGGGGGCCAGGCTGGCAGTGGCGGTGCTGGGAGAACTGCTTCGGGTTTGGCGATGCTCATGGGCAATGCGTCCAAGATCCTTCAGACGGTCGCAGCGAACATTGACCGCGACGTGATGCAGCCGGCGCTGATCCAGCTCGCCGACTTAATCCTTCTCACAGACGAGACTGGCATCCTCACCGGTGAAGAGAAGATCACCGTCCAAGGGGTGCAAGTTGCCGTCCAGCGCGAGACCTTCCGCCAGCGTCAGATCGAATATCTGCAAGCGACTAATAACCCTGTGGATAATCATATTATGGGGATCAAAGGTCGCGGCGTTGTGCTTCGCGCTGTTGCTTCAGATATTGGCCTTCCTGGTGAACAGGTCGTGCCAGCGCAGAAGCAGCTCGAACAGATGGACGCCCAGGCCAACCAGCCGCCGCCCCCCGTCAACCCGCAGACCATCTCCGAAGCCATGAACAAGGGGGTCGCCGCCGGCGTGCAGCGGGTGATCACCGAACTCACAGCAGGTCAGTTAGCGATGCTCGAAGGGATGCCGGAGGGTATGCCGACGCATATTGGTACCCCTGCCGGTGGAGCGATGCCGCCGCAACCAGGTCAGCCTGGCGGACCGCCGGGCATGTCACCACCGGTGCCGGGTGCGCATTTTAATCTGCCGCAAGCAGGGGCGCAGGCTCAGGGCATGCGCACCGCGCCGGCCGCCGCGGCGGGTGGACCACAGCTCGCTAATAGCGTAAGCAACACCCCGGGGCCAGGCGCCAAGATTTCTCCGGGGCCGGGATGATCCGTATCGGACGGGTCAACAATGCGCCTGAGCGAAGGGGTGAACCATGCCGCGGCTGTGGCACGGTCCGTGCGGTGATCCAACGTGTTATCGCGGTGCCGAGGGCTCTGGCGGTCCGGGTGGCGCCATGGTCTTCAAGGACGGGCCATGTCAATCCCCCCACTGTCAGTGGCCCTGGCAAACCTTCCACGACGGCCAGTGGATAACGGTGCGCGCGGCGCAGCCGGTCAACCCGGCTGATCCTGGACCACATGTTCGTCGCTTACCGCCGCGGCCGCACTACACCGACAACCCGACCCCGCCGATCGTCGATGCCGGCAAGGTAGCGCTGGATGACCAAAAAAATCATCGTGTCAAGAGCGTTCGCTAAGAAAGTCCGCTCCCGATTCTATTTCACGGGAAGCCCTTGTTTGAGAGGACATTTCACCGAGCGTTATACAATTTCAGGACACTGCACTCAGTGCGTTCACGACCGCAACCTCAAGCGGATACGACGGTCTTAGTAATTCTCTAACCTGGCTCCTGTACGGATAGACCCGTACCAGGAGCGCTGCGTGCCGATTACCTCAAGTCAACAGTACGACCGCAACCAGATGGGGCTGATTCTGGCCCAGGTTGTCGGTGCGTTTGTCACCGGTGTCTCTGGCGCCAGTCCTGGACCTGCTGGTCCGACGGGCGCGACCACCGGTCCCACAGGTCCGGCTGGTAACGCTGCGACAGGTCCCACCGGTCCGATCGGACCGACTGGCCCTGATGGCTCACAAGGCCACCAAGGCCCTCCGGGTCCCACTGGCCAGACCGGCGTCACAGGCGCCACCGGCCAGACCGGCCCGGCCGGCGCGTTCGGCGCCGTAGGCCCACCCAATTCTGGCACGGGTCCCACGGGACCCACAGGTGCTACGACCGGTCCCACCGGCAACGCCGGCAACACCGGCCCCAGCGGTCCTCCGGGCAATACCGGCGCCACCGGCGCCACAGGTTTCCCTGGCTTCGTCGGCCCTACCGGCCCCACGGGTCCCACCGGGATTCGCATGCTTGGACCCGGTGGCACTGGACTGTTCATCCCGCCTTGGTCGGCTCCGACCGGCTCGGGCTTGATCTGGTTCAATCCGAACGCCACCGGCAGTGCGCCGGGACAGTATTTCAATAAGTTCGCGAGGACTGCCTGATGGCTGCTAGTCAGAGCACACTCTTCCCGAACGGCCCGATCCCTGAGATCCGCAATCTGGAGTTCAACCAGATGTCGGTCATCCTCAAGCAAGAGGTTGACTGGGTCAATGCCGGCGGCGGCACTGGCGGCTTTACCGGCCCCACAGGCCCTACCGGCCCGAGCAACGGCCAAGTCGGCCCGACGGGTCCGGCTGGGACGCTCACTGGTTCGACAGGCCCTGCTGTTGGCGCGCAAGGGCCGGTTGGTCCGACCGGTGTCACTGGGGCAACTGGTGCACTGGGTCCACAAGGAACACAGGGTAGCGGCGGCGCCACGGGTCCGGCTGGTCCGCAAGGTCAGATCGGCCCCCCGAACACACTCAATGCGACCGGCGCGACCGGCCCGCAGGGGCCGAGCAACGCCCCGATCGGTCCGTCCGGCAAGGCTGGTCCTTCCGGCCCGACTGGCAACACTGGTCCTTCTGGTGGCCGCGGCCCCATGGGCCCGACCGGCGGCACGGGCATGACCGGCCCGACCGGCGTGAATTACACGATCTTCAAGCCGCCGACGAGCGACCCGGGAGTCACCGGCCAGGTGTGGTGGAACACTGATCACCTGCAAGTATCGGGGCTCGCATAATGGCTGGCATCACTTCTGTACCTAATGAGGCCCCGGACAGCTACGACGATCACTCGCTCAGCATCGTGATGATGCAGATCGCGCATGTGATCAACACCAACTCTTTCACCGGCCCGCGCGGCGCTACGGGTGCTACAGGTACAGTCGCTGGCGCGTCTGGTGTGACTGGCCCGACGGGTCCGACCGGCGGCACCAACGTCTATTACACCACGGGTATCACCGGCACGACCGGGTACACGGGTTACTTCCTCGGCTATTTCGGTCCCACGGGTCCGGCAGGCGGTCCGCGCGGCGTCACTGGCCCGCAAGGCTATACCGGCGTCAATGGTCCGCAGGGTCCGACCGGTCCGAACGGCGTCGCCGGCGCAACGGGCGCCACGGGTCCGACAGGCCAGCAAGGTCCAGTTACGGCCACGGGTCCGACGGGTCCGAGCGGCACGGTCGCTGGCGCGAGCGGCGTTGGCGGTCCGACAGGCATCACGGGTCCGACAGGTCGCCAGGGCGACGTCGGCAACACTGGTCTCACTGGTCCGACGGGTCCCACGGGCACGATACTCTACAACTTCCAGGCCTTCGGTGTCGGCACCGGCGTGACGGGTCAATACTCGCCGTATCAGGCAGGCGGTCTTACTGGCGCCGGCAACAACTACGGGCAATTTGGAAATACTGGCCCGTACAACTTCTCCTTCGGCCAGACCGGCGTCTACCGCGCGCAAGGCGGACCTGTTGGTCCTCCCGGGCCGGTGGCCAACACCGTGCTGATCCTCAACATCGGGTTCAGATGGCATATCCCCGGCGCGATGTACTGCCTGCCGGGCTATGGCACCACGGGCATCTTCCTCGACGAGGGCTTCCCGTTCAAGGGTAGCTCGTGACCATCGCCCTAGCGCTTGTTGGCGGTTTCGTCCTCGGCGTGGCGGTCTGCTTCGTATGGGCGGCCAACGCTTTCGACATTTGGCGATGACCTTGACGGCATAACGTCAATGTGACATAAGGTCGCGATCGTATCAAAAGGTCGTGATGGCCCCCCGTCTATGCCTCAACATGATCGTCAAGAACGAAGCTTCGCGCATCTTGCGGGCGCTGGACTCGGCGCGCCCGCATATCGTCTCCTTCGCCATTCTTGACACCGGGTCGACCGATGGCACGCCAGACGTCATCAAAGAATGGGCCGAACTCCATAAGATCCCGGGTGACGTCGGTCGAGGTCATTTCGAGACGTTCTCGCAAGCTCGCAACGATGCTCTTGCGCTTGCGCGCAAGCGCGATGACTGGGACTACCTCCTTCTATTCGATGCCGATATGGCGCTTGTTGTTAACGACCCCGACTGGCTCTACGGGGTCATCGCCGAGTCGCACGACATGTACCAGTGCGCCGGCGCCCTGCACTACCAGAACCGAAGACTGTTAAGCCGGTACTCCAGCGCGATCTACGTCACGCCGACGCATGAGTTTCTCGCCGCCCAGACCGGCGGCTGCATCCCCATGCACAAGGCGTACTTCATCGACCACGCCGACGGCAGCAATCGCAAAGACAAGTTCATCCGCGACATTCGGATCTTCAAGAAGGCGCTGAAAAATGGCGAAGAGCCGAAAGACCGTATTTTTTACTACCTCGGCCAAAGTTATCGTGATGCCGGCAAGCCTGCTGAAGCAATCAAATGGTATCAGCGACGTGCAGAGCTTGGCGGATGGGCTGAAGAAGTCTGGTCTGCGTACACGAATATCGCATCATGCTTCCGAGATCTCGGTAATATTGGAGAGTTCATCCGATGGAATCTTGTTGCATACAATTTCCGACCTTCTCGGGCTGAAAGTCTTTACGATATTGCGAAATTCTTCCGGGAAAAAGGCGAAAACCCGGCGTCGGTGATCTTCTCCGACGCGGGCATGCGCATCCCGCTGTCGACCGACGCGCTGTTCGTCAACGACTACGTCTACAAACAAGGGCTCAAAGATGAGTTTTCGATATCGGCCTTCTACGTTCCTGGCCGGCATGATGACGGGTTTCGGGTTTGCGATGAGCTATCTCTTACTCGTGGACCGTACCAGTTCTCTGCTGCCTTGGCTGACAGTAATCTCCTTCATTACATGCGCTCTCTTGGCGAGAGCTGCCCAAGTTGTCGACTCCAACAAATCGAGTTCGTAGCCGAAGAACATTGGACCGCGATGAACCCCAGCGTGTGCTTGCACCGCGGGGAGCTGAAGGCGCTGGTCCGCACGGTCAACTACAGGATGGACGAGGATGGACGCTATCTCATTCGAGCCACAGACGGTACTGCTAACGCTACTAACCCTATCAACACTCGTAATTGGCTTGTCCCTCTGGATCGTGACCTACACGCTATCACGCAGATTGAACTCGTTCCACGCGAGCCTCAACCGTGCGCATATCCGCTTGTCGTCGGCTTCGAAGACGCCCGCATCTTCGACTTCGACAATAATCTCTGGATCTCAGCGACTGTCCGACAACGCTGTGCCGATGGCCTTGCTGAGCAAACGCTTGCGAGAATTGGCGGACCTGCTGGCGACCCGTCCGCTCTCGGAGGATATGCGCGACTCGGTCTCGATGATGTTAAGCCGATGCTTCGTACACCTCGACTCTATGAAAAGAACTGGATGCCGATCGTCGGAGCCGACGCTATTCGGTTCATGTACCGACCCGGACATGTCGTTGATCAATCAGGACAGGACGTTGGAGAGATTAAGACTCCAAAACTGCGAGCCGACAGCTTCTCAGGATCTTCGCAACTCATTCGATTCCGCACCGGCTGGCTCGGCATCGTCCACGAAGCCCATGTCTACACCGACCGACCCTGGAAGCGATACTACTCTCACCGATTCGTCTACTACGACGACACCTTCCGACTGGCTCGGACCTCGCGTCCGTTCTTTTTCAAAGACAAAGTCATCGAGTTCGTCGCGGGGCTCGCGTGGCACCCGGAGCCGGAAAAGCGCGACCCGGAATGGGGCAAAGACCTGATCATTTCGTTCGGTTTCAAAGACTGTGAAGCGTGGCTGGCTCGCGTGGATGCGCGCGAGGTATGGGGATTTGTATGTCAGGGTCAAGAAGAGCCAAAGTCCGCGTAGTGACGGCCTATGTGCCAATACAGGGGCACACACGCACACCAGAGGAATACGCCAAACTCGGCGAACAATTGCGGGGGGCACTCGGTGACTTCCAGCCAGCTGTATTCTACGACACCATCCCTGGCTTGTGGCTGACACCGTTCATCGAGAAGCTGGCTGCCGGCGGACATGTGGTCAACCATTCGCAAGGGGACAATCCGGCAAAGAATAGCATGGAGTACCATGCCGTCCAACACAACAAGTTCGAGTGGCTGGAAAAAGCGGCGTTGCACGACGCCGACGCCGACGTATTCGTGTGGCTGGATTATGGCTGCATGCGATTACCAGGATTTGATGGGACATTGTTGACAGAGTTCCTGCGCCGTGTCAGAAAAAACGACCTCGCAATTCCAGGGTGCTGGGAGGAAAAGGAAGTCACGGACTACTATCCGTGTTGGCGATTCTGCGGAACGTTGTTCGTCGTCCCCCGTCAAGACGTTTTTCCGCTCAACAAGGCGTTCAAGGCCATAACCCGGCTCTATGTGCGCGCTATGCGCAACGTGACCTGGGAGGTGAATGACCTCGCGCGCATGGAGTTGGCGCACGTCGGTCCGAAGATCCGGTGGTACCCGGCGGACCATAACGCAACCATGCTCACGGGGTACGAGCCATGAAACACGTTCTGGTGACTGGGGTCGGCGGCTCGATTGGCTGCCATGTAATGGAGCACCTTCTTGTCAATACCGACTGGCAGATTACCGGCATTGATAGCTTCCGGCATAAGGGCCTGTCGGATCGCCTGCACACGAAAATCTATCAGTCACCGCGCGTACGCATTTTCACGCATGACCTTTCAGCTCCGATCTCGGACCTCCTCTCCGACCGGATTGGCGAAGTCGACTACATCATCAACCTCGCGGCTATCAGCGATGTCGACGTATCCCTCGATGATCCCACCTATGCTATTCGCACCAACACTGATATTATGCTCACGATGGTCGAGTTCGTACGACAAAAGCGACGGGGTGATTACGGACACACTGTCCCAGTCTTTCTTCACATATCCACCGACGAAGTCTACGGACCTACTGATGGGCGAACCACGCACAAGGAGTGGGACCCGATCATGCCGTCGAACCCATACTCGGCGAGCAAGGCTTGCCAGGAAGCGATCGCCATTGCCTACTGGCGCAGCTATGGGCTGCGGCTGATCATGGTCAATATCATGAACAATTTCGGCGAGCGGCAGTCGGGCGGCAAATTCCCCTGTATTGTCCAGCGCGCAGTACGCAAGGGTGAGACGATCACCTTGCACAAGTTCGGAGGGGGTTATGGCTCTCGCTACTATCTGCATTCTCGTAACGCTGCTGATGCTATGCTGTTTCTGCTTCGCAATATTACTCCACATATCCATGAACCTGGAACGGTTGATCGTCCAGACCGCTTTAATATCGTCGGCGATAGACAGATCGACAACCGGCAATTCGCCGAGTACATCGCCAAAGTCCTGAACAAGCCGCTCAAATCTCAGGACATGATTGTCACAGATCAAAGACCAGGACACGATGGGCACTATGGTCTCAATGGCGAGAAGCTGGCCCGGCTGGGCTGGAAATCGCCGATGACGTTCGATCAGTCGATGAAAAAGTGCGTGCTCTGGTACGAGGAGAACCCTGAGTGGCTGAACCCAAGCTGATCGACCACTATGTGGCGGCGAACACCATCAAACCCGGCGCCTGGCAGCTGCTGGTCCGCCCCCTTTTGATGATCTCGACCTGGCAGCCGGACCACGATAACGGCGCCAACGACATGTGCCGCGGGACCTACCTCTACACTTGGGGGGCGTCCCTTGAGCACCGTTTCGTCTTCGACAAGACTCGGCGGTATGAGGAGCTACTGCCCGATGAGCTGCGGTTCGACGTCGACAGCGGTCTGCTGAATACGTCCTATAAAACAAAACAAGCCATCGTCTGGGCCTATAGGAGAGGTTACACGCATGTCTGTTACTGCCCGACCGACTGCTACATCATCGTCCCCCGACTGCTCCGCAGCCTCGCCGAACACGCCGCCGCCGGACACGATTACTGGGGCTTCCATACCTACGATGAGCACCATATTGGCGGCGGGTCTGCGTACACACTTTCCCATCGAGCCATGGCGGCCGTTGCCGCCTTCGATTGTTACCCGGATTATGAGGATCGTTGGGTCGGATCTGCGCTGGCTGCTGCGGGACTTCAAGCAATTCATGACGAGCGATACCGATCCATCGAGCAGCCATACTTGGCAGAAGCGATCACAACACATTTATCGAAGGCTTCAGGAGATTACGACCCCGAGACAATGCGAAACCTTCACGAGCGAGTCATCAAAGGAGCCACCTACGTGAGTGGAGACACGCTGTGAGCGATATCGGCGTCATCTACATCTGCCGCTACGCGGACCCGAACTTCCATCAGCGGCTGACCCGCTTCGTCCGCTCCTGGATGGAGCACCCGCCCGGCATCGACTGCCAGCTCTACGTCATCTACAAGGAGTTTCCATCTAACCTCGATATGGTTGCCGCGCGAGCGCAACTTTCCCCACTCAAGCCGGTCAACATCTTCGACTACAACGGTCACAACTCCTTTGGCGGCGGCTGCTTCCTCGAAGCCTGCGACCACGTCAAGGAGCCGCTGATCTGCACCCTGGTGTCGACCACCGAGATCATGCACAGCGGCTGGCTGGCGCGGCTATCCATCGCCTATACTATGCAGAACGCCGGCCTGGTCGGCTGCACCGGCAGCAAAGAAGGTCAGCTGCATATCCGCGACACCGCGATCATCATCGACCGCGAGCTATACAAATCAATCTCCAAGCAGTTCGACTACACCACCTCGAAAGACGGCTATCTGGAGTTCGAGCACGGCCCGAATAATTTAACTATCCAGGTGATGCGCGCTGGACTTCCGGTGTTTGTCGTGGAAAAAGGGCGCGTCATTGAGCCGAACGAATGGCCGCACACCACCTATCGGGGCAACATGCACAATGTGCTGGTGCACGATCGCGGCAGTCGCGACTTTCAGGACCTGTAATGCCCCGCATGCTGATTAATGTGATCGACCACCGCGACGGCGACCAGCAGCCGCGCGGCGAGATCATTCAGCCGTATATGGTTTATGGCTACGAAGAGCCGGGCCGCAAGTACGCCGACTTCTGTGCGCTCTTTAACAACTGGATCGGCTGGTCTCAGCACGGCGATCCACCGGAGATCATCGGCTTCTTTGGCTATCGCAAATACATGGTCTTTGACCCGATCAAGGGGGCCACGTCGGCGCACGCGCCAAACTGGTGGCAATGTAACAGAAACGCTTTCGACGAATATCGTGTCTGGCTGGCGCTATGGGATGGTGGCGAGATCAAGCGGCTACTGGCTCAGTACGACATTCTCCAGGCGCAGCACTATCCGCTCGGACCAAAAATGTCGATCTGCGAAGATTTCGCCGTATCGCGGTCGAAGCATGACGAGGAGTTGCTCTACAACGCCGCCTGTGCGTACTTTGCCAAGGTTCACACTGTTCACAAGATTTACCCGTATCTGTTTATTACCCGCTGGAGCGTGTTCGACCGCATGATGCGCGAGATCGAACCGCTAAGACAGGAGCTGCACGGTAAGTGTGTCGGTGTGGACAGCCGCGATGAAGAATATAAGAAGCGCCCGATGGCCTACGTGATGGAGCGGGTGTATTCGCTGTGGCTAGAGAACTCTGGTCTCAGTATCAAAGAGATGCCGTTTTTGCACTGTTGGGAGATGCACGCATGAAATGCCGCGCCTGTTTCAGTGAGAACTTATCCCCGTTTGTCGATCTTGGCTGGCAACCGCCGAGCAATGACTTCGAGGGTAAAGGGATGTATCAGTACCCGTTGAAGGTCGTGGTCTGCGAAGATTGCGGCTTGGGGCAGATGGAATATGACGTAGCGCCGGATGAAATCTTCAACGACGACTACGCCTACTTCTCCTCGGCGTCGCCGACCTGGGTGGCCGACCGCAAGGCGCTGGCCGACCGGATGATCAACGAGTTCAGGCTCGACGGCGCGTCACTGGTGATCGACATTGGCGGCAACGATGGCTACTACCTCGAACATTTCAAAGGCGTGGGAGTACTGAACTATGAGCCGTCGGAGAGCGTCGCCGAAGTCTCGGAGCAAAAAGGCATCAAGACTCGCCGCGAGTTCTGGGGCCCGGAGACTGCGCGAAAGATTGGAGCCGACCTCATCAATGCCACCAACGTACTGGCTCATACTCCCGACATGGATGGATTTATCGCCGGCGTTGCGGGAGCGCTTGCGCCAAGCGGGGTGGCGACTTTCGAGTTCCCGCTTTTTTCCAACCTGATCGCCAACAACCAGCTGGATACCATCTATCATGAACACTACAGCTACATCTCCGTTAGAGCCCTTCGAACGGTTCTGGACCGGCACGCCCTCCGAATATGGCGTATCGAGCAGCTTGCAACCCACGGCGGATCTGTACGTGTCTTCGCGTGCAAACGAGATGCACGCTACCGCGAAGAAGCTTCGGTTGAAAGCGTTGCAGGAAGCGAACGCTTTGCCCCTAACTATGACTTCCAACGCCAAGCAAAAGACATTAAAACGAGCACGCTCCGATACCTGGCGTCGCTCAGGGAGCAAAGCCAGGTTGTTGGGTATGGGGCGCCAGCCAAAGCCACCGTCCTCTGCAACTACCTCGGACTTGACCACGACCTTATCCAGTACACCGTAGATGACTCGCCGGCGAAACAGGGCAAGTGCATCCCTGGGACCAATATCCCGATCGTCAGCTTTGACCAACATGCCGAGCAGATGACCCCCGACGTGATCTTTGTCTTTGCTTGGAACCTGCTGGAACCAATCGCCACTAAGTTGCGCAAATTCTATCATCTGCACCAGCCCCCCACCCTGGTCACCGCCATCCCCAACTTGACGATAACCAAACTTTAACGCGCACGGGGCTTTATGCTCGGGAGGGCTGTGCACGGCCCAGAGGAGAATTGACGATGGCTAAGGGAAAAGGTGGAGCTTCTGGTTACGGCACGGGCGACAACGTCCATTCCGGCAAGGGCTCGAAGAGCGGCAAAGGCAGCGCCGGCTCGGCGACCGAGAAGTCGCACAACGTCGAGTTTGCCAAGGGCGGCAACACCCCGATGTTCAGCGAGCAGGCGGCTGAATCCGAGACCAAGAACGGCATGGCCGGTCACACGGCTGATCCGACTGCCTCGGACAACGCGCCGGGCGACAAGTTCGCGTCCGGTGGCTCCGACAAGATGTTCGGCTTCAACCCGGCGGTCACCGCCAAGGCCGGCATCACGAGCGCACGCTAATGGCCGGCACCCGGACGCCCGGTATGGGGTCCAGCAAGGGCCCCAAGCGGGCCCTGACGCCGCCCGAACGGCCGAGCTTCATCATGGGGTCGCGGCCGGAGAACCTGCGCGCGCCGCTCCCGGGGCGCAAGATCAAACCACAAGCGGCCGGCACCCGCGACTATGCCAAGGCGCCGTCGCTGTTCCCGCCGGATGAAGGCCCGCTGTGACCCATGACCAAGTTCGTCTACCGCGGCAAAGACAAGAAGTTCGCCCAGCGCTTTGACGCTGGCGGCCAGGTCGGCGGGCTCTATCAGATCCAGCCGGTCAACAGCAGCGGCGGTCAGGCCCAACAGTCTTCGACCGCGGCGACCAATGCCGGCACGTTTTCCAGCCCGGCCGCGCCGGCCCGGCCCGCTAAGCCAGCGACTGCTCCGACAACGCCGCCGACACCGTCGCCGACGGCGCCATCCGGCGGTTTTGCCTCCGGGAGCGGTAGTGACTTAGGGAATCTCAACCAGCTTGGGCGACCAGGAGGTTTATAATGCCGATCATGCCGAACCAGATGACGCCGCTGTCCAAGGGTGGCGCGCGCACCGTCCACGCCGGCAAAGGCGCCAAGTCTGCGCCGATGGCGGCCCGCGCCGCGGTCACCCAGGCGCCCGGCACCATGCCGCCGACCATGAACAACTATGCCAAAGCGACCCCGATGGCGAACCCCGCGCCGCAGGCTCCGCTCGGCATGGGCATCGGACCCCCGGGGCTCAGCCGCTAAGACATGCCCAAACAGACCCCCTATGGTATCATGGCGGAGGAAGTCCTCCGCTGGCGCGCGCGCGACCAGGAAGGGCTGCGCCGCTTTGTCGACGCGCTCGAAGCCGAGTATCGCGATCGCCTGGACAAATGGATCCAAGCCGAGCCCACCCTGGTGAGTAAGCTGCAAGGCGCTGCCCTGGTGTACCGCGAACATTTAGAGTTCTTTAAGCATATCCTGACAGCCTCTTAAGCGCCAGCAACGCCGCCCCGGCCTTGCTGCCTGAAAGAGGTTGCAGATGGCCGAGTCCCTTCCGCCCGTCGATGAATCTGTTGCTGTTCCTCCCGCCGTCAAGGCGGCTGCCGAGCGTGCCAACGCTTATTTTCAGCAAGCCCAGGAACCAGCAAAACCTGAACAGACGCCTGAGCCCGTTCCCGTTGTCGTGGAAGCTCAGACCCCGGAGCCTCCCGCTCCGGCCCCTACCCCAGCCCCAGCCGCTGAGACTCCTGCGCACGAAACACAGGAAGCAGCGCAGTTGCGTGCAGAACTAGCCAAACAGCAGCGCGACAACAAGGCTATGCTCGGCCGTCTGGCCCAGCAGCGTGAATACATCGCCATGCAGCAGACTCAGCTGGCGCAGCTGTCGAACCCGCGATCGTGGGCGCAGCCGGAGCAACCGAAACAACCGAAGAAGCTGATCACCGACGAGGAGCGCCAAGCCTACGGCGACGAAGCGCTCAGCGTGATGGAGCGCAAGGCGCGCGAAGTCGTGCTCCCGGTGGTCGAGCAGCTCGACGCCAAGAACCGCCGCCTGGAGCAAGAGCTGCAACGGGTCAAGGCCAATGACGTCTATGCCACCTTGGACGACGATCTGCCGAACTGGCGCGAGATCAACCGCTCCGACGAGTGGAAAGATTGGCTGCGTTTACCGGATCTTTACTCAGGCATAGTAAGGCAACAGTTGCTGGATCAAGCATTCGCCGCAGGCGACGCCGGGCGGATCCTTGCATTCTTCAGGGGCTTCCTCGCAGAGAGCCCCGGGCACACGGACCCGCAGGTCCAAGCTCAAGCTGCTGTACCGCCGTCTCCGACGCCCGTACGCAAAGCAGCGCTGAAGCTGGAAGACCTCGCTGCTCCGGGTAGGGCTGCTCCCTCGCCGGCACCATCGGCGACCGAGGCAAAGCCAACGATCACCAACAAAGATATCAGCCATTTCTACTGGCAAGTCACGCACGGCCATTGGAATGGGCGCGAGCAGGCGAAAGCGGCTCGTGAAGCTGAGATCCATGCCGCGATCAACGCTGGTCGCGTGCAGATGGTCAAGTAACCCGGGCCACGGTGTGTGAGGCCCTAAGCTGGGGGCCTCAACATGGGCATTCCGTCAGCGGGCTTTGGCGGCGCATCAGCCGGCTCTTCGCCTGCAATCTATCCGGTCGGCAGCGTAGGTAACGCCCTACAGTCGACTGGCTTTATCCCGGAGATCTGGTCCGGCAAGCTCGTCGAGAAGTTCTACGCCTCGACGGTGCTGGCGGCGATCAGCAACACCGACTACGAAGGCGAGATCCGTGACAAGGGCGACCGCGTCAAGATCCGCACCAAGCCGACCATCACCATCCGCAACTACCTGTCCGACGGCCTCTTGGCCCTGGACCGGCCGACGGGTGGCACGGTCGAACTCTACATCGGGAACGGCAAGTACTTCTCGCTGATCCTCGATGACGTCATGGAAGTGCAGAGCGATCTGAACGTGCTCTCGATGTGGTCCGACGACGCTGCTCAACAGCTGAAGATCGCTGTTGACCAGGACGTCCTCGGCGGCATCTACGGCCAGATGGTCGCTGCCAACCAGGGCACCGCAGCCGGCGCAATCACCGGCTCGCTCAACCTTGGCGCTCAGGGCTCCGCTCTGACTGTCGTGGGCCGCAACGCCGGCGCCGGCCAGGTCGAACTCCTGGACGTGCTCATGCGTATGGGCCAGGTGCTGGACGAGCAGAACATCCCGGAAGTCGGCCGTTGGGTCGTCATGCCGGCATGGGCTGGTCGCCAGATCAAGCAGTCCGAACTCCGGCAGGCGTATCTGTCCGGTGACTCGGTGTCCATGCTACGAAATGGACGCCTCGGCATGGTCGACCGGTTCACCATCTACATCTCGAACCTGTTGCCCAACAACAGCACGCAGTCGGCGAACTTCAACGCTGGCGAATGGCCGATCTACGCTGGCCACGCGCACGGCTTGACTTTCGCGTCGCAGATCTCGAAAGTGGAAACTCTCCGCTCGGAACTGACCTTCGGTCAGATTCTCCGTGGTCTGCAAGTCTACGGCTACCAAGTCGTCGACGGACGCGCGCTGGTTCAGGCGCAAGTCACCCCGGGCTCGTAAGTTAACCGAGCTTGGATAGGGGAGGGGGGCTTCGGCCCCCCTTTTCTTTGTCGGTGTAAGACGGCCAGTTGACCGCCAGGGCGTGGCTACAGTTCTCGCAGGCGAATAAAGCGGCTCCGCGGGCGATCTCGATGGCGTTCATCCGCCCTCCACACTCGGCGCAAAGCACCCTTCCAACCCGATCAAACATGGTCTCTCCCTGTGTTTATCCGTGGAGAGTTATAGGGGTTGTGTGGCACGGACTGTATAAAAGAGAACACCTGGGGGTCTATTTTTGAACACCTGGGTGTTTCTTTTCAAATCCTTAACACATCGCTGCGAGGGTGGGGCAGATCCATAGGGTGCTCCACCGATGACCAAGTTTCGCTATTCCGGGAAAGATAAGAAGTTCGCACAGCGGTTTTCCGGCGGAGGTAGCGCTGGCGCTTACAGCTGGGATGACGCCGGTAACATCACCGTTGATCCCATCGCCGATGAAGCACAGAAGCGGCTCGACGCCCGCAAAAAGAAAACACCGGACGAGATCTTTGACGAAGAGGAGGCCCGGGCTGCCGGCAAGAAGCACGGCGAGCTTATGGGTAAGTTTGGGGACTTCCAAGAATAATGGCAGGCACCACCTCATTCACCCTAGACTCTGTGGAAAGTTACGTCTCCGACGCCCGGACCATCCTATTGGATCGGACGCCACCGTATCGTTACAGTGACGATACCCTGCTCGTCGCGCTGAATACGGCACTCCTCGAAGCGCGACGACTTCGACCAGACATGTTTGTTTATAAGTTTGGCGATCGCATGCCAAGCTTTGGCGCCGTCTCGTCGGAACAGGTCCCAGTCGAGCCGCAGCTCCGTCTCCCGATAGTCTACGGGCTGGTGGCCCACGCTATGCTCCGGGATGAGGAAGACGTACCGGTGGCACGAGCGAACTCGTTCCTCGCCAAGTTTCAGAACATGCTCGTGGGGATTTTTGCATCGCCGGCATCGCCGACGATCGCGACGCCGCAGCAACAGCAGTAAGGACACCTAGACAGACCCGATGGCGATCCAGCAGCAAGACCTTAACCGACTGATGAATGAGTGTGAGGTCCAACTCCCGGGCGCGACGCGAGCGGGCATCCGCGGGGTCATGTTTAATGTGATCGACGAGTTCTTGTCGGACAGCAACACGTGGCCAGAGTGGATCCCATTCACCATCACGCAGAATACCCAGAACTACACGCTGACCCCGGCGAAAGGCGGCCAGATTAAGCGTCTGAGTGACATTGTCGACCAGAATCGTGTTTGTTACCCAGCTGTGGTCGACGATCTCCTGCCACCCTCCATCAACATCTGCTTGATATGGCCGCAGAACAACCCCGTTGCCGTAAGTGCACGGGTCTTCAAGTCCATTGTGTTGCCCAATCAACATGGTGATGTTCCTGACGCGCCTTCCTGGTTAATCCCGCAATACGAGCGAGTGATTGAAGCCGGCATCGTTGGCCGGATGCAGATGCACAAATCCAAGTCGTATTCGGACTCGGCGAACGGGCCCATAAATGTGAAGCGTTTTCGCGACGGCATCGCCATGGCCCGGGTACAGGCGGAGCGAGCTTACCTGCGTGGCGCGCAAGCGTGGAGCTTCCCGCGTAACTTCCGCACCCATAGTCAAGATGGCGGCTCTTCGACGCCGTTTCCGACACCGTCGAGCTGGGGGGTCTAGCGACCATGTCTTGGACAGATGGCCCATCTGGTGTTCCTACGAGTGCACGGGTTGACATCTCCACGGTCAACAACGCGACCTGGGAAGATGCTTTTCAGTTTGACCCGACCGGACCGACGGGGTCCCAACCGTCGTTCTGGCCGCCCGGCATAACCGGTCCCGCCTGGACACTATCAAATCAGAACTTCCTGATCACCATTAAAGGCAACCTGTTGCAGCCGACTCCCCTGTTACAAATTGACACAGGCGTCACTGGCTGCACGTTGGTCGTGGTCGACGACGTCAACTCGCGCATCCTGCATATGAACGTGCCCGATGTGGTGATGAACGGGTTCACGGGCGCAACGGGATGCACCGGCGCCGGGCTGATCCCCGGCTGGTACATCTACGATTTCATCATGTACGATCAGAACCATCCGCCGACCAAGATCGCGCTGATGCACGGCCGTTTCCAGTTTGCTGACGGTGTCGGTTACAGCACCACGGAGACGTGATGCCGATCTTCGCCATTCAAACTGGCCCGCTGTATGTCTACCCGACGGGTTCGACTGGTCCCACTGGGCCGGTCGGTCCCTCTACGAACACCGGCCCTACCGGGCCTATTGGTCCCACCGGGCCTATTACCCCGGGGGCTACCGGCGCAACGGGGCAAACGGGCACGGCTGGCCTGACTGGCCCAACGGGCCGTACCGGATCGACAGGGCCGACCGGCCCTTCAGGCAGTCAAGGCGCTACCGGTTCTACGGGTGCCACCGGCTTTACCGGATTTGCCCCTAACACAGGAGCAACCGGCCCTACCGGACCAGTTGGGGCGTCGGCCACCGGCGCCACCGGTCCGACCGGCGCCACCGGTCCAACAGGAACACAAGGTGTTCAAGGTAACACAGGTCCTACGGGTCCTACCGGCTCTACTGGGCTCGCCGGGGCCACAGGTCCAACGGGTGCGGCCGGGGCTACCGGGCCGACTGGCTTCACTGGCGCTGCTGGCGTAGGTGGCGGGACAGGTCCAACGGGGCCGACCGGCACGTCTATCGGGTATCCTTACACCGGCGGCAGCGGGGCGACTTTCAACTTCAACATCACTGGGACGCCCGGTTGGCCGCTCTGCGGGTTGGGCAAGGGCGCAAACGTCCCGGCGAATGCAATAACGTACACGCCGGTGAGCAGCACACGTCTGCGCGTACATTCACAATTCTCGTTGGTTACAAACGGCGCGACTGGCTGGGCCGCCCGCGTCCAATACGGCACCGGCACGGCCCCCGCGTTCAATAGCACGGGTGGATCTCCGGTACCATTCGCGCAGAATGGCGGCGGCCCCGCCGCCCTCATCCTGGAGCCGATAAATTTGTTTGGTGTTGTGAGTGGTCTGGCGATCGGGACGACTTACTGGTTCGACCTAGCGATTAACTCATCGAACTCTCAGATTATTACGATAGGGTCTAACAGCCCAACTCAGCCGGTCGGTTTCATCTTCGAAGAATTTTGACGGGAGATTGGCATGCCCGTCTTTAAACTTACCACCGGCGTCGGACAAACTGGTGCGACAGGCATCACCGGCACGACGGGAGGTATCGGCAACGCAGGAGCTACCGGCGCTACCGGAGCCCCGGGACCGACCGGACCTAGCGGCGCTACCGGGTCCACCGGTGCGCAACCGACTGGACCAGATGGTGCTATCGGGATCACTGGACCAACAGGACGGTCGGGTCTCATAGGCCCAACCGGTCCGCGTGGAGCCACCGGGGCCGACGGCTCCATTTCCAATACAGGTGCCACGGGAGCCACCGGCGCGGCTGGCGGCGGAGTCGCGAGCACTGGGCCGACCGGCCCGACCGGCTTGCAAGGGGTACAGGGTTCTCAAGGCATCGACGGCAATACCGGTCTCACTGGGATGAGCGGCGGTACCGGTTCATCCACCATACAGGGGGGTGCCGGCGCTATCGGCCCAACTGGCATAACTGGGCCGACGGGACTATCGACTGCCACCATCACCGGCCCTGTTGGCGCACTACTGCCCTTCACCGGAGTGACCGGTCCGCTCCACAACATGACTGGGACTGTTGGCGGCTGGCCGAACGCCGGGTTCGGCACTGGTAGTTCCCCTTGGACCTACACACCGCAGCTCAGTGGCCGGTTAGAGGTTCGCGTGCAGGGGCCTGTCGGCCGCGCGTTAAACCAGGCCACCGCGTTCCGGGTTAACTATGGCACCGGCACGGCGCCTCAGACCAATGCCACCGGGGGAACTCCGGTGCCTTACACCCAAAGCTTCGAAGACGCCCTCCAGCTTCCTAAGATGCAGCCGGTCCACATGGTGGGTATCATCAACAATCTTGCCCTAGGGACGACGTACTGGTTCGATCTCGCCGTGGTTACGAGCGTCGTTTCTGCCCGCGTGTCATTCGGCACCGACGGCACCACGGGTCCGGCCGTGCCAATGGGGATCACTTGGCAAGAACTGTGACGACCCAGGAAATCTGAACCAATCCTTAAGCTCGAACAGGGATTATCGGCGCTATGCCAGCGCTGATCTACGGTCCCGCACCTATTTATGCTCGCCCCATTGTCGTCGTGCCCGGCAACACCGGTCCGACAGGGCCGTCTGGAGGTCCGACTGGACCAACTGGCGCGACCGGCGCGACCGGCGCAACTGGTATTCAGGGTCCGACCGGGTTCACCGGCTCGGCGTCCACCGCGACAGGGCCGACCGGGCTCGCCGGGCGCACCGGGTTCACCGGTCCGCCGGGTAACGCCGGCGCGACTGGCAACACCGGCCCGACAGGTCCGGTCGGTGCTGTTATCTCTGGGTCGACCGGCGCCGGCGCCGGCTCACTCGGCGCATCGGGCTTCGCTCGTCTCGGTAACATCGTCATCAACTGGGCATCGGTCGCCGTCAATCATACTGGTGTCACCGCGGTGTTCCCGCAAGCTTACACCGATGGCCTGCCATCTGTTGCGCTTGGACAGGGTTACACCGGGCCAACCGGCACCGCCGCTTATGCCATCAGCCTGACTGCGGTAGCGCTCAAATGCTCCACCGGCGTCTCAGGACAGGTGGACTACATCGCCATAGGTACATAATGACCGAGCGCCCCCAAGTTGGTCTCGCGTCGAACCCCGATGGCGTGCCGTTCCGCTGCGACCACTGCAAGTTCTTCAGCAAGCATACGTGCCACAACGATGACCCGATGCTTTACGGGCGCACCGTAGAGCCTGACTGGTGCTGCGATTTTTTCAAGCATCCCGGGATGAAAGTCATCATCAAATAGGAGTGACCCCATGCTCCTTGGCACTGAGCAACTGGTTGTCGGCGAGACCAGACGTGTCCTAGCAAATTACGATAACGCACTGAGACAAGGCGAGCACTTGGTCTCAGCCACAGTTACATGTAATTCGCCGGCTTCTACCATTGGCGCGACCACGCAGTTCACACCTGATGAACGCGCGCTGATCTTCTGGGTGAATGCTTCATCGCAGATCGAGACCTTCAGCGTCTTTATCAGCGTCACCACGACTGACGGTCAGACCTTCAACGACGCGATCACCATTGGCGTCAGTCAAGATCCGACTTTTGCGACGCTGACGCCGGTGCAACCGTTTTTCATTCAGACCGCAGGGACGGGGCCGACCGGACCAACAGGCCCCGGCGGCGGGGGCGGTAGCGGTACGGGTGGAACGGGGGCGACCGGCGCTACCGGCCCGACCGGATCTGGCGGAACAGGAGCCACAGGACCAACAGGTACACCAGGCACACCAGGATCACCAGGATCCACGGGGGCAACGGGGCCCACGGGTGCATCGGGATCACCGGGCGCTACCGGAACAGCCGGCCCAACAGGCCCAACGGGAACATCAGGCACCCAAGGAACACAAGGCTCCACTGGGCCGACAGGGGCCACGGGCCTCCAAGGAAATCTTGGAGCAACAGGACCAACAGGATCGCAAGGGACGCAAGGAGCAACAGGTCCGACGGGCGCACAGGGCCTCCAAGGGGTTACGGGTCCAACAGGATCGCAGGGTAGCATTGGCCCAACTGGCCCAACAGGTCAACAAGGTGCCGCAAGTACAGTTACCGGGCCGACTGGTCCAGGCGCGACAGGTCCAACCGGTCCCGGCGGTCTGGCGGTCAATTTCATGTCTGCCGGCATGGTCGGGATAACACAGACGAACTCGCCCACCTATATCATGATGGGGTTGGCGCGCAGTGCGCTCCAGTGGACGCTGACACCGGCGACTAGTGGTGACGTGTTTGCTGGCTTGGCTGGCAACATGCAGACAACCAGCGGCGCTGGCGCATTCGGTTATGTCTTGTGTTATGGCACCGGGACGTCACCGCCGAGTTATGGCGGCGCTATTACTGGAACGACGTTCACGTCGGATAACTTTGTCGGCGGCGGCTCGGCCACCGAGCCTGTTCAACCCGTAGCGATCGCCGGCCTTATTAGCGGGATGACCGCGGGCACTCCTTATTGGTTTGACTTGGCATTCAAGGCGACCGTCGCTGCTACTCTGGGACAAATCAATGCTGCCAATGTCTGGGCCTTCGAGCTTGGCGGCGGCCAGGTTGGCACCACGGGACCGGCTGGTTCTACTGGTCCCACTGGCTTCGCTATGGGCGCGATGCCTGACGCCGGGTTCACCGGCTGGACCAACAGCACCGGACCAAGTGCGACCGGCACGAATATCTGGAGCATGCAAGGTTATGGCAAGAAAGGCGTCGGCCCGTGGACGTTTACACCATCTGTAACCGGCCAGCTTCTCGTTACCTCTGAGTTCACGATCATTCAGGGCGCCAGCAACGCTCAGGTCCAGAACACACAGCTCATGTACGGCACCGGCACCGCGCCTGTGTATGGCGGCGGGTTAACCGGCACAGTGGTCCCCAGTGCGTATGGCGCAGTCGCGAACCACAATGCCGGCCAATTTACTCCAGTCACACTTCAAGGCGTGATCGACGCTCAGGCGCTCGGCGTTCCGATCTGGGTCGATATCGCCATGAACAACACGAACGGCGGCGGTCTCGGCGTTATTGCCGGTAGTCCGCTGACCTTCAGCACCCCGCCAACTTCATGCCATATCGTTGAGCTTGCAGGGGCCGTTGGCGCGCTGACTGGTCCTACCGGACCACTCGGCACGGGTCCGACAGGCCCAACCGGGCCTGTGTCTTCCGCTGGCGGCACTGGTGGTGGCGCGACCGGTCCAACGGGCTTCCTGCTTCACGGCAACATTTTGATGAACTGGGGCGTCGGCGTGAACAACGCCACTTTCGGATTCGCGCGCGCCTACACCGACACCGGGCCAACGGTAACCGTTACGCCAATCGGCGCCACGGCGACTGTACGCGTCCTGAAAACCTCACTCGTCGGTGCCCAAGTCAACCTCAACCCGTCTGGCCAGTTCTACTGGCACGCGATCGGAACGTAAACGAAGACTTAACACCGTGCGGAGATGATCGCCGCATGGACACTTTCGTGCGCTCTCCCGATTCGCCGCCGATCTGGCGCCTTGACGACTCGATCTCGTTGACGGTGCCGCGGGCGCAATACTGCTACGACCACATCGACATTGGTTCCGACTGGTGCAAGACCGGCGATGTTCCGCTGATCCGGCGCCCCGACGAGGGCGATTTCTTCCGTCTGCCGGATTTCCCCCTTTCGCGGAAAAACGACAGTCCCAGTGTACCGCGGCTCCCCGGTGAAGACTACTTCAGAAGGAGCGCCTGATGCTGCTCGGCACCCGCAACTATGCTCAGCACGACGTCCGCAAGATCGTGATCAATTATTGCGACTGGCTGTTGCAGGGCTACGTACTGTCCGCAGTGACGGCGTCGATCACACCGACCACCGGCATTGTCTCCACGGTCGCCGCGCCGACGCTCGATCCGACAGAGAAAGTCGCGTTCGTACCGCTGACCTGCGGCGGGGTTAACGAAAGCTTTACGCTCAATATCCAAGCTACGGACACGTTTGGTCAGACCATCAACGACCAGATCAACATCAATATCGTCGCTGCTGGAGCCACATAATGCACATCGGATTCGCCACGGCTGCTGTCGTCGCCGCTTTCATTCTCGGCGCCCTCGAAGGCGGCCGGGTCTGGACTTGGATCAAGGGCAAGTTCAGCAAAGCTACGCCCCCGAAGACAGGTGCGTGATGCGCCGTCTTCAGCTCGCGCCGGACGCTCAATACTGGCATCGCCTGTGGAGTGTCCGCTTAGCTGCGTTGGGCGCTGTCGGTACAGTCGCATCGGTTGTCTTTCCTGGGGTCCTTGGTTTCATCAATCCCTTGGAGCGGCCGCGGACGTATATGTGCATAGCCTTCGCTTTCTTCGTCGCAATTTTCGTCTCACGGCTGATCGACCAGAAGGACATACCCGATGCTTAACTGGCTCAAAGCTCTCCTCGCTGTCCTCGCGGTCCGACGTCCCAAGCCCGCACCACCCGCTGCCACGCCCATTGCCACGCCGATCCGACCTGCACCAACCCCGCCGCGCACAGCCAGCAAGATCGCCATCGCTGCTGGCTCGGCTATTGCGATCGCTGTTGCCTTCGTAGCACCATTCGAGGGCTACTCGGGAAAGGTCTACCGTGATGAAGTTGGAGTCAAGACAATCTGTTATGGACAGACAGCTGCTGACGGCGCTGATTTCTCAAAGATCTACACCAAGGCGGAATGCGAAGAGATGCTCGGCCGCGATCTCAAGAAATACCAAGCCGAGCTGCGACCCTGCGTGCCCAAAGAGCAGCCTCCCCACCGCGAAGCTGCCCTCATTAGTTTTGCTTACAACCTCGGCCCTCACGCCCTATGTGGTCCTGTCGGCCGCTACATCAACGCTGGGAACATTACCGCTGGCTGCAATGCTATGCTGGCCTATAACCACGCTGGTGGTCGCGTGCTTCCTGGCCTCACGCGCCGGCGACAGGCCGAGCGGGCCATGTGCTTGAGGAACGACTGATGTTCGGTTGGGCCTCGACATGGTTTCAGTATTCAGCGAGCGGTCTGATCGACGCGATCTGGGGCGAAGTCTGGCACTGGGGCCTGGGGATCGGCCTGATCATCCTGTTCACGGCCGCGGCGTTCTTTTCGCCGATCGGTAAGCAGGCGTTCGCCGGCGCCGCCTTCGCGGTGTTCTGTTTGCTGGTGGCTTATGGTTTCGGACAGAAAGATCGCGCGGCGATCTGCGAGGCACAGGTGAAAGCCCTGTATCTGAAATTGCATCCGGGGATCAACAAGGATAACATCGCCAAGA
>Ga0310811_10002486_pt1 | contig 23092 bp, 19 predicted proteins | sample YCmetagenome_FD_207642 | JGI IMG/M metagenome (GOLD analysis project Ga0310811, IMG submission 207642) | Soil microbial communities from experimental microcosm in Duke University, North Carolina, United States - YC | ecosystem: Engineered > Artificial ecosystem > Soil microcosm > Unclassified ... | reverse complement strand
CTGCCGGACCAGAACTGGCGCGGCAACGTTCGATCACCCCGCCGGAGTCAACTGGCGATTTCGTGCCCCGGATGAAGAAGTCATCGAGTTCGACGATCTGAACCTTGGCCCGCAACGCTACGTGGCCGGCCGTGACTTCGGCGACTTCCTGATCTGGCGGCGTGATGATGTTCCTTCGTACCAGTTGGCTGTAGTCGTCGACGATAGCGCGATGCAGATTTCCGAAGTCGTACGCGGCGAGGACTTGCTCAAAAGCACGGCGCGCCAGCTGCTGATCTATCGCGCTCTGGGACTGAAGCCGCCCCAGTTCTACCACTGCAATCTGGTGCGAGACGACTCCGGCATGCGCCTCGCGAAACGCCACGACCCACTCAGCATTCGCCGCCTGCGAGAAAACGGCATGAGCACCGAACAAGTGAGAACCATGGCATTGGGATAATGGAAACCCTGTCATTTTGAGCTAAGCGGCGCGTGAAAACGCGACGCGCAGTCGAGAGACCTTGTGTTTACGCCGCCTGGAGCACACACCGTTCCTCGGACAACAACTACAGGTCGTTCCCTGTGTCCCTGTGCCCCAGTGGTGAAAACGAACTCGCTACTCGCAGCAACGCCCCCTGGTCAAACGCCACCGCCATCCGCTCACGCAAAAACGTCGCCCCTAGCTTTTCGTAAAACTCAATCGCCGGACGGTTCCAGTCCAGCACCTCCCAGCGCAATCCGAAGCACCCTTCATCAAGCGCAAGCTTGGCAACGGCCGCAAGAAGCGATTTCCCGATGCCATGCTTCCGGAACTCCTCCAGCACGAACAAATCCTCCAGAAACAGCGCCGCGCGGCCCTCATAGGTGGAATAGAAATAAAAGAAAGACGCGTAGCCGACCGGCTTGCCCTCCCATTCGGCGAACAGCGCGCGGAATTTTGGCTGGGAGCCAAAGAGGTCGCGTTCCAGATCGGCTTCGGTGGCAACTACTTTGTGCGGCTTGTTCTCGTAGGTAGCCAGAGAATGGATGAGCGAAAGCAAGGTAGAAACATCTGCTGGGCCAACAATTCGAATGTTTGTCATCGGCAAAGTCTACGTAGGCCGGGGCCCTCACCCGGGCATCCGGCGGTTTATGCGCCGGAGAATTTATGGCACTCCGCAATGTCGCAACACATCACACCCTCAACTCCGCCACCGTCGCCCCACCTCCGCCCTCGTTCTGCGGCGGCTCGGCAATCGAGTCCACATGCGGATGCTTCTGCAAAAACTGCCGCAGCGCCTTCCGCAGAATCCCCATGCCGCTGCCGTGAACAATCCTAATCCGAGGCAATCCCGCAAGGAACGCCCGATCCACGAACTTCTCGACTTCGCGCGTGGCGTCATCCACCGTATGCCCGATCACGTTGATCTCTGAAGGCACGTTCTCGGCATCGCGTTCGAGCACGACCGACACACCTTTCGCCCGTGCCGCCTTCACCGGATTCTCAGCCGCCCGGCTCACGACTGCAGCGATGTCCTCGCGCGCGATCCGCATCTTCATCGCGCCGACCTCCGCCTCGAAATGATCGTCGTCAATCCGGCGAATCACGCGCGCATTCCGCCCCATAGACTTCAGCTTGACATAGTCACCTTCGGAGACGCGCTTCACTAGCTGCGGCTGGGCATTCGGATCCTCACGGTCCGCACCGGTCGAATGCGCGACCACGGCAGAGTTGAACTGCTCCTGAAAGTCCCGGCGCAGCCTGGCGATTCTCCGTTCGGCATCCTTCGAAACCTTCTGCGCGGCTGCCCGGTCCTGCACTGCATTCACCGCCTCGCGCGCGTGGTATTCGAAGTCGCGCATCAACGTTTCCAATTTCTTTTCCAGCTCGCGAACTTTCTCCTGCTGCTCACGCTTGCCGTCACTCGCCAACCGATCACGCTCGCGCGCAAGTTCTTGTTCCTTCGCTTTCAGGCGCATCCGCTCGGTTTCCGCTTCGCGCAGTTCCACGTGCAGCCGGTCGAGAAACTGCCCGACATCCCGCGCCTGTGTTCCTAAACGTGAACGTGCAGCTCCAATGATTTCCGCATTCAGTCCCAGCCGTTGCGCGATATTGATTCCCGCCGAAGCTCCAGGAACGCCGAGCCTGAGTTCATACGTTGGCTGCAGGGTTGTTTCATTGAATCCAACCGAAGCGTTCACCACGCCGGGCGAGTTTGCCGCAAATACTTTGAGTGACGTGTGGTGCGTAGAAATGATGGTCAAGCACCTCTTCTGCAGGAAGTGATCGGCAATCGCCACCGCAAGCGCAGCGCCCTCTTCCGGATCAGTCGCCGATCCCAATTCATCGAGCAGCACCAGCGAGTTCCCAGTCGCCGCACGCGAGATGAAATCAATGTTGGTGACGTGCGCCGAAAATGTCGAAAGGTTCTGTTCGATCGATTGATAGTCCCCGATATCGGCGAGCACAGCGTCGAATACCGGCGTCTCCATGCGACTTGCGGGGACCGGTATTCCTGCCTGTGCCATCAGCGTGAGCAGTCCGGCAGTCTTTAGAGCGACAGTTTTGCCGCCCGTGTTCGGCCCAGTGATGATGAGTTCGCGGCTTTCGCCTTCGAGTTCAATCGAAGTCGGAACGACGTTCGCACCCTTCGATTTGAGATTCCGCTCCAACAGCGGATGGCGGCCGTCACGAAGGATTAAACCTCGAGGCTGTCCCGCCTCATTGCTAGCTAGAACCGGCGCAACGCAGTCGTACTCCTCCGCAATCCGCGCCTTCGCAAATTGCAGCTCCAACTCCGCCAGGACCTCAACCGCCGCCTTGATCTCCTCAGCACGCTCCCCAATCCGCCGAGTCATCTCCAGCAGAATCCGGTGCACCTCTGCCATCTCATCTTCGAGCAAACGGACCAGTTCGTTGTTCTGTTCGATCGTCTCCAGCGGTTCCACGAAAACCGTTTGCCCGCTCGAACTCGCCCCGTGCACCACGCCCTGCACACGGCGCTTATGCTCGGCCTTTACCGGAATAACAAACCGCTCGCCGCGGATCGTGACCACACCTTCCTGCAACGCGTCACTCTCGCCCAAACGCCGCAAGTGGCTTTGCAAGGACTGCTGGATCGCCCGCTTCTGTTTTTCAATTTCCCGCCGGATACTCGCCAGCTCCGGAGACGCTTTGTCGTCGAGTGTCCCATCAGGCAGGATTTTGTGGCGGAACCCGCGAAGAAACTCGGCGAAATGGCTGATCTGCGATGACAACTCCTGCACCGCAGCCCAATCCTGCTTCATCCCCTGCGGTGGATTGAAGGCAATCTCGCGCCACTCGGCCGCTCGATCCACAACCGCAACCACGTCGCGGATTTCGAGCGTCTCTAGCGCCGCGCCGGAGATGCGGCTTTTATCAAGCAACGAAGTGACGTCGACCAACCCCACGAAATCAAAGCGCCCGCCAACCCGGCGGAATTCGCGGACTTCAGCCGTAAGCTGCTGCTGGGTCTCGATCCAGATCAACTCAACCGCAGGCCGCAGTTCCGCAACCTTGGTTCGGCCAAGCTCCGACGCAGCATAACCCCGCAGCAAATCCCGCAGCCCATCGAACTCCAGCAACCGGGCGCTGCTGTTTTTCATCGTTTCCGCCACGGTTTTATGGTACTTTAATCGCGCCTGCAGCGGCGCGCCTCGCCGCAGGGACCGTCGTCTTCGAGGGAATCCTTTGGCAACTTCAACCGTCCAGGTTCGAACCGCGTCTCGTCTTCGTCCAAAATATTTTGCCTTCGGAATCGTCGCGCTGATGATCGCCTACGTCGTTCAGCACAACGAAAGCTTCCTCTGGAACCATGACCATCCGGTTTGGCATCACTATCAGCCTTTCAAGTGGTACCTGCTTCCGCACGGACTTGCCGGCGCCTGCGCGATTCTGCTTGGGCCATTGCAGTTTTCCGACCGCCTGCGCCAGCGCTATACCAAATTTCACCGCGTGATCGGTCGCATCTATATCTTCGGCGCACTCGTGGCCGCACCGCTTGGAGCTTATATCCAATATTTCGAGGAGCGCACGGGCGGCGCCCGCTCATTCAGCATCGCCGCACTCGTGGACGCCATCCTGCTGATGCTTACGACCGCGATCGCCTTCGGATTCATTCTGAATGGCAAAGTGCAGCAGCATCGCCAATGGATGACCCGCAGTTTTTGCGTGGCAATCGTCTTCCTCGAAGTCCGCGTCATTGCCGGCCTCGGCGGCTGGGATGGAAATCCCAAAGCCATCGAAACCATCGTTTGGGTATGCCTCGCGATGGCTCTGTTTGTAGGCGACGGCGTCCTGCAGTTCCAGGAATACCTGCGCACCAGGCCGGTGGCCAGAGCTATGGCGACGCGTTGACCCTGTACAACTCTGATTGTGTGGCACAGCCGGCTCGGCTGTGACCCGGTGGACGAGGCCAGTCTCTGAGAATTGCTCCGCACAGGCGAGCCGCCCATTCGACTCCTTTCTCTTCGTTCAGTCGCTCAGGGCAGGCTCTGTGCCACACGGCCTGCTGCTAGAATCTCCTCATGGCCTTCCCGGCGACACGTCTTCGTCGCTTGCGCCGCACCGGCGCTCTGCGCTCCCTGGTGCGCGAGACCCGCTTAACTCCTGAAAGCCTGGCTTACCCGCTGTTTGTCTGCCCGGGCGAAGGAGTTCGCAAAGAAGTCAGTTCCATGCCAGGTGTGTTCAATCTCTCCGTGGATGAAGCCGTTCGTGAATCTCAGGAAGCCCACGCGCTGGGCGTTCCCGCAGTGATCCTTTTCGGCCTGCCTGAAAAGAAAGATGAAGCCGCAACCAGCGCCTGGGAAGAAAACGGAATCGTGCAGCGCGCAGCGAGAGCAATCAAGAGCGAAGTTCCCGAAATGCTGCTGATCGGGGACGTCTGCCTCTGCGAGTACATGTCGCACGGGCATTGCGGGATCGTAAAGGTAACACACTCTCCGCAGTCACTGGGCGCGGCAGCAAGAAATGCTTCGGCAGTTGCAGTGAAGCCGCGTGAACTCGACAGAGCAATGAACGATGCCGTCACAAAACTGGGCAGCACCTACGAGATCGTCAACGACGCGACGCTCGAGCTGTTGGCTCGAACTTCGGTTTCGCTCGCCCGCGCCGGTATCGACATCATTGCTCCGTCCGACATGATGGACGGCCGTGTCGCCGCCATCCGCAAAGCCCTCGACGAGGCCGGATTCGAGAACACTCCCATCCTTTCCTACGCCGCGAAATTCGCCTCGGCCTTCTACGGCCCGTTCCGCGAGGCCGCCGATTCAACGCCCCAGTTCGGCGATCGCCGCTCGTATCAGATGGACGGAGCCAACCTCCGTGAAGCCATGCGTGAGATCGCCCTCGACGTCGAAGAGGGCGCAGACATGATCATGGTCAAACCCGCGATGCCGTATCTCGACGTAATCGCGGCCGCCCGCGAGCGCTTCGATGTGCCGCTCGCCGCATATCAGGTTTCCGGTGAGTACGCCATGATCGAAGCCGCCGCCCGCAACAATTGGATCGACCGCGAGCGTGTGATCCTGGAATCACTGACCTCAATTCGTCGCGCGGGTGCGGGAATTATCCTGACCTACTACGCAAAGGAAGCTGCGCGAATCCTGGCCTGAGTCGATGTGACCCGATTCCAAAGGCTCTTCGATCAAGCGAAGTATTCCTGCTCTCCATAGCCGCCTACAGCAACATTCCTATTGACAAAATCTGGCTTTGAGCAGACCATCCTTTCGCCTCAATTAAAACGATTCAATAGCGAGGTGAGTATGCGCTCCGCACAGTTCTGCATTCGCATTGCACTAGTCACATTCCTCTCCATCGCGGCATCAGCACAGTCAGCTTTTGTGCGCATCAACCAGGTCGGATATGTGTCCGGGGCCGCCAAGCGCGCCTACTTAATGTCCTCAGCTGCGGAAATCGGTGCCACATTCAGCATCAAGAACTCCGGCGGCACCACCGTTTTCGGACCAACTGCAATCGGAGCTAATCTCGGCTCCTGGAGCACAAGCTACCCGAACGTGTACGCGCTGGATTTCAACAGCTTTGTAACCGCCGGGACTTACACCATTACCGTCAGCGGCCCGGTTGCCGCCACCTCGCCCAGTTTCAAGGTAGACGCTCCGGCAAATGTTTATGGCAATTCGCTCAGCAACGCGCTGTCCTTTTACGAAAACGAGCGCGACGGCCCGAACTTCATTGCCAGTTCTCTGCGAACGGCGCCGGCCCACCTGAACGATCAGAGCGCAAAGGCGTACGTCACACCAACCGTAAACAATAACGGCCGCTTTTCAGGAGATCTCACCCCGGCCACCCTCAACGGTTCTCAGGTAACCATCAACGCCGCTGGCGGCTGGTGGGACGCCGGCGATTATCTCAAGTTTGTTCAAACCACCAGCTACACAGTCGCTGTGCTTCTGGTTGGGATTCGCGACTTCCCGAATCAGATGGGAGCCGGATCTTCCACCTCGAATTTCGTAGGAGAAGGAAGGTTTGGAATCGATTGGCTACAGAGCATGTGGGACGACAATAACAAGGTCTTTTACTATCAGGTCGGAATCGGAAATGGAAACTCTCAAACCGTTAGCGATCATGATCTCTGGCGCCTGCCACAGGCAGATGACACCTTCAGCGGCTGCAGTTCGAGGTTCCGTTACATCTGCAATCGTCCGGTCTTCGTGAATACGGCGGCATTGAACTCCTCAGGCCAGATTCAACCTGGGGCGCTCATCAGCCCGAACCTGGCAGGCCGGATGGCGGCGGTTCTGGCTCTTTGCTATCACGAATACCAGACCAGCGATCCTGTCTACGCGAACCAGTGTCTGGCTTCCGCCGAGCACATATTTGATCTCGCCAATACCGCGCCGAGCGGAAACCTTCTGACCGTGATTCCTTTCAGCTTCTATCCTGAAAGCGAATGGCGCGATGATATGGAACTCGGCGCCACCGAACTCTACTTTGCTCTGCAGGGATGCGGCACCGGCTGCCCGGCAGGCCCGCACCCGGCTTCCTACTATTTGCAGCAGGCCGCGCATTGGGCGAACGCCTACATTACCGGACCAGGCGACGCCGGTGACACCTTCAACCTTTATGACGTAACCGGCCTCGCGCACTTCGATCTTTACCGCGCGCTTGCCCTGGCAGGCAATCCCGGCGGCACAGGTCTTGAAACCAACCAGACCGCTCTACTCGCGGACCTGCAAAAGGAGCTGAACAAGGCCATCGCGCAGACCAACACGGACCCGTTTGGTTTTGGCTTCCCCTGGGCAGCTTACGACACCACCACTCACGGTGCCGGACTTGCCGTGATGGCGGCCGAGTACAGTTATCTGAACGGCCCCGCCCTCAGCGGAGGGATGTCTCCTGCGATCTACGCGTCACGCCAGCTCGGAAATATCCTGGGCGCGAATGCCTGGGGCACGTCGCTGATCGTGAACGATGGCAGCACGTTCCCTGTCTGTATGCAGCATCAGGTTGCCAACCTGGTTCCAATACCTCCCAACGGCCCGCCCTTTCTCTCTGGTGCCGCAGTTGAGGGACCGAATACGTTCGCAGCCAGGGGAACGCTCAGCGGCATGGTCGCATGTCCGCCGAACGGCACGGATACGTTTGCGCAGTTCAACAACCGTAAGGCGGTTTATCAGGACCAGGTCCAGTCTTACTCGACAGTGGAACCAGCGATCGACTTGACTGCCTCGTCGCCGCTGGCATTTGCGTGGCAAATTGCAGGCGCTCCTTCGGGAACGCTGTAGAGGTAGATGATCCGATCGCCGGCGTTTTTGTTTCGGCGGTCAAAATGTGTTGCAGGCGGAAATGTTTCCGCCGTCGAAACCGGTACGGAACCAGTGCGTGCGCTCGGCAGAGGTTCCGTGGGTAAAGCTGTCTGGACTTACGTGGCCGGTTTCCATCTTTTGCAGACGATCGTCTCCCACTGCGGCCGCCGCTGTGATTGCGGATTCGACGTCGCCCGCTTCCAGCAGGTTACGCTGCTCGGTTGAGTGCCCCCAGATTCCCGCGAAGCAGTCCGCCTGCAGCTCGAGCCTCTGGGAATACTGGTTTGCTTGTCGCGGATTTGCTTTTTCCGCCTCCACCACCTTGCGTTCGATTCCAAGGAGCTTTTGCACGTGATGTCCCATTTCATGAGCCAGGACGTACGCCTCAGCGAATTCGCCGGGCGCCCCGAACCGCTGTTTCAGTTCCGAGTAAAAAGCGAGGTCGATATAGATCTTTTCGTCAGTGGGACAGTAGAACGGCCCCGAGACCGATTGCGCCATTCCGCACGCGGAGTCGATTGACTTCCGGAACAGCACCAGTTTGGCATGCCGGTATTGAACGCCCTGGTTGGCAAGGGTCCCGGCCCAGGTTTTCTGCGCGTCATTGAGGACAAACGTTACAAAATCTACCAGCGGCTTTTCCGCCTGATCGCGCGCCGGGTCGGCCTGGCTGATGCCTGCACCAGGAGAACCACCACCTGACTGCAGAAGAGTGAATAAGTTGCGATGAAATACCAGGCTGAGGATGCCGAGTATCACAAAGCCGCCCAGTCCGATGTGAATTCCGCCTATCCCTCCGCCACTGCTACTGCGCCGATCCTCAACGTCATCACTCGAGCCGCCCGGTGTCCATCGCATTGGCAAAACCTCGAATTGCAGTTACGGAACAAACTTGCTTACACAATCGCAGCTTTGGACGCAGAATCTGGCCATCCAGTTTCATCGATGGGCCAGACACGAGGAAATCACCCGCTACAAAGCAAAAGGCCCCGCATATTGCGGGGCCCTTTCCGCCGCAAATCAACTAACTTGCCCGCGGCATGGGCTTGTCCGTCTTCTGGAAGTCGGCTTTCGCCTCTCCGGTTGAGGAAACCTCCTCGGCCCCTGTCCGCTCCAGAACGGTCTTGGCTTTCTTGGTCCAGTCGGAATTGTCCGAGTGCACGGAAAGCAGAATGCCGCCTTCCTTCACCCGGCCCTCATAGCGCTTGGCTTCGTACTCAGGAATTCCCATCCCAACCAAAGCTCCAGTGATTCCCCCGATTGCACCACCTACGCCAACTCCTGTCAGCGCGGCGACGATCGGGCCTGCGGCAATCAATGGTCCGACGCCCGGAATCGCCAAAGCGCCAATTCCCGCCAGCCATCCCAGCGCACCGCCGACCACCGCCCCGGCGCCTGCTCCGGTCGCCGTACCTTCCGGTGCTTTCGTATGTTTTTCATGGGCAAAGTCTTTCGTTCCCACGTTCTCGGGAAACAAAACCGAGATGTCGGTATTTCGGAAGCCTGCCTCTTTCAATCCATCTACCGCGCGTTCCACGCCATAGCGTTCGCGGTAAATTCCAAACACTGCTGTATTTTTGCCTGCCATATAAAAATCTCCTTTTGAAATATTTAAAGTGCTGATTGGCTAACCGCGATCTATTGGTTGGGCGCGACCTGCAATTCGTTCGTCACTTTCCCGGATCCGGCGATCTCCGTCGCCTTGCTCTCGATCGCCTGCTTCTCCTGGTCCGACTTCACCGCGCCCTTGAGCGTGACTGCTCCGTTTTGCGTAATGATTTTTACGTTATGGGCGTCGGGGGAAAGTGATTTGTCTTTCACAATCGCACGCCGAATTTGTTTCGTGAGCTTCCGGTCGGTGCCATTTTCTTTTTGCTGGTCTGCCGTCGGCTCATTTGCGTTGCGGTCTCGCTGGTTGACTTTCGTGTTATCGGCCGGCGCCTGCTGCGAGCTGCCGTCCTGCTGCGACCAGAGCGGGACCAGGCTGCCCGTGAGAAAAACTGCAATAGAGAGTGTTCTGGCCAGAGTCTTTTTCATGGGTTCTCCTCATCAAGACGTACCGAACTACGATGGAAAACTCTTCACCGAAGATGGCCGCTTACCCGATCAAGCGTAGACGGACTAAGGGGCTGCAGATGACTTCATGCAAGCTGCGAAGCCTATCGGTTTTGTACCTACTCCCGCTTGAAATTGTTCCTGAAACGCAATACAGTGTTTCCCGTATTTACGCCCGGGAATTAATCGGGCAGAGTTACACCAGTGTCGTCCAACACCGCACCCAAGTGGCGGTTCGGGTCCCGTCCCAAGCTGTCATCCAAGCCCACGATTCTTTGCGTAGATGAAGACGAAGAACTGCTCCGCCTTCGCAAAGGTGTTCTCGAAGAAGCAGGCTATGCCGTCCTGCTGGCCAATACCGGTGCGCGCGCACTTGAACTCCTCACCGATTCGCAGGTTTTCCTGGTACTGTCCGGGCATATGATCCGCGCGACTTCTGGCAATCAACTCGCGGCAGAGATGAAGAGGATCAAGCCTGAGGTCCCTGTCGTTCTCTACAGTGGCAAACTTCCCGACAGCCTCGCGCACGTGGATGGTTTCATAAACAACGAAGAGTCCAGGCCGAATTTCCTCTCCTTGATCGCCGGATTCATTCGCACCTACCGCGAGCACATCGAGCGCTCAATCGCGAGCTGATTCCAGATCGGTGAGGTAGCTAAGCCGCCGTCACCACAAATGCTTTCTCTGCGACCTCGGCGCTCTCTGCGGTTAAAAGCTCTTGAACGCGGAATCCAGCGGCAATGGTTCATCATTCACCACCGCCCGCGGATTCACTTCACACAGCGCAGACGCCGAAGCTTCTCCATACTGCCTGGCAACCGCCTTCCTCGCAGCTGAAAGCAGCGGCGGACGCCGCTCGATGTCATGCGAGTCAGTCGCCAGGAAGTGCACCGCTTTCTCTTTCATCAGCCATTCGGCGACCTGCCGCGCCCTCGCGCCCCATGCGCCGGTGAAGATCGAGCCGGTCACCTGCACCGTGCAGCCCAGTTCGATCCATTGCAGCACCCGCTGCGGATCCCCCTGCAGAATAGGATTCCGCTCAGGGTGTGTAATAACCGGCACCGTCCCCGCCCGGCACATGGCCGCGAACCATTCGTCGATCTGCGGTGGAATGCTGAAATTGCTGAACTCGACCAACAGATAGCGTGTGCTGCCAATGCGAAATCGCTCTGGCTTCTCTAACGCGGCCTGCATGTTCTCGAACGAGAGATGAAAGTCGGAGCCCAGGCTCAGCTTCGGCCTCTCGCCAATTCGGCGTTGAAGCTCGATCAGCAATCCCGAGAGATATTCCCGGTCATAGAAATATCGCTCATTCGAGTGCGGTGTTGCGACCATGTGCTCGATGCCGTCGGTGGCGGCAATGCGGCACATGGCTTCGGCGACGTCCCAGGATTTTGGGCCATCGTCCACTTCCGGCAGAATGTGGCAGTGAATATCAACCACTGTGCGGATTTAAGCAGATTTCGTGGAAAGACTCAAAGTTCTCATGGACGTTCGCGTCGCTATGTGCGGAATGAAAACCGAATTAGCGGTTGAATTTCTCTGCGATCTCGGCGTCCCTGCTCTGCGCACTCTGCGGTTAAGAGCTCTTGACCGCAGAGAAAACCCGCCGAATTCGCCGAGTGACCAGACCTGAGCCGGCCAGCCACTAACTTCAATATCGCTGCGTCATGAAATCCCGAATTTCGCTGTAAGCCTCTCTTAGCAGTTCTTCCTGCGGTAGGAAAACAATCCGGAAATGTTTCGTCCCTGGCTTCTGCCCGAAACCGGATCCGTGCACCACAAGGATATGCTTCTGCAGCAGCAGTTCTTTCACCCAAACCGCATCGTCTTCCGGGATGTCAATCTTCGGAAACGCATAAAACGCACCACGCGGCGCAACGCAGCTCATTCGCGGAATCGAATTGCACGCCTCAACCGTCATGTCACGCCGCGCGGTCAGCTTCCGCCGGACTTCGACTAGGTGGTCCTGCGGGCCTTCGAGCGCAGGTTTGATCGCATACTGCTCCGGATGATTCGCCGAGAGTCTTGCGCGAAGCATCTTATGAACGCCTTCGATGAATGGCTTCACCGTCGCCGCTTCCCCGCTCACAATGCCCCAACCCATGCGCCAGCCAGGAGCAAGATAGTTTTTCGATAGACCGCCAATCGTCACTACCGGAACATCCGGCGCTACCGCCGCAATCGAAATGTGCTCGCCGCCATCCAGAATCAGCTTGTCGTAGATTTCGTCTGCAATGATCAGCAGATTGTGCTCGCGCGCGATCTCGGCGATCTCCCCCAGCATCTTGCGCGTGCAGAGCGATCCGGTCGGATTATTGGGATTGATCAACACAATGGCACGCGTGCGCGAATTGATCTTGCGCCGAATGTCATCGAGATCGGGCTGCCAGCCATCTTCTTCGTTCAGATAGTACGAATTCATCTCTGCGGCACTCTTGCAGAGCACAGCCGTGTACAGCGGATAATCGGGGCTGGGCGTGAGCACGTTTTCGCCGGGATTGAGCAGCGCAGTCAGGCAGAGATCAACTGCCTCGCCCGCTCCGTTGGTGACGAACACATTCTGAACCGTCTTGATCCCATTCCGCTCAGCTTCGTTGCGGATCGCTTCGAGAGCTTCTGGAACTCCAGCCGAGGGCGCATAGCCGTTCTTGTTGTCGCGCATGGCGCGATACGCGGCCTCGACCACGTGCGCAGGCGGCGCGAAATCAAAAATGTTCGGATCGCCGACGTTCAGGTAGAGAACTTTGTGTCCCTGCTGCTTAACCTGATCGGCCAGACCGACCAGATCGCGGATAGCATAGCGCAGGTTCTCCAGCCGCTGGGCGGGAGTGATTTCGCGGGCTTGAGTAAGGGGCATAGAAAGATTCTAACTGTTGCCGAATTGTTAGGAAAATTGGAGCCATTTCGTCTGAGAGAGAGGGTCACATAGAATTAAACAATGAAGCTGGATCAAAAGGCGTTCGATACCAGGAAAACGACTCTCAATGGATGGTATAGATTGCACGTTGGTGAACTTGTAACCACGCTTGAGGTCGGTGAGTACACGCCACCCATGCAGAGGGACCACGACAGCTTACACATCGTCGATCATTTGTGGAAAGTACACCGGTTGGAGTTAACACCGACAATAAGAGAGAGATTGAGCCTTCTCAAAGGAAGTGAAAAGCTGTCTGCAGCAGCTGAGTCACAGTTAGACGCCTATCTGACCGCGCTCGACGGCAACCGGGACGAACTGCTCAAAAGTTGGCATTCTTTGCGAGCGAAAGTCTCCGAGATGAATAAGCCATGGGAAGAATTCCAACGCGACAAGGACAACAAGGCGTCATACGAAAGATGGAGAACTTGGACGTTTACAGAAAGAGTTGGCTCATACCAGGAAGCCCTCTTCGACTGCTTTTGTCATGTCCAGATCGAGGATGCAGACGTAATTTTGATTACTTGATTGAAGTGGTTGAAACGCCGAAATGGCTCTTCGGATGGGCAAAGATGGCCATAGTATTTCTGGGAAAACTCGATGCAGCACGCGGAAGTCGCGCCGCGCAGGTAATCAGAAGCAGGGTTTACGATAGTGCGGACAGCGTGATTGCTTTGAGAGATCGCGTTCTATCACGCTTGGAAAGCGCGAGCTCCTGGCGGACCTGTCCGGATTGTTGTTTTGGATTAATACATTCCAGAGCTACCGGATTCCCGGAGCCATGCCAGTACTGCTTAGGTCTCGGCCTGTTACAGTCCACGGGTTGAACTACTCTGGCCGGTCAATCTGTGCTCGCTGCAACCTGTCCGAGTAGTCCACGTATACCGACTTCCATTCGGTATAGAAGTCAATCGCGCCAATCCCGCCTTCACGGTGGCCATTACCGGTGGCCTTCACTCCGCCGAATGGGAGATGCACTTCAGCCCCGATCGTCGGCGCATTGATGTACGTGATCCCGGCATACAGATCTCGCATGGCCGCGAACGCCTTATTCACGTCGCGCGTGTAGATCGCCGACGACAATCCGTATTCAATATTGTTCGCGATCAACACGGAATCCTCGAAGTCCTCGCACGGAATGACCGAAACCACTGGCCCAAAAATCTCTTCCTGAGCAATTCGCATCTTCGGGTCGACGTCAGCGAACACCGTCGGCTCCATGAAGAAGCCGTGTTGATAATCGCCTTTATCGAGACGATTGCCGCCGCAGCGGAGCTTTGCACCTTCCTCTTTGCCGATCCGAACATATTCAAGATCGCCCATCAGCTGGCGTTCATTGACCGCAGGTCCCATGTCAGTGGTTTCGTCCAGGCCGTTGCCAACGCGGAGTTTCTTTGCCCGATCCACCAGAGCGCTGACGAAATCCTCGTAAACGCCTTTCTGCACGATAATGCGGCTGGTCGCAGTGCAGCGCTGGCCGGTGGTGCCGAACGCGCCCCAGAGCGCGCCCTCGATGGCGAGTTCGAGATTCGCATCATCGAGCACGATCATCGGATTCTTGCCGCCCAGTTCCAGCGAACAATGTTTGAAGCTCTTGGCCGCGGTCGTGCCAATCGTCTTCCCCACCGCACTCGACCCGGTAAACGAAATCGCCCGCACTTCCGGATGCTCAAGCATCGGAGCTCCCGCATCTGCGCCGAATCCGCTGACAATGTTCACCACGCCTTTCGGAACTCCCGCATCAGTCAAAACCCGCACCAGGTTATACGTCGAGAGCGGTGTATCCTGTGCTGGCTTGATCACGCAAGTATTGCCGCACACCAGCGCCGGCAGCAGCTTCCATGAAGGAATCGCCATCGGGAAGTTCCACGGCGTGATCATTCCGCAGACTCCCACGGGCGTACGTATTGCCATGGCAAATTTATTTGGCAGCTCAGATGGAGTGGTTGGCCCGAACATCCGCCGGCCCTCTCCCGCCATGTAGTAGGCGGTGTCCAGGGCTTCCTGCACGTCGCCGCGCGTCTCTTTCAGGACCTTGCCCATCTCGCGGGTCATGTCGCGGGCATAGTCTTCCTTGCGTTCGAACAATATCTCGGCCGCCTGATAGATGATCTCTGCCCGCCGCGGCGCAGGCACCAGCCGCCACTTCTTATAGGCGCGCGAGGCAGCATCCACTGCGGCGTCAACGTCGGCTTTTGCCGACTTCTGAAAGATTCCTACGACGTCGCGTGTATCGGCAGGGTTGCGGTTCTCAAACGTCTCTCCGGTCGAGGCCTCGACCCACTCGCCATCAATAAAATTGCGGTAAACATTCGGACGCGCAGCATCGCCCTCGATCACGGGGCGGGTAAGGGTATCGGTAGCCATAAATCCTCCAAAGATTCATGCTAAATGCTGCGGTGAGAGGAGGGCAAACGGCCCGTTGGTAGAGACCCGCATTCGTGACAACATCCACGTCGAAATCCTGAGTCAGCCGCGAATTCGAGACCTGAGTTCTGCCAGCAAACGATTCGAGCTCGCTTCCTGTGAAATAATCCTCGGCCAAAGGGGAGATGCTCCATGACCGCTTCCCGAACTTTGCGGTTCAATATCTACGCGCTTGGGTTGCTGCTGATCATGGCTATGCTCGCCGGCAGCGCGGCGTGGCGCGAATCCGTTGCCGTGGATGAAGTTGCGCACGTCGGTGCGGGCGTTAGCTACCTTCAGAAACTCGATTACCGGATGAACGAGGAGCATCCGCCGCTCGCCAAGGTGATCGCTGCCATTCCGCTCGTCATAAAAGGGGTTCGCGCCGACTACGCACATCTCTCCTGGAGTTTCAGCGGCAAACCCTTCCATCAATATTTAGGCGAATGGGTATGGGGTCACGCGCTGATTACGGAGTGGAACGATCCTTGGACAACACTGCGATGGGCGCGATTTCCCATGCTGTTACTGACGCTGACGCTAGGCTGGATGATCTATGCCTATGGGTCAAAACTGGGCGGCAACTGGGCCGGACTGCTATGCCTGGTAGCTTACGTCACCACGCCGGCATTCCTGGTTTTCGGGCCCCTGGTTGTGACCGATGTTGCGATTACTCTTTTTTCATTGCTGAGCATGTGGACGTTCGCCGACCTGTGGCGAGATCCCAGCCGCCAAAACATAATCAAGTTCGCATTGGCTTTCGCGGGGGCGTTGCTGTCGAAATTCTCCGCCGGGTTGCTGCTCTTCGGCTTTGCCGCTTTCACTCTAAGCTTGAGATTCAAACGGACCGCCGAACTGCCCACCGACAAACTCGAGCGTCGAAAATGGCGCAGGCGCAGGTCCTGGAGTCTGGCAAAAGGCGTCTTCCTGGGGCTGCTGGTTGTATACGTGGTCTACTTTGTGCTGACCTGGAACCAGCCGACCGATTCCTATAACATCATCCCGCATTTTCCGGCCTCGCCCCTTGTGCGCCGGCTGCTAATGCCACCCTGGACGTATCTGAAAGGTCTCGCCCTGTTTTCCGCCAGTGCCAGCCGGGCAGCGTTCATCCTGGGGCGAAACTACCCCAGTGGGGTCTGGTTCTATTTTCCTGTTCTCTTTTTCTTGAAGTCGCAAATTGCGTTTGTTCTGTTGCTGGCCGTGTCGGCTGTCACCACAACGCTCGCTAAGCGGAGAACGAGCTCAACTTACAGCAGCGTTCCCGAAGAGTTGCGGTTGCACTGGCGCGCAATCTGGATGTTCTTTTTCGTATTCGTCGCCGCCTGCCTCATAAGCCCGATGACCATTAGCATCCGCCACTTCACGGTGCCGATCGCGCTGATGATTCTGATGCTGGCTCCCTTGCCGCGCGCCATTGGAGCATTACGACAAACCTGGGCCGGAGCCGCGCGCTTCATCGCCTTGAGTACAGCCGGGCTGGCATTGATTTTGGTAATCGCAATGATTCGGGCCTATCCGAACTATGTTCCATTTCTCAGTTCGTTCGGGATGGGCAAACCTGCCTACGAACTGATGAGCGATTCCAATCTGGATTGGAACCACGCACTGCCAGAGGTGGAGCGTTTTGCTGAGCAGCGAGGATTGACGCGGGTCTTGATCGATGAGTACGGCTTCTCAAAAGTCGAAGTCTACATCCGAAATGGAAAGTTTTGGAATTGCCAGGATCCGGCAGAGACTGATGCCGGCCAGCTGGCCGTTGTTTCAGCAGCCATGATCGAAGACGGACACAATTGCGTATGGCTGCTGAAGTATCCCCATGAACCAATCGCGGCGGGGAGCATGTACGTATTCCATCTTCCCCAATCGATTCCTGCTCAGGGTTCCCCGGGCGGCCCACCACCGCCGGATCAGTGGCGCAACCTGGCTGGCTTTCCACTGAAGGGCGATATCCGGCGGATGTTCCTGAATTGCATCAACGATCCGAACCAGATGCAGCCGACGTTCGACAGCATCACGGCGCAGTTCACCGCCATGATGGAAGAACAGAAGCGAAAGAAGAAGAAATGACGGAATGTGCTTCGCACCGCTAACCGTTGCCACTCGGTTTCGTCATAACTACTTTCTGAACAAATAAGGAGACACCATGTGGAGAGCTTGCCTGTTCGCGCTTGCCGTGATCATCGTGGCGGTCACAATCGCCGCCGCCCCGCCCGAAGAGGGGGCCGAGAAGCCGCACTACAACCAGAGCGGCGAACTCCAGCGCCCGGAAAATTATCGCGAGTGGATCTTTCTCTCCGCCGGATACGGGATGAATTATAGCCCTGCTCCAGGCAGCCACGATATGTTCACAGACGTGTTCGTGCCGCAGTGGGCGTACAAGGAATTTCTTAGATCCGGCACGTGGCCCGACAAAACAACATTCGTGATAGATGAGCGTATGGCCCAGACCAAAGGATCCATCAACAAGCACGGAGTTTTCCAGACCGATTCCATGGGTCTGGCGGTGGAAGTCAAAGATTCAAGCCTTCCCGACAAGTGGGCCTATTTCAGCTTCGACAACAACAAGACTGCAGCGGCGAATCCGAAAGAAGCCTGTTTTTCCTGTCACGAGAAGAATGCGGCAGTCGAGCACAGTTTCGTGCAGTTCTATCCGACCTTGAAACCGATCGCAAAGAAGTTCGGCACCTATCGCGATTCCGCAGAAAACGTCCAGTGATGTTGTTCAATTCCTCGGTAGAGACGTAGCTTGCTACGTCTCTAGCAGGCGGCGTGCGCCATGCTGAAGCTATGGGACGGTTCGGCGCATGCCGCTCCCGAGAAGTTGCCAGCAACACCCCGATCGGGGTTCCCGCAGGGAAAACCCCTTCCCATCATTAACGTCCTGGTAATCACACGGTGTGTTACCGAAGTGCGCGTCCTTCGGTTGTATTCCGCGTAAACCTTCTACTCTCATATGTTTACCAAAGATATGCGGTGTTACCTCAATTAGCAATTTCTCATTGCGCCAATCCGGCTAAGTGCCATAAGATCAAAAAATTGCACCAGCTTTCTTGGATTTAGCGCCACTGGCAGGCTTCGTGCAATCTAATTAAGCAGTCGGGGGCAGGTACAAATCAGTGACCGCTAACGAAGTCAAAGTTTCGCGCCTCATCGTTTCCATCGCATTTATCGCTATTCTCGCCCAGTCTGGCCTGGCTGCCACAATCGGCACCCGGCCGCTGACTTCGAAGTCGAAATCGCGGAGCGTTTCGGAACCCCCCCGTGTTCGCCGCCACATGCGGCACCTGGCCCGCAGCCGCAGGGTTAAGTCGCGGACGGTTGCTTCCCTGAAACGGCATCACTATTACGAGCGTTTCTACGCAAGTTCCTACGCCAAAGACATAACTGACGGCGACAACACAGCCGGCGAAGATCCGGTCGTCCGCCAGGCGGCGATCGATGCCCTCGGCAACATGAACGGGACCGTCCTCGCCATCGAGCCGACCAGTGGCCGCATTTTGGCAATGGTGAACCAGAAATTGGCGCTCTCGAGCGGCGCGCAGCCCTGCTCCACCATCAAGGTTTCGGTTGCGCTGGCGGCTCTGAGCGAAGGCCTCATCACTAAGGAGACCGAAGTCCGGCTCGGCGGCCGCAGCCACATGAACCTGACCATGGCGCTCGCCCGCTCCAACAATGCCTATTTCGAGGCGGTCGGACGCCAACTTGGGTTTGAGAAGGTTGCCCACTACGCGCATATGTATGGCCTTGGCGAACTCGCCGGATATCACATCGCAGGTGAAAAAGCCGGTGTTTATCCCGAAGAAGAAATCTCGGCAAAGCTCGGCGGAGTAGGGAAGATGTGCTCGTTCGGCGAAGGCATTTCAATGACGCCGCTGCAGCTCGGGTCGCTGGTGACCGCGATTTCGAACGGCGGCACCATGTATTACCTGCAGCATCCGAACAGCGCCGACGATGTTGCCAACTTCCAGCCCATCATCAAGCGCCACCTCGATATCGCCGGGCTGATTCCTGAAATCTCTGATGGCATGGCCGGAGCTGTAGAATTCGGCACCGCGCGCCGGTTGCTCACGAACTTCAAGGAAGCCGAAGTCCTCGGCAAGACCGGCACCTGCTCTCACGCCGGCACTCGCTACGGCTGGTTCGCCAGCTACGCCAACACCAATTACGGCCGCGTGGTTGTAGTTGTGTTCCTGGAAGGCGGGCGCCCAACCTTTGGCCCGAAGGCCGCCGAGATCGCCGGACGCATGTACCGCGGCCTGTACGATCACGACTTCTTCGCCGAAAGGCCGCTCGCGCCGGCGAACAACGCAAAAGACTAGTCCGCAACGTTCAACTCACAAGGAAATCCCCACTTCTAGTCTTCGAGAAGTGGGGCTTTTGCTTTAGTGTTGCAGGCTCACGGTTCCGGACGTTACTGTGCCCGTATCGGCTTGCAATACGTATGCAGTTGAGCTTGAAACCGCATACATTGCTAGGTCAAGCGGATTGTTCGAGGAGTTGGACACACTTCCGGTTATCCTTCCGGTCGAGCTGTCTATCTGATAGGGACCCTTCAGTCCGCCACCCGCGGGAGGCTGAGCACCCGCGCCGCTGTTCGATCCGTTTACCGCTTCGGCAACTGCCAGGTTGCCGGCACCGTCGAATTGCAACACACCGACGCGAGAAAGATCCTGGCCCCCGTTCAGCTCAAGGCCTCCCATTGCCAGCGCGTACTGACCTTTCATCGTCGAGTTGGAAAACGACACCACGGTCTGCAGATCAGCGGTTCCGTCTTCGATTTTATTGGGGTCATTAATGAGGAAGAATGCGCGGCCCGGGTTCACCATCCAGAAGACTTCGGCTGAATTCGAATTCAGAGCGACAGCCACCCGCCCGTTGCCAGTTACAGAGATAGTTCCAGTATCGGTGCCTTTCGAATAAGAACCATCTTGCATGGCATCGAAGGTGTACGGATTGATTGCCCCTCCGCTTGCTGTAAAGCTGCCCACAGTGGCAGTTCCGGCTGGCGCAAACCCATCATCGCCAGTGCTGCCAAATGCATAATTTCCCGAAAGCCCATTGCCGACTGCCCCGCTCTGCGCCTCCGCGCCTCCGGAACCGACCGCCCCGCTATTGGTGACAAGCAGAACCAACTTCCCACTGTTCACCACGTAATAAACGAGCGTCGTCGAGAACGGACCATTGTCAGTGATTGTGGCAGTGCCACGGCCCATAGTCCCGGGAGCACTGAATGTTCCTCCCGTAATGCTCAACTGTCCGGGAGTTCCTCCAAGGTTCTCGTCAAACCCTCCACCAGTGACACTGGTCCCAGAAATTGTGACTACTCCCACATCAGAAGACGCTTTGCTTGTGTTCGGTGCGGCTGCTTCCTGATGCAGGTGGAACGCGAATGTGCCGGAGGGAGTGGCAGTTGATGTTTGCAGTTCGGCGGTGCCGAGCGAGTTGACGGAAGGATCTGCCTCGATCAATTTGATCTTGGACGAACTTTCGAGCGCGATCGCTAATGTAACGGTTCCACCAAGAGCAGTGTTGTTGAACTGCAAGAACCCGGTGCCATCGTTAAAAACCTGATAGCTCCCGGTATAGGTCACCGGGAGTCCGCCTGAGTTCACACTAGAGTCATCGCTTCCAGCCGTAATGTTGCCCGCTCCGTCGGCAGTGAAAGCACCAATTTCCCGGTAAACCCCGGAAAATGGAAAACCGTGGATTTCATATACGTAGGTGCCATTAAGGCTGGCGTTCGTATAATTTCCAGTCGTGTTTACGACGGTCCTGCTCCCGCCGTTTCCACATCCAACTGCGACCATAAGCGCGAGAACAGCTGCTACCAAACCCGAGGTGCGGGTCAAAAGCCGGGTAAGTCTCAAGGCGCACAGCTCCCTGCTAACGGAGGATTTATTCAGAGAAGAAGAATATATGTGCGATTGTAACCCGCCCTCCTGAGGAAAGTTGTTGCGGAAAAGTAAAAGATCGTAATTGATAGTCTTAAGATGAGGAGGTTATTCAGCGATCAGGGTGCCCAATCCTTCCCGCATTGTTTGCGGGAGGGTGGGGACTTTGACTTCTTGTCACACGGAATGTGACTCAGAAGTCGACCATCAGCCGCCAACAACGGCTTCAGTTCGGGGAATGGCTGCGCTTCGCTTCGTCAGGGAAGCGATAAACCAAACGGCCACTCGATATCCCAGCAACAACGCCAACACGGCCCCATACTCCAGCGGCTTGCGGATATCTGCTTTCACCAGCCACAGGTAGTGAATCACCCCTGCGATCGCCGCGAAATAGATGAGTCGATGCAGCGCCTGCCAGCGCTTGCCGCCCAGCCGCCGGATCCATCCTGCGGTGGACGTGATCGCCAGTGGAACCAGCAACACGAAACCCAGGAATCCAACCGTGATGTACTTACGTTTGCCGATGTCCAGAAGGATTTCGTGCAGATTGAAGAACTTGTCCAGCCAGAGATAAATCGTGAAGTGCGCGCAGCCGTAGAAAAACGCAAACAACCCCAGCATTCTCCGGAACTTGATCAGCGAAGGTACATGCAACAGCTTGCGCAGCGGAGTAACGCTGAGAGTGATCAGCAAAAACCGTAACGTCCAATCGCCAAAGCCATGCTCGAGCGCTTCAATAGGATTCGCCCCCAGCCCCACACCCCAGCCCTCCACCTCAAAGGGATGCGGCCCGAAGAACTTCGCGAGAAGCAGCACGAAGGGCACCAGGCAGGCGAGGAAGACGGCGAATTTGAGGAAACGAATCATTCGAAGCTACTAGCTCCTAGCTTCTAGCAATCAAGTCCGACCAAAGGTCACAAATAGGCACGCACTTTCCCCGCTTAGGCTTGCTAGTAGCCAGCAGCTAGTAGCTAGAAGCTCAGTAGTTCTTCTTCAAATCCATCCGCGAATACAAGCTAGCCACCTGATCGTACCCGTTAAACATCAACGTCGGCCGCGGACGAAACTCGCCCAGTCGCCTCTCATTGGACTGGCTGTGATACGTCGAGACGTTCGGGTTCACGTTCGAGTAAAAGCCATACGCAGGCGGGTTTGCCAGGTTCCAGCTGGTCATCGGCTGCGACTCGACGAACCGGATCTTCACGATGGCCTTGATGCTCTTGAACCCATACTTCCATGGCAGAACGAGTCTCAGTGGCGCGCCGTCCTGGTTGGGCAGTACTTCGCCATACATTCCGAAGCACAGCAGCGCCAGCGGATGCATGGCCTCATCCATTCGCAGGCCTTCCACATAGGGCCATTGCAAAACTTCGCGCCGCTGTCCCGGCATTTCGCTGGGCGCGTATTTGGTGGTGAATTCCACGAACTTCGCCTTACCCAGCGGCTCAGCTTTCTTGATCAGTTCGCCCAGCGAGTATCCCACCCACGGCACCACGATCGACCACCCCTCCACGCAGCGATGCCGGTAGATCCGCTCCTCCGGCGTGGCCAGCTTGATGACATCGTCCACTCCAATCTCGAGTTTCTTCTTTACTGAGCCTTCGATCTTCACTGTCCACGGACGCGTCTTGAAGTCTTTTGCGAGCCCGGCGGGTTCTTCCTTCTCAGTCGAAAACTCGTAATAGTTGTTGTAATGGGTCACGTCATTCGAGGGCGTGATCTTCTCGCTAGTCGAGAAGGCGCTCTTCTGAATACCGTCGATTTTTTGCCCGGCGCTGGCGTGTAGCGAGGGCGCCAGCAGTTCCTTGGCGCCAAATCCCGTCACCGCCGCCGCCCCGGCAAGCGCCGCCCCGGCCAGAAACTTCCGCCGGTTCAGATAAAGATCACGCGATGTGATCTCAGACGACAAAATGTCACTGGCTTTTTTGATCAGCATAGACACAGCTTTCTGAAGATGTACGCGCCATTCCCTATTTTAGATGTCTTAGATTCGCGTGACCGAGATAAGTTACGTAGGCTCAACGCAAAGATAGTGAAATTGGCTTTCCACAACGTTAAGTTTGAGCCAGAAGCCGAT
>Ga0310811_10002485_pt1 | contig 23098 bp, 29 predicted proteins | sample YCmetagenome_FD_207642 | JGI IMG/M metagenome (GOLD analysis project Ga0310811, IMG submission 207642) | Soil microbial communities from experimental microcosm in Duke University, North Carolina, United States - YC | ecosystem: Engineered > Artificial ecosystem > Soil microcosm > Unclassified ... | reverse complement strand
AAAGGGAGAGTGGGAATGACAGGGAGGGGAGCATGCGCTCTTCCTTATTGTCCTCGCGGGATGATCAAAGTGTACGTCCGCCTTCTCGGGGGGATAAGGTTGGGAAGGGTGGTAGAGAGAGCTCGGCGGCGAGGGCGTTGATGGATGTGTTGAGAGGGAAGCGGGGAAAAGAGAGGGCGTGATGAGCGGGTAAAGGGGCTAGTTTATGATCAAGGACATACGCATTTGTAACTCTTATGGCATTGAACACACTCACCGGATTTGCGAGATTCACATATCGTGATATTGACGGTCGGCTAACAGCGTTATATTTATGGCAATAGTAGTATGTACATGTGCAATGGCCCTCCGCAGTGAGGTACGCGCGGACTCCGTGTGCACCAGCACCCTTGTGTTCTAGCTTCGATTGCTCGAAACTTCCCTCATTCTTAGAATGTTGTACATATACACACGCAGGATCATAAGTAATTCCAAGCTTCAGGTTCTGATGATCTCGCTTTTGACCGATGCGAGAATGCAAGGGGTGACTGGTAGGCAATTATTGTAAAGCAATGTTCTGCCAGTCGCTGAAGGTTCGCAAAAGTCGATCGGTGAACGTGAACAGCTACGCCGGGCACCATGAGTCCAACAAAACATGTTATACAATCACATCTGATTGTTCAAGGCCTGCTTAAGCGAGAACTTGTCATATCTTACTCGCCCAAATCTCATCTGCCTGTGGAAATTCTGGATCATCAATAACTTCAGTACTCAAATCCAGACAAGCCAATCTTGGCATGTAAGCCTCGGATAGCTGTTAAATAAATCCTTGATAATAATTCACTGGAAGTCTGAAGGATTAGCAACTGCCTCCATAATCTCGGAGGTTGTGAATGACTCCTCGCTCTCGACATATTAAATCAAGTATGCGGCAGATTGCCGTAGCCCAGTGCTCACCGACACCACTACTTGTCTGCTCATGATCGCCGAACTATGTCATCCTCCACAATAATATGAAAAGACGACTCTCCCGACTGGTTGGCCTCGCTGGCTGTATTCTGGGCAGCAGCATCGTTTAGGGCGCTTTCTGACGGATCCTGCGCGAGTATGTACTTTGTGGAAGTACATCTTCAGCTTTACGAGTAGCATGAGGTTCTGAGTACAAACTTGCCGATTTCACCATTTCGTGGGGATCACACCGAACATGCTGGAAAGCCGCTCGTATGAAGTAGATGAAAAGAATTCTCTGAGCAAATTTCCGGAGGGAGTTCCTATATAAAAATCCGTCCCAAATATCAAGAGGATCGACTGAACAAATAGATGGTATGATTTACCTGCTCCCTTAATCGCGTTCTCGTCCCGTTCATGATCCTGGGATCTAAACTACACCTCATGTTCATGGCGAACCTGTTCTGCCGCAGTGTAATGCTCGAGTTGTCTGGTATAGATTACTCTATCTTTCTGTTGCAACATCAATGCTGGTTCAGAACACTCGTATTTAGGGTGTTCCGTCCACCATCCCCGGTGCTATATTTTGCACCAAGAACTACAAGAAGTCATATAGGTGGGGCGGGAATCCGCATCGATTATTACGAGCGCTAGCTGTACTCGATTATCGACACATGATCGTGCAATTCAGTTCACATTAATGCATTGATGGTTGGTAGGGCGTAAAACTCACCTCGAGAATATTGATCAATAATATCACCAGATACAGCGAAGAAAGGTTGATATGCTGAGCTGGACATCGAGATACTATGATCTATGCCTTGCTAGATTAGTTTATATATGTAATGAGGAACGTTAACATGCATATGGCACCCGACACGTTCGTCGACATTCACACCATTTACAATCATTGAACGAGCGTTGCGTAAGTGATTTGATGATGCAGTAGTTCCCTACTACCAGGCGCCAACAAGAGTGTATGTCAGCAGGTCTTCTTAAATGATAACCCGCTCTGGAAGCTTTTCGGATCAATATTTACGTGCTAATTGTCTCGATGGCTGTCTGTGAAAGCCAAATGAAATAGTAAGGATAGGCTCACCTATAACCGCCGGGATGTGTCGCGGCTAAGTTATGCACGCTCATTGTGTTATCATCCTGCTCTATTCAATGGGCTGGAGAAAGTCAAGGATTTAAGAACAGCAAAAAACTATAATCTCCGCAGTTTGTGTACTTTTGATGGACCAATGGCGACCTGTACGAGTGTCCCAATAGGATCACTGATTTGAAAATTTGGTGGTAGCGCTCTTGCGTGGGTGGGCCTCCAAGTACAGCAGTGGCCCCAGGCTGGGAGGTTCTGTTCAGAGATACAGACAATTGTGGGCTGAGTTGACCATCGTGCGACAAGCGCTTATTAGTCAGCATTCCCCGAAACCTTGGTCCAGAGTGACTTTTGCTTGGCGATTTCTCATTTCAAACCCTACATACTCATTCCTAAATCCCTACGTCCCGATATCATATTGGACAGGAACAATAATTTGACAATTGAACTCGGCCGTGGCACTAATCTTCTCAGCCGGGCACATGTAAATAGGCACATCAAGGAGCTGTCTGCAGTGTCTCGAGATTAGAACGACGCTGCTTCGCGATTCGTGCCAGGCATACTCTGGCTAATAGTGCGAATGAGGCGGGCGCGACGACACCAGTCTAGGTTTGTACATAATTAAGTTTGGTCCCATCTTTACGTTTTTTATTTTTCTTTCTTCAACCACGTAAACTATCAACGTTCCTGAACGTTGAGCTTCGTTCCAAATTCTTCCTTACATTTCAGCATGCGATGGATTACGAAGGCGACACTCAAGCCCAGCACACCTACGGGCCATGCACTAGCGCAGCAAACAGATAGTAAGCATTTCAGTTCTGCAAGGAAGCCCAATGATTCTTTGTTTCTTACTGGCATCCCAACCCTCCACACGGGTCACCGTACCAGGTGACACCAAGGTCGCCTATTAGACCTAATTCGCTTGCTCGCTTCTCACCTTCTGTGGTACACATGCACCGAGTTAATAGCCGTTCAGCAATATTTAAGATGTCGGACAGACGTTCTCACCTCGGTTCCCCCCTTCTACCCTCAAAATGCACTTCGCAGACTTTGTCAAAATTGTGAGTCAGCCTCCATTGCTCTCCAGGACCTCATTGATTATGTTTTCTCGCAGAGCTTGAGTCCCACTACTCTGCTCCTCGTGACTATCTTCGGCCAAACTGTGATCATGGGTTTTGCATGGGGTTTTACCGGAGGAATATTGTTCACAGGGGTTCTCGCACTACCTGATCATGTCGTTCATCTGATCGTAGAGCATCCAACTGTGTTGACCTTGATAGTCACGTTAATCTCAACTACCTTGTCGATCATTACTTCGATGTGCGTCTTCCTTACATATTCGGCCAGAAATCTTATCATTCTCGTATTGCACAGGTTCTTCACATTTGCGGTCAAAGAAGCGCTTCGGCACCACCTCTCAGGACCGATCACACTGTTTAAGCTTCGCACTGCAATAGCGCTGAGCAGGCCGACCTGGGTATTGCGATGGAGATCTCTCAAGTTGTCAGCTCTCACGTTCGCGGTTTATGCGGTGATCACATTTTTGAACACGAGGTCTGCACTATTGTCAATGAACCCAGTGGATATATGTTTGACGCTGGTTCGTACAGTTGGAGCACTTTGCTCCTACCCACCCTTGTCCAATGGCCTGTGGCAACGTTTGGAACGGAACTAGACTTGGGATCTGTTGCGTTTGTAAACCAGTTGAATGCAGACCTAAATACATGGAATGCGAATGCTGGTATGTCACTGCTTCCATTTTAATGACCGGCAACAGTTGTGGTGCTCAAGAGAAACCGTTCTAGTACAAGCACCTGCGTTCCAAACCATCAATGTCTTAACTCTCCTGAGTGGTATCGCTGCGGTTGACACCCAAGGAGGTGTGCAAACGAGTAGTATGTTCAGCTTCAACGGAGTTTCATATAATCGGTCGACTGGTGAGCACTTCTGTACTCAAAAATGATGAGCTTACTTGAAACTCGAAAGGTGGAGTCCTTCCTGCGATAGAGGAGTACTCTGGGTCATCGAAGCCACCGGGTTCTAACGTTGGCCTGGCTTTCTCTGGGGGACGAGTGCCGGTTAATACCAGTTTTGATTGGAGACACCTAAAACGCGATGCAGGTACTGAAGGTATTGGGAAGAACTACACTGTTACACAGCAGGGTGTCACAGCGAATGTTTCATGCCAGCCAATCGACCGCAGTCAAAATTCATTTACTGTCGACCCAACACAGACACTAGGACCAAATAACACGTTCTTCACGTGGGAATCAGTTGTGAATTGCTCTGGAAGTGTGTTCATCTCTAGCATGAGCTCGTCCACAGCTAATCAGCTCCAGATTCAAACTCACTGCTCTACTTCAACGCTGGCGACCTGACCGGTCGGATGGACAATTCAAGCGAGGGATTTCTCCCCATTGTTGTATGTCCCAACCCATATCTGACGACATTCAACCCATATAAGTTTGGTGCGGCTTTTGTGATATTCCTCGGTGTCTTGCGAGTGAACTCTTTGCAGAAATCTTTATGTCTGGCTTGTACAAGTACAACTTTCTGCCAACAACCGTCTGCGAGGTCGTTCCCTACCTGACCACAGTCAACGTCACTTATAATGGAGGCATCGTATCTGTCGAACGGATCGATACATCTTCTGGTTCGACAAGCAGTCCTAATTTTCCTTTATCTCAGTACATCGCAACTGTGATGGCTTATCAAGCGGGGACAAACCAAGGGATGACCACGAATACAATTGGTGACTTTTTGACCGCATACGGTACCAGCAATGTATCAGTCATGCACAGCGAACTGGTGACTATCTTCGCTTCCTCTGATATCAACATGACTGATTTCTTTGCAGGAAGATTACTGGCGCGGTATTGCAGAGTTCTCCTCTACTGTAAGTGACCTTCATACATTCTGTGAATATTATTGAAACTGGATCTAGCAACTTCGCTCCGGATACACTGCTTCGGGAGTTCCGTCGAATATGACAAGGTCGACGAGTGGCACGATGTATATCACGACGTACGGCTGGCAAAGCCAAGCTCGCACGTATATCCTTCTGCTCGTGGTGATCTCTATGATCTGGGGCACCACCGTATTAGCTGGGGCGTACAGCCTCATCCAAGAAAAAATCAAGCCCTCCGATCCATCTTTCGACTTTTCTGATCCCGTCCATCTCATCATCGCGGCATCTGGTGGAAGACTTGAACCACAACTTGACGAAGGTGATAGAAAAGTAAACAATAGCGAGGACATCACCGTCTACTTTGAAGATGTACCTGTGGGAAGGAGGATTAGCAAGAGACTGGTCACTGTGGTTCCGGAATCCCCGCCAAATACTGCGACCCCTTGATATCGGTTATAGTGATCGAATTACTAAATCTGTTGCATCTAATAATGATAATGTTACGGTGATCGCCCCGACGTCCAGTGGCAGGTCCTGCGAGGTTCTTGACAGTGATCTCAAAGCTCTGAATCAGACACTCTTTGCAAAAGTGCCTCCGAGTCATAGCTAGGAATTTGCCGTTTCCGGTTTATGAAGTGTTGTTTTAATACTCATAGAAGTATCACCGGCGCTTTGCATGAATGGCCACGCTGGCACGACCTGAGAGTGAGTGATTCGTCGTTCTACACTGTTCCTGTCACCGCTACTGACATGGACAGGCGAACGAACACTTTTAGGTGCTTGGGCTCGATGATTCCTCGCTGCTCAGTCATACAGCCTGATATATTGGAGTTAGAGGGGGGGAGCATGTGCTTATCTTTGCTGTACTCACGGGGTTATCAAAATGTATGTCCGCCTTCTCGGGGGAATAAAGTTGGGAAGGGTGGTAGAGAGCTCGGCAGCGAGGGCGTTGATTGATGTGTTAAGAGGGGGAAAGAGAGGGCATGACGAGCGGGCAAAAGGGGCTAATTTGCAATCAAGTCATTATATGCATCTGTAGATCTTATCATAGGCTTTGAATGCACTCGGCTTGCAAGATTCGTATACTTATAGTGATACCAACATTGATGGGGATCGACGGTCGGCCAACAGCGTTATATTTATGGCAACGATAGTATGCATATGCGCAATGGCCCTCCGCGGTCCAGTAAGGTATGCGCGGACTCCGCGCACACTTGTACTCTTGTGTTTTCTTCGAAACTTCGCTTTTTCTTTTGCGCAAGAGAATGTCGTATACCTCCACACACAGGATCATTAGTAATGTCAAATTTCGGAAATCTCGCTTTCGACCGACGGGAAGGCAAGGATTGGCGGCCGAGCCGTTGGCACGACATAAATAAGCTCCTATGCATGGTCGTTTGTTTCAATTGCCGTTACATGCAAAATCAATGAGTTCACAAGATGTGGGACAACGCTAAATGCTAGGCTCACCTTCTTAAGTGCTGCGTTCATCTATGAGGTCAAGTCAGTCTCGTTGAGCATGATAGATTTCTTCCACTCTTGGAAGTAGCAGTTTGACCATGGGTTGATTTCTCACGGACTTTCTTGAGCGCCAATATTGTTGATCATTAAGTTATCTTCGCTTCAACCGATAAGTAAAATTGATTCCATTGTCCGCACTTACGTCGCTCTGGAAATCACATGGTTGTAATAAACGTAGTTGGTTCCATATTCACTTCAAAGTGATTTGATGATGCTAGTTGATTGCCGCCAACAAGAGTGTATCTTCTTGATTCAATAACGACTCACTTTGGAAGCTTTTCGGATCAATATTTACGTGCTGAAGGATTATGGTCTCGATAGCCATCCGTGAAGGCCAAAGAATAGGCTCACCTATAGCCGAGTTCGCGAGCATGCGCGAGTCCAGGTTAAGTTATGCACGGTCACTGTGATATTATCCTGCTCTAAAGTAAATATAGTCAGTGCCTCCGTCGAAGGGTTGGAGAGAGTCAGGACTCAAAAGGCAACACAAAACTATCTCCCAATTTGTTTTTACCTCGAGTTTCCACTTTTAGACCTGTCCGACTGTCCTAATAGGATAAGTGAAATCGGTGGTAGCGCTCTTGGGGAGTTGGGCCTCCAAGCTCCAAGTATAACGGTCGAGTCCTATTGAGAGATAGCGCATGCCCTGCCATCGATATCCTTGACTAGTAGTACAAGTACTAGTATATAAAAAGACAATATTAATGAGCAAGTGTGATGAGGACTATGTCAAGCGTATGAGTAAGCGTTGGATTTTCCCCGAACCTTAATTAATTCGTACTCACTAACAATTTCTCATTTCCCCAGACTACTAGTAGCATTCCTGGATCCCTAGGTCCCGACTCATGAAACATAAAGGGACATATGAATTTACAGTCCGTTGATCCTTTCAGTCGGGCTCCTGCAAATAGCTGCATCAAGGAGCTTCTTACAGCGCGGATGGGGGACGAGATTAGAACGACGCTCTATCGTGACTCGTGCCAAGCATAATATTCTGGCATACATAGGTACTTCCTCAGGACGCATGATGGATCAGTCTAGGCTAGTACATAACTTGATGCTATCTTTACGTTTTTTTTCTCGTTGAACCTTCCAGGACTCCGTTCCCTCAGCATGTACGCGCTAATCATCTCGAGCGTGTTGCCTGAATCACGGGGCGGTAGGTTTGGCATATCTCATCATGTTTCTGATGGGATTACGAAGGTGGCACCCGGAGCCTGGGGCCCAGCACCCGCATGGCATGTACTAGCGCGCCAAATAAGTGGTAAGACTTTCAGCCTCTTCGGTTCTGCAAGGAAGTCCGATGGTTCGTTGCTTCTTACTAGCGCCCCTTCACACAAGTGACAGCAGGGGACCTACTAGACCTAATTCGCTTGCTTGCTTCTCGCCTTTCGTGGTACACACTGAAACAATAGCGCCCTGCAGCAATACTTAAGTTAAGATGAGTCTGCGCAGGCGTCCTCACGGAGTTCATTCCGTGCTTCTACCTTTGAAATGTACTTTGCAAACTTTGTCAAAATCGTGAGCCAACCTCCATTACTCCGTAGGGCCTCATTGATTGGGCTTTCTTGCAGCGCTTGAGTCCCACTAGTCTACTCCTCGTGACTATCTTCGGCCAGACTGTGATCATGGGTTTCGCATGGGGCTTCACCGGAGGAATTTTGTACACAGGGGTTCTCGCACTACCTGATCATATCGTTTATCTGATCACAAAGTATCCGACCGAGCTGACCTTGATAGTTACGCTGATCTCAACTACCTTATCGATTATTACTTCGATGTGCGTGTTCCTTCACATATCCGGTCCGAAATCTTACCCTTTTGTTATTGCACAGGTTTTTCACATTTGCGGTCAAAGAAGCACTTCGGCACCACCTCTCAGGGCCGACTACACTGTTCAAGCTTCGCACTGCAATAGCGCTGAGCAGGCCGACCTGGGTATTGCGATGGAGATCTCTCAAGTTGTCGGCCCTCACGTTGGTGGTGTATGCAGTGATCACATTTCTGAACACGAGGTCTGCACTATTTTCGATGAACCAGGCAAAGATAGTTGACGCTGGTTCGTACAGTTGGAGCACTTTGCTCCTACCCACCCTTGTCCAATGGCCTGTAGCAACGTCCGGAACGGAACTAGACTTGGGATCTGTTGCGTTTGTAAACCAATTGAGTACGGACCTCCGTGCCACAGAAGCGAACTCTGGTATGTCGCTGTTTCGATCTCACTGGCCAGCAATAGTTGGGGTGCTCAAGAGGAACCGTTCTAGTACAAGCACCTGCGTTTGAAACCATCAATGTTTTGACTCTCCTCAGTGGTATCGCTGCGGTTGAGACCCAAGGAGGCGTGCAAACGAATAGTATGTTCAGCTTCAACGGTGTTTCATATAATCAGTCGACTGGTGAGTACTTCCGCACTTGAAGGTGATATTCTCACTTTAAATTCCAAAGGTGGAGTTCTTCCTGCGATAGAGGAGTACTCTGGATCATCAAACCCGCCGGGTTCCAACGTTGGCCTGGCGTTCGCTGGTGGACGAGTACCGGTTAATACCAGTTTTGACTGGGGACATCTCGAACGCGATGCAGGCACTCAAGGCATCGGAAAGAATTACACTGTCACACAGCAGGGTGTCACAGCGAATGTTTCATGCCAGCCAATCGACCGCAGTCAGAATTCATTTGTTGTTGTCCCAGACGTGGTGCAAGGACCGAATAACACGTTCTTCACGTGGGAAGCTGGTGTGAATTGTTCCGGAAGTGCGTTCATCTCCGCCATGAACTGCCCCACTGCTAATCAGCTCCAGGTTTAAACTTGCAGCTATACTTCACCGCTGGCAACATGAGCGGCCAGATGGACAGTGCAAGCGAGGGATTTCTCCCCGTTGTTGTATGTCCCAACCCAAACACGACGACATTCAACCCATATAAATTTAGTACGGCTTTTGTTATATTCTTCGGTGTCTTTCGAGTAAACTCTTCGCAGATGTTTTTATGGCTGGCTTGTACAAGTACAGCTTTCTGCCAACGACCGTCTGCGAGGTCGTTCCTTACCTGACCACAGTCAACGTCACCTATAATGGAGGCATCATATCTGTCGAACGAATTGATACATCTTCTGGTTTGACAAGCAGTCCGAATCTTCCACTATCTCAGTACATCGCAACTTTGATGGCTTATCAAGCGGGGGCAAACCAAGGGATGACCACGAATACAATTGGTGACTTTTTGACCGCGTACGGTACCAGCAACGTATCAGTCATGTACAGCGAACTGGTGACTGTTTCCGCTTCCTCTGATATCCATCATGACTGATTACTTTGCAGGAAGATTACTGGCGCGGTATTGCGGAGTTCGCCTCTACTGTAAGTGACCTTCATACATTCTGTGAATATTATTGAAAACTGGATCTAGCAACTTCGCTCCGGATACTCTGCTTCGGGAGTTCCGTCGAATATGACAAGGTCGACGAGTGGCACGATGTATATCACGACATATGGCTGGCGAAGCCAAGCCCACACGTATATCCTTCTGCTTGTGGTGATCACCTTGATCTGGGGTGCTACAACATTAGCCGCCGGGTACAGCCTCATCCAGGAAAAAATTCATGCCTCCGATCCATCTTTCGACTTTTCTGATCCAGTTGATCTCATCATCGCGGCATCTGGTGGAAGACTTGAATCACAACTTCACCATGATGATCGAAACAAGGTATACAATAGCGAGGACATCACCGTTCGCTTTGAAGACGTACACGACAAATTGGGAAGGAGAACCAGCAAGAGACTAGTCACTGTGGTTCCGGATCTCCCACCAAAGTCTGCAGACCCTTGATATTATTTGTAGTGATCGGAATCCTTGCCAGATCTGTAATAGTATCACCGTGATCGTAGTCCTTGTTCAATTCTCACATCACAGCTATGTACTTTTATATGATATGTAAACCAGACTTTGTCTTATCGCTTCTATTTACTTGTGGAGCTGGACAAACAAATTGTAACTGGGATCAGGCTGTTTTTCTACAACGTTCTTGACAGTGATCTAAAATCTCTGAATCAGACGCTCTCTTTGGAATAGTGCGGAGTCCCTAGATAGGAACGTGCCGTTAACTATTACTTATAGATCGTGCTAGTACCGCCGGTGGTTTGAGCACAACTGGAAGGTGAGTGATTTTGTGTATGTTCATCTTTCACCATCTCTGAGTAAGTAATTATGCAATTATTTGATCTTCTGATTCTTCATGCTTTACACGAGGCATCATGGGGTCGGCAACGAAAGTTGATTCAAGGTTGTATGAATGCCCTAATGTGTATCTTGCACCCTTAAATGACACCCTAACCCGTGATTATAAGCGTCCCAAATGGACTGCTCCGATTGGATGTTCTACGATGGGCGCTCTCTATCAAGATCTTTGTGGTGCTGAATTAGTATTATTTCAAAACAAGGGTCCGTTATCGTCCGTCCTTTACCGATCTACTCTTGGCGATACGGAGACAGCCCCAGGCTCAGTCACGTGGAGAATCCAAATAGTAAAGTATGAACTCACGATAACGATCACAAAGACTGATCGAAGCCCCAGGTGGATGCGTATAAAAACGGCATGCACTGAGCCGCTGAGCACAGCCTGGGAGAATATAAAATGAGGCTGTGCAACTAACCCAGTGTAGGCGGCCAGACTTTCAAACGAGTTAGCACGCTCGCAGCATGAGACACGCTCCTGAGGCATTTAACTGATTGGTGGATCAGTGCGCGATCATAGCGTTTTGAAATCGTCAATCCGGAACTAGGATCCATGGCAGCAAGGGTGCGGAAAAACCAGAGACGTTACAATGACCCTTCTTCCACATCATCAGTCGTCCTTCTGTATTCGGACCTTGTGCCCCAGTTCGTTGTATGATCATGGGATATTTTGAGAGTAACTTCTGAGGTATTTGATGGATGACGGATCAGTGCGGCAAGTTGCGCGATTGGATGATGGTAGTGGTCGATCAATGATTATCCACCTCCAGTAAGACAGCAAACCGAATGGAACGTCCTCTTCAAGAAATTGCTAACAAGGCCATACACACTGAATGTATAAAGGACCCTCCTCTCGTTGTTCGTAATTCAGCACAAGCTCTAAAGACTTTTGACAACCCAACATCAGAATCAATCCATCCAATATGTTCACTGTACGCACAACTTTATTGCAGAGATTTCGTTGTCTAATCTCCCTTCGCAGGTCACTGAAGTCCCTGTTTCTCACAACGACACGTCCGCGACCTGTGGATGCGGCGCCACGTGAGTGACACTGTCTTTTGTTTTTATGCAGTATTTGATTTAGAATATCCAGCTGCGCCTGCAAGCCGGGAGAATGCAAATGCTGAGCGCCTCTGCAATGCATTAATCAAGAAGTGTTTGTTCGGAATATGCTTGTTGTACCAACGAAGATGAAGGAGAGGTGTAAGAATAAAATTCTGTAGAAATGCCATATCGTGAAGTTGCGAGAAGCCTGATAGCGAAGCTGCCTCATGCGAGCTCGATGTGCATGATGATGCAGTGGCTAAGTGATACTCGACAAGTATGCCAGGTTTGCGGTTCGCGAGTTAGCCGGGGAATGCCCGAACAGTGGCCTCTGCACGAAGTATCCGCCACAGATAAAAGCAGATAGCCTGCTAGAGAATGTGCATAGCAGTTCCATAGGAACATTTATATTCACTAGCTGATATAGCACTCTTAGCGGAGATCATGTGAGAAGTCGCTCCACAAGCGTAGTATCTGAGTACCGTACCATAGAAACCTCTGACTCGCCAAAACAAATCAATGGCGCCCTTGGCATTTCCATGACTCCTGTGAGTGCCATGTACATAGGAAACGCCACTGGGTCGCCGCCAGGCACGGGTGAAAGAACGTTGACATGGCCACGTACTGAGCTCGTATTATTTCCTATGAAGTAGGGCATGAATGGCGTATACCTTGTTTATGTTAAAGCAAACCTGCTGGCACGATGAAATACAATACATGCGAATTACAAAGACAAGCCCGTGAAAGAGTGAAAGTCTCCTAAAGGAAGCGTGGAACCTTGGGAGAAATTGTTCGGGTTATTTGTACTTATTTGTTGCGTGTGCTGGGTGGTTTGGCCAGCATCAAGTCGCCCGCAGGCTTTCGTCCACGACTTCTACACTCTCCACAGCCCCCATCGACCCCGCAATCATGGCAAGTAAAGCAGCCCACAAACGTGTAGGAACCCATATTTAACTCTCAAGATGTCGCTGATAAGTCGAAATTCAGCTCGCTAAGGAGTATGTGAGCATGCAGAAAGAGCCGCCCCCATTTGTATGGGCAACACCAGACGAAAAGAACATTTTGACTTGTAAGTTTCAGTATTTTCCATGTGGAAGCATGCTTTTGAAGCGTCACATCCAGGGAATTACCTTATCGTGCGTTCTTTGAGCGGATGGCGTCTTTATTGTTGTTCAACAATTTCTGTTATACAGCGCGGTCCTCCTGATTCGCCTTTTGCTGGCGGGGAGTATCACGGTGTGCTCATTTTCCCTGCGGAATACCCTTTCAAGCCACCGGGTATCAAGGTGTGCTCTTCTTGACTTACATGATCGTTATCTTCGACGGCTTATGTGCAACAGATGTTTACCCCTTCCGGTCGATTCCAACCTGACAAGAAGATTTGTTTTTCCATGTCTGATTTCCATCCTGGTACCGTGCGTCCTGTTCAGTCACCAATAGTCATCATCACTGAGTCATTATTAGTGGAATCCTGCCTGGAGTGTCGCCACGATGTGAGTGCCCCACTTGATTTTAACGACCCGGTTTCTTTTTCTTCTCCGGACCCAGACATAATTGATTGAGTGATATTTGATGCTCACGATCGTTGTCTTTTCTGTTCACCGACTTTCCCGCCATACCCGCCTGAGCGCTTACTCATCAAGATTCATTTAGACTCACAGGATTGCTGTCGTTCATGCTCTCCGACGAGATGACCACCGGCTCAGTGACGTCGTCAGACGGTCACAAACGAGCCTATGCTGCTCGCAGTCACTCTCACAATTTAACACAACCAAGATTTAGAGAAGCTTTCCCAGATGTGAGTGTCATATTTTGAATTCATTCCCCATAACACGAGAAGCCCGAGGGACAGGAATACCGTTTCATTCGGATCAGGGTGTTATACCCAAGCTCCTGAGGGTTACTCGTTTCCGCCCGTGCCAACTTGCGCCTGATTCGCTGATCACTACCGCGCTTTCCGCAGTACTGTACGGATACTCTCCGAGATCTACCAAATATGGGGGAGCGGGAAAGAGGGAAACCGGATATGACAACCACGCCCACTTCACCTATGAGCCCTAGTCCGTTTTCTCCCTCTATTTCAAGGTCTACCACAGCGACGCAGCAGCCGCAGGTGTGTGATAGACGACCGGTAGTACAGGCTCCCGCTACCACGACGACATCGCACGCAAGCGATGTCGTAAATACTAGTTTAGCATCTACAAGCAAGCCAACTACGACACCGCAGGGGTGGACAGGGCAGTTGCGCCAGGTGTTGTGGGAGAAATGGAGATGGGGTGTGCTGATTGCTTTCGCAGTCATTGTGTCGCGTCTATCATCGAGCCCTTGACATACATCGAGGGCTGGGGCTATCCTGCACCCCTTTTTTCATTTTTCATTTTTTTTTCTCATGATTGGATAACAATAAAGATATGGACCAATTGTATCATGTATGTATGGAGGATACATACTTAGGCATCACAGCTCTGTGTTTCAAATCTCATCATTGAAGCAAACAACTTAACTTTTGAGCTTACTGTCTCCATCGTGATGTTGGTATGTAATGTTTGCTCGCAACTACTCTACCATGCATGGGTATTCCGGCCCGGGAGTAGAGTTATTTCCCATAGCCTACTAACGGATCCTTCGACGCCACCAGCAAGCGGTTCCACCGCTTTCCAGAGCTCTTCCGCGACTTCTTCCTTGGTCTTCCCTGCATCAATTTCCACCCACTTACCCTCGGCCTCTTGCTGTACTGCCTGCCCAATTTTATCGAATACCTGCCTCACGCCTTTCTGCACTTCTTCTTTCTCGTACCTCTCGAGCCCATACCCACCCCTCGCAGCTGCGACCTCTGGACTAATGTTGAGGAATAGTGTAAGGTCTGGCGCAGGCAGTCCAACCTCGGGAGCACGACACCATTCGTACGGTAGTCCCTTACGAGCTGAAAATGCGATACCAGAGAACGCATATCGGTCAGCGAGGACAGTCGTCCCTTGTGCAAGATGAGCCGAAATCGTAGATCTGTGCGCAAATAAATATAAACGGTGTTATCGAAATGCGAAGAGATGGCAAAGGCAGTGATTGTGCTCACGCAAGTTCCCAGCGGTTAGCAGAAAAAAGCAGGTGAATGGCGTGGTCGTCTAGCTCGGACTCGGAGCGGAGGTACGCGTCGATCATCTTCCCGATGGCTGTCGTGCGGTCTGGGCGCGAATTTGTATTCAGTTTGAGTGGGGAATTGGATTGAAAATGTACCGGGGAACTTTAGCAGGACTACCTTTGGCGGCGTTGTAACCCCTGCATCTTGCGGGTTCTGCAGACGGTTGTAAAGGAGAGAGGCTTGAGTACTCTTTCCGGATCGGTCTAGTCCCTCAATGACAATGAATGCACCGCGCTTTGAGCTTGACATGAATGCTGTTGCTAATAGTTTCCAAGTCGCGTTAGACATGTTTGTGTGCGCGTTTGGATCGGTGATAAGATTAGATGATATCAGGTACGTAACCGGCTACTACTAGTACGAGCTCTCGAGCGCAAAAGAGGCTGCAAAGGATGGGATGGGATATCACCGACGGCCACGCCCGTTCTTTCCCTTCATTGCAGTTCGTTTTCTCTCCCGCTCCTCTTCTCTTGCTCTCGCACCTCGTTGACGAGGATCAATAACTTCATAATCTCTCTCAGCCTTCCTCGTTTCCTCCCCATCGTCCTTCGGGAAGTGCAGAGCGTGGCCAATGAATCCGCGGTCGTCATCCACTTCTATACCCGGATCCTCTCCACCAGGAATGGTTCCGCCTCCACTGTCATCCACACGATCGTCCTCCTCTACGACGTCCTCCATCTCCAGGTTCACGTTTGACTGTAACATTCCCCTGAAGCTATTCAAAGCAGCTAAGACATCGCCCTCATCCTTCTTTCCCTTCCCTTTCTTCTGCAATCCCCGCCCCTTGGAGTACTTGGAAAGTTCTTCCTCGAGATAGGACTTCGTCCGTTTTGTCTTCTTGCGCGCAGCCTCCTCGTCGCTATCCTCACCACCATCTCGTTTACGCGTCAGTCTGCGGATCTCGCTCTCCATCTGCTCAATTTCAGTGCGTCGGGCGTCACTATTCAAGCCATGCATCAACTTGGAGCGTAGCTCGTTATAAGATATTGCAAACCTTCCGGAAGCCTTCTCTTTCGCGTGTGTTTCACGAATTTTCTTGATGTCCTTTTCCGCACCCTCGGATTTACTACTTTTTGAAGGTTTCTCGTGCTGATGATAATGTGTGTTACTCGTTGTCCGGCAGTAGCTGTAAAGTATGTACCTTGGATGGTTCCTTCTCAGATGCACGTTCTCGAGGCGGCTCGCTAGATTTCTTCGGAGGATTGAGTAGAGATTCTGGCATCGGAATGCCTGTGGCGTTAGGATTGTCGACCACTGCAACCTTCTGCTCAGCTGTAATTTTTGAGTGCTTGTTGATGAGTAAACTCACAGTCGGGCCGTGCAATGTTTTTCTTCTTGAACGCTATGGGTTCCGTTTCGCCATCCTGCTCTTCTCCAAAGCTCAAAAGCTTTACATCCCTTCGCAGAGTCAGCAAGACAAGCGTAAATACAATTCCTAACTCACTTTTTAGCACCTCTCCGACGTTCGGCCTCTTCTCGTTCACGTTGGCCAGCTTCTCGAGCTCGCTGCTGGGCACGCTTCTCCGCAGCAGTGATTCGTGGTATGATGTCTGGGAATGGATTGTCGACTATTCTTATCGACTTGATTTTGGGTGGACTGGAAAATGAAGGCTAGTGAGCTTTGAGAGGAAAAGGTCGCTACAAGTTTGTGTCAAACCTACTACACGGGTCGTTCATTTTCGCCAATTTCTGAAAGGAAGGTGAATTATATGAGTTGACCAAGCCCCTGGCATAAGAGTGCCACGTACCCATCTCTCCGATTTTCATGACGTCTAAGTCAAAATAAGTGAGAAATGTGAAACTATGTCTAATCTCCAAACATACTATACACGGTGTCCCCCATCACCCTCCCAAACAACGTATGTTTGCCATGCAATTCATCCGCTCTGTCTGTACCACAAGAATGACGTCAAGGTCTTCAATTACCAAGTCTCATTGAAATGTCTCTCACCAAGGGTAATAAAGAACTGGGAATCATTAGAATTTTTTGTCCCATTGTTGGCCATAGCGACAAGCCCACGGTGAGCATACCGCAATCGCGGGTGAATTTCATCCTCGAATGGTTCTTTGGCCTAGTATCATGACCGTGCATCAAGGTAAACCACGACAAAGACATACCTCCGTAAAATGACTCTCCTCCTCCGCCAGTCCCTGTTTTGTCACCAGTTTGGACTAGAAAACCCGGTACGATTCTGCCAGGAAATTTAGAGACGCATTCCGGGTACATTGAGCAAGGAACTAACCTATGAAAGATAACACCATCATAGTAACCTAACCTCCGGATGAGCTGAGCGCCTGGGTTTCAGAGTAAATTCAATTCCTGACCTTCTAGCGCGAGTGCGATGAAGTTCCGGCATGTTTTTGGTGTTTCCTGGACTGACACTCAGCAACCAAGCCGGAGACTCCAAGAATACACCACGCACCTTTGACCATAGTTCGATTTCTATTTCGCCCGCAGTCGTGTCGATTACCACTCGTCCATTTGTTGGGAGCGCCATTGCTGCTTACGAGGAAGGTCAACTGAAACTCTGAGGTCGCACACGCGCTAAGTGGACAACCCTAAAAAGGGAATTCCACTTGTAAGGTCTCGGTGACTTTTCTTGGGGTTTTCTGCACACATCATGGGTCGGTTACGGAGATCTCGTACACATCATGCACAACGCGACGTGCATCGAGCATCCCGTACAAGGGTATGCACCCAATCTCTGGTCTCTGTTTCTTTATTGACTCGCCATAGGCTCGCACAAAAGATCTTGATCAAATTCAGCTCATTGATTTAGACCCGAAGGTACTAAATATCTCTCTACCTCATACACTCCATCTGAATTCTCACATAGAATCGAGCTGCTCTGGAAGCACAACCAATTGATCTAGAGAAACCTGGCCTTGCACAGCATTACTGCGTTGAATGTGCAAAGTAAGTCCATCTATTCCATACTCTTTCCGTCAACCTGATTTGTCGTCAAAAAGACACTTTGAGACTGATACGGCGCTCCGGTCACATTGGAAGGGCAAAGTACACAAACGACGGTGTAAAATTTTGAAGGAACCTGCATATACGATAGAAGAAGCGGAAAGAGCTGCTGGACTTGGGCGAGAAGGGAAAAGAATACCGATTTCTGTACAAGCCATGCCAACAGATACCTAGGTGCGAAGATCATGTTGAATTTTTTTTTTTTTTCCAATATTCACATATGCCCCGCAGTGACCAACGTTGTGACCTAAGGACCGCCCTTGTCTCCCTGGTTGGGAACTCGTCACATGTGACAGCTCTTTGAGCTATCGTGCCTCGAGTCAGATATCGGTGTTGTCATCCAGCGCGTAGGCCCGGTATGATAATTGCGAAGATGACCAGTATCAAGTCAAGAATATATACATCGCTCTCTAGTTCTTGTTTGCTTTTCCGTCACTCCCAGTCGTGCTCAATCGAGATTCGCTCCTTTCCCCAGTCTGCAGTCCGCAAAATGACTTGCTTGCATAAAGATCAAGATCTCCAGGGACTGGTATGAAGATGTCGCAGCCGACTAAAAGAGTCCAAAGCGCCTCACGTTGTTCGACCCGAGTCGAACGACCTGTATTGAAAAGGTTTATTGACAGCAACACTGCATGAAGCTTTGACATTCCTCATGGGCTGATAGATGGAGTCTCGAAACCAGACGCGAACAAAGCAGGTATTGCAGCATTGATTCGGTGCCGCCTGCTTGCTTGAGTCTATATTTTCTTACAACGTTGACGCGATAATAATGGCTGATGGTTTCTTCAAGTTCCGTGGCAGGTTTGGTCAGTCTGTCAAGTTGGTTCTTCTCGGTCAGCTTTCTCAGCTACAACTAACAAAGCCATGGACCATTCGATTCCAATGCACTCGTTATCAAACTGGCTGCTTCACACACCACCTGTCTTCGCTCTTCTGCGTCAAAGAACTGATACTAATTTAAAGTAAGGTTGCGATTGGCAAGTCGTTGGTAGTCCTCCATCTTTTGGGCGTATCTTTTCATGCGCTTGCTACCACTGAACCGACTTTCAGGTCTTGAACGAATTCTCAGCGAGTAGCTAGAAGAATTCCACCATTGGTGCAGCAGTGTCGATCTTTGGCAGTCCAAGGATTCGCCATCCGGCAAGGATTGCCGCTTTCATTTCAGCCATCGCGCTCAATTTGGGCTCAATTGCTACATGGGACCCCCAGTTTGATAGGGAACAACAAGACTCCAAAAAAATATACCGCTAGGTTCCCTATGCCAAGCCTCGACTCTGCCTTGTCGAGTCTGATGCAGCCTCTGTACTCTGTACTACCATGTCAAGCCCCAACCACATCATGTCATGCTTCAGTCAGGCTGGGTCAAGCACTTCTCATACCACGGCAAATTCTCCCAACATCTTCGCAGCTTTTGTACTGGTATAAACCTGCACACTTATCTATGCCGCGTCAAGGCTCACTTGCAGCCGCTACGTAGTAATATTACGCAAATTATATAGCTATCCCTCATCAGGTAATTCAAAACATAGATGAGGAAAAACGTGGTTGCTCAACAACCCAGACACAATTACCTACCACTCACTTTTAGGCTGTACCGGTGCAATGCCATTACATCGTTGCAACCTGCAATGTTCATATATATATGATAACTAGTGCTAGTGCTACAATTCATGATAAAGGCATGAATTGCTTTGACAAGGAAAAATTAAGTTACGACAAATGAACATGTTCAACAACCTGGACACAATTATGCTACGATCCCTTGCCGACTGTGATGTCGCAATCTTGCAATCTTGCTAGTAACTCCTCATTGCAGTCTAGCCGTGTCTGAGTTAGGTAATTTTGGTGATGCAGTCACTGATATCGACTATTTCAAACGATAACTCGACGCAATCAATCAATGAACTCAAGGCAAAATCCTCCTGAAAACCGCGCATTCGCCGGTAATACAACCACTGCTGAAAGTTCGGTATGTTTTCTAATGAGGACCACTTCTCATTTTGCTTGAAACATTAACACTGATGCATCTCTCATATAGGGCAGACGCCATGGCAAAATTCGTCGGTTTCTGGCAAAGGTTACTAAAACGATTTCTGTGAGTAGACAAGGTCCCTGAGGTTCCTGGAACAAGGCTCATGCGATCGTACAAAAGCACTCGAGGGGTTCCAGCAGCCGCGACCCAGTTCTTCCGAACGTTGACTCTGAAGGTGCATCATCGATTCCGGATATCAAGGTAGCTCACCTTGTAGTTTATGCCCTCTCTCGCTGAACTCTGGTGGTCGTGCAGGTTCAGGATGCTTCCTCTGGTCCGGAACAAGGTGCCGATCCCCAGATGGCACTCCACAATGCCAAACAGGCTGTCAAAGGCATGAATCTACTGTCGGTGCCTGTGGAGTCTGGAGTATCTGCAACCCAAAATGCTCCAGCGGTTCTCGAGGATGTATACAATGTCCAGGACACATATCTTCAACCCCTCAGGATATTCGACAAAGTTATCGGGGAGCTCGCGGATGTATGGCCCCATTCCTCCAGTGTTTGGAACCGAACTAATGCTGTTTCACAGGTACATCCATATGCAAAGATTGCACTGGGCGTATTGTCTTGTGCATCTAAAGTATGTTTGGTCCCTCTCTCATTTCTATCACCGGCTCAAGAGTCATCGGTGTAGATGGTCATTGCCCAATCGGATCGCGACCAAGCAGTGCTTGGTCTTGTCAACAAGTTGGATCAAGTCTACAGCTTCATGATACAGGACGAGACGCTTGGCCAGATTTCATCGATGCCCGGTATCCTTGGACAGATCTCTCAACAGACCCTTGAATGCGCCCGCTTCATTAGAGATTATTCAGAGACCAAGAGCTTCTGTGAGTCTTCAAGCCGTTGCACGTTCCACATACTCATTCTCCTACTATCATAAAAGGGAAGAGACTCGGGAAAGACATTTTCACTGAAACAAATAATCAAATTCAACGGTACAGCGATGTGTTGGACGAGCTCATGCAAAACTTCAGGGACCAAGTTACTCGGGACGTAGCTATTTATATCCACCATACAGGTAAGGATTGTACTTGCTTCTGACGCAACACCTATTCATTGCTCTTCAGGCGAGCTACTAGACCTCAGCGGTATAACTTATGCAGCGAACGCAGGAGTAGACACCAGGAAACAATGCCTCCAAGGGACGCGCACGGAAATACTCTCCGAGATCACAGATTGGGTCAACAGCACTGGAGACGACGTCCCACGCGTGTTGTGGCTATCTGGCCCTGCAGGCAAGGGCAAATCAGCCATCGCCCACACGATTGCTAACTGGTTCAGCGATGCGGGAGGGCTTGGCTCTTGTTATTGCTTCGACCGAGATCGAGAAGCGGACCGTCGCTATGAGAAGATATTTTCTACCATCGCGCGCGACCTTGCTGACCGTGATTCAGGGATGAGGCGAGCGTTGGCAGATACGGTTCAGCATGCCAGTGCGCTTAAGACTACAGCTGACATTGTCCAGCAATGGCAGAAGCTTCTGATGGAACCACTACAGAAGCTCTCAGAGTCAACCGTGGGCCCCGTCGTGATCGTGATCGACGCGCTGGACGAGAGTGGCGCTGCCAAGACGCGATCCGACCTTCTTCGTATTCTGTCTGGTAAACTCCAGGACTCTGCTGTTCCCCAAATCACAGAGCTCCCAAAGAACTTCCGGTTTATCGTTACCTCTCGCCCGCTTCGTGACATTCAGATTGCGTTTGCGGACGCTCAACACATTCGAAGGATTTCCATGGATGACATCCCACCAGATGTCGCGGAACGCGATATCTACGCCTACGTGTCGAAGAAGCTGGCACGACTTTCGCATTTTGGGAGAGAAGAGTTGACAGCCCTCGCCAAGAAATCTGATGGTCTTTTCGAGTGGGCACGTCTTGCTTGCGAATCCATCGAAGCACCCCCTCCTGGCTTATCCTCCATTCGGTCCTTCAATGTTATAGTTTCCCGCGATCCTGTCAAACGGGATCACTTGTTGTATGATATGTATGAATTCATTCTTATGGAGATCATGCGAAAGGATAAACACGCAGACCGCGAGCTTCAGAAAACACAGCTAGCGACATTTCGTTCCGTGATGGGACAAATTCTCGGCACAGCTGAACCCCTCTCCTTGGATTCCCTCAATGCCATGCGGAGCCACTTTCTAGATGAAAACGAACGGTATGCAGTGGAGGATATAGTGGAACATATGGGATCCCTTCTCAGCGGCACCACCAACTCATCTACCCCAATCCGACCCCTTCATGCATCCTTCCGCGATTTCCTGACGGACCAATCACACAGTGGAGACTTTTTCGTTGACGTGTCAAAAGTACAACACGACCTTGCTTTCGCATCACTTCGAGTGATGGAACGCGGACTTTCCTTCAATATGTGCGATCTAAAATCATCATATCTGGCCAACTCCAAAGATCCCGGACTGCGAGAACGAGTTGAAAAATGCATCCCCCCACACCTATCCTATGCCTGCCGATTTTGGCCTATCCACGTACAACCGACCCACTTTGATCTAGAACTCGCGAAAGAACTAAAATTATTCTTTGAGCATGAGCGACTGTTCTTCTGGCTCGAGGTACTCGGCCTTATGAATGCGCTCAGCGACGCAGTCACCGCCCTTGCCCTTATTGGCAAGTGGTTGAAGGTGAGCACATGTTTATCGGGTATTAGATTACAGGGTCGCTTACGCGCAATTGCAATCATAGGGTCAGAGTGGATTTGAAGATGCCTCATCCGCTGCAATGGACGTGCAGAGATTCATCCAAGTCTTTGGTGGCATAATCTTGCACAGCACACCTCATCTCTATGTATCAGCACTGCCGTTCTCACCCGTCAACTGTGCACTATCCAGAATGTTTTCTGTATGGTTTCCTAACTCTCTTCGTGTGGCATCTGGACGTGATGAGAACTGGACAGCTGTTCAGACTGTGATCACCGGGCACACTGGTACCGTTCGTTCATTGTCGTTCTCGCCGGATGGGACTCGCATTGCAACTGGATCAAATGATCGCACTGTGCGGCTGTGGGACGCAGCGACTGGGCAGGCAGTAGGCGTGCCCTTGCTGGGGCACACTTCTTTTGTTAACTCGGTTTCTTTTTCGCCGGATGGGACACGCATCGTGTCTGGCTCAGCCGATATGACTGTGCGGCTGTGGGATGTAGCAACGTGGCAGCCCATTGGTGAACCCTTACTGGGGCATACTGGATCAATTCACTCGGTCGCTT
>Ga0310811_10002484_pt1 | contig 23106 bp, 31 predicted proteins | sample YCmetagenome_FD_207642 | JGI IMG/M metagenome (GOLD analysis project Ga0310811, IMG submission 207642) | Soil microbial communities from experimental microcosm in Duke University, North Carolina, United States - YC | ecosystem: Engineered > Artificial ecosystem > Soil microcosm > Unclassified ... | reverse complement strand
GATAATCTCATCACAAATCCAGCTTGAATACTGATGATGTTTGGATAGGTCAGTTGGTGATTGAGTGCTGACAGTAACCTTTTACTAATTTGCATTCTATAAAATGTATGAGGGGAATCCCCATTAACATGATAGATGGTCAAACTTGGAAAATCTCACGACCCATTTCCCTCCTCAAATCTATGGTAAGTCTCGATTTTTGGACTCATTGTCATATCCCATACATTTGTGCTTCTCATCCGAAGTTCTGGATACCAGATCTGATCTGATCCGATCCATTATGATAAGCTTCTTCATTCATATCCTGTTCATATAACATTAAACACTGCTTATTTCCTCCATTTAGTATATCTTCCCTTCCGGTATATCAGTTATGCTTACTTCCGGCTATGTTTACTGATCCGTTAACCTGTTAAGGTCGTACTCAAAAGATATCGGATCTGAAGGGCTTCGGCCTCAGCTCGTACGCTGTGCCCCTTTCCCGAGTATAGCCCTGTATTTCAGAACACTATACTTATCGTATCTGAAGATCCGGATGGCTATTGTAGCATATCCGAAGGTCCGGATGGCTATCGTATGATATCCGGATGTAGAGACAAGTATCGTATTCCTATCCGAAGATAAGGAATAGTATCGTATACTATCCGGATGGCGTCCGGATATTGGACGGAAGTATATAGACTAGTCTAGACAAGTCTAAGACTAGAAACTAACAGAGTATAGACTATCCGTAGATAGAGGCGGATGCGTATAGACTATCGGATACAATCCTTAAGTCTCGGAGGGTGACAAGAGTTGTTAAGACTCAAGTCTGGATAACAGAATGAGGACAATCTAAGATGATATTCGAACTGGGGTGCTATAGGACATATACAAGAGTTTATATACGATAGAACTACGTGAGAGGCTATGCACAAAGTATCGCAATGTATAAGCAATGCTTATTAGAAGTCAAACATAAGCCGGAAGTTAATCACAAGTGAACGGATCAGTAAAACATAGCCGGAAGTAAGCATAACCGATATACCGGAAAGGAGGATATACTAAATGGAGGAAATAAGCAGTGTTTAACGTTATATGAACAGGATATGAATGAAGAAGCTTATCGCAACGGATCCGGTATAGATCTGTGGATCGGATCTGATCGGATCTGACATCCGGAACTTTGGATGAGAAGCACGAATGTATGGGATATGACACTAATAAACACCCCTGGGCTCCGTTCAAGTCACGATTGGAGTTTGAGATTGCCGAACTTGCTCTGGAGGCCTGCTTAAACAATGATCAAACTGATCGTCTCATTATGTTGTGTAACAGGTGTGCTTCCCAATCGGAAAAATTTACGTTCAAGAACCACAAAGACATCTGCAAAAGGTGGGATGCTGTCTCCCATTGCACTACTGGGGTGTTTTTAATTCGTTCTTTCTGATATTCAATCCCTGACAACTATGTTTAGTTTACTCATGATGTAATATCTGTACCATACGATGATTCAATGCAACAATTCGAGCTATACTACTGGAATCTGTGGGAGTGGGCAGCTGATCTTCTCCATGATCCTCGGCTGTTCCCACACATGGTTTTTGATGCGCAACGCTTCTCGAAATTTGATGGCAAGACCTTTGTACGTTTTATAGACGAACCCTTCACTGCTGAAAGCTTTTGGAATATTCAGGTAGGCACTTTATATCACTGACAATTTTGATCGCCTTATTTTGCTTTGTAGTCACAGCTACCACCAGGTGGCAAGCCCTTTGCTTTCGTTTTGTATGCGGACAAGACAAGGTTATCGTCATTTGGTACCGCAAGAGGGTATCCTGTTGTTGCGCATTTAGCAAATCTGCCTGTGGACATTCATAACGGACAGGGTGTGGGTAGCGGCTATGTAGTTGGATGGCTTCCGATTGTATGACACAGCAACATTGATATATCTGTGGTTGGGACTGATACTCTGACGCAGGTAAAGGAGGACAGAGACCATGCTGGCAAGCCAAGCTGGGTCAACTCCAAGAATACCGTCTGGCATGAATCTATCTCAAAGATCCTATCTTCGCTCACATCAAAGTCTTATACTGGACAGTGGTTTGAGTGCCCTGATAACATTCTGCGGTGGTTCTTTCCTATTATCCTAATTTTATCTGCAGACTATGAGGAACAGTGGGTAATATCATGCTTCGATATTGATCTGAATCGCTAACTAATCTCATTAACTATGTAAGATGTATTATGTCGCTAATCTGAGGGATCAAATGCCTTTGGCCATGTCCGGTCTGTCTCGTTCCCCACAACAAGCTTTTGAACACATTGAAGTGTTATCCTCCTCAAACGGCTACCCAGTTGCAGGAAGTGGTGAAGGCTGCACAAGCCGAGGTGACTGCCGAGGAGAAAGAGGATAAACTGAAAGAGTATGGCCTTCGTGACATCACGGTAATGTTTTCTCTACTGTAAGTTTGTTCTAATTAATCAAAGCTACAGAATGCCTTTTCGGCCATGTTGCATACTGATGTACATGATGCGTTGTCATGGGACCGACTCCACTTCAATGGTGGTCTGTATCGTGACCATCTCTGGGCTGAACTTCAGAAAATCGTTGTCAGTCTGGGATGAGCGAAAGTAGCACAAATGGACAAAAAGTCAGTTTGTGACTCAAGCACTGTAAGATTGTCTTGAATTGACTCATTAAACTAGCTATGAAGCATTCCCACGCTGGCGAAACTTGAAGCACTTAACTCACATTATGAGCATCTCTTTCACTGATGGCAGTGTCTACGAGGACATATCAAAGGTTTGTTTTTGATTTAAACTATTACTTCATTGCCATTGACACTCTTTCAGATGGTGGTCTATGCTGCGCACACGATTTTGACGGAGGATGACAGTCCACTTGGCTACCTCCTACTTCGTTGCATTCGGCTCTTTCTCAAAGTTGATGCATATGCGGCGCTTGAAGTTCACACAACTGAGACTATCAGTGCCGGCCAACATGCAGTGCAGGCTTTCTCGACATATCTACAGGTGTGTCTTCCGGAGTTCACTTGGGTAATCATCCACTGATTAAGCTTATGATAGCAATATATAGACAAAAGTGCTGATGAGAGCAACAAAAACTGGAACTTCCCCAAACTGCACATGAGTGTGCACATTTTTGACAATATCGAAGCGAAAGGTGCGACGCGTAACTAGAATACAAAGCCAAATGAGAGGATGCATGGGTCACTGAAAGACTCATACTTACTGCACACTAATTTCAGGGATGTGGCACCTCAGGTGATGTTTTTTTAACTCTAACTATCATTTTGATACCAATTTCATTGCAGATACTCCACATAAACCATTGACAAGTGGCTGCAGAGAGCATTCGCCGCCACATATCAGACCTAGACAAGTACGAGTCCCGAGGCAGTGAAGATTTGGGTGATCTGGAGGATTTAGGAGATGTGGATGATCTGGTCTCATCAGATGCAGATTCATCTCATGTAAGACTTGGGTCGAGGCAAGCTGCGCAGACCTTTGAGTTGATTGAGGATGCTCATAAGGAGGATGCCGCATTCACCAATTTTCGGATCAAGCTCAATACTTTTTTGACCAACTTTCTTCAAGTTATTCAGCTCCTGATACTGGGTGGAAAGTGGGTCCAATTCAAAGCAAATGATAAGGTTGGTTGTGTTCAGTTCAGCTCTATGTTTTGCTACACTGATATTGTCAAACAGATCACCAAATGCCATTTTTTGAAGGTCAACTATGAATCCTTTGTGGATTGGCGACTACACACCGACTACCTTCGATGCAGTCCCAAGTTTTTCAATGCTGCGCGTTTCGATTGTGTTTTCATTCAAACAGAAGCCAAAGTGATATTCAGTTGCCTTCTCTTTTTGTTTGAATGTGTAGTGGGGGATGTCACGCTCTCTCTAGCTCTAATCCATCCTTTTGATGCTCCCACTGGTGTACGGCTCCGAAAGGACAAACACCTCAATATCTATCATGTTCAAGCAAGACCCCGAGCACAAGCTGAGATTTTCTCGGTGAGGTCAATCATTCGCGGAGCTCTCCTCGTGCCAGATGGCAGTACTGATTACCTTGTCATCGACACTGTCGACACTGACATATTCCTTCGTGTAAAGGAGCTACATCTTGCAGCAGGGCATCCAATATGCATTTGATTGTATCCCTTCAAGTTGGCTTTCTCTCTCTATGCCTGGTAAGCCTCTCATTTTCTTCGCTCGTGGTCTCACTAATGGTCTAATACTAGACTATCTTCATGCCTCTTCCTATGTCCTCTATCACATCTCTATCTCCTCGATCAATCCTCATCACCTCCGCTACTGGCACACCCACACCAAACCCACCACGTTGGCCGAGCGCCATCATAGCCATCTCTTGCTCAGCATATTACGAGACGAGGCCAGCAGTCCAACATGATCACAATGCACCTCTCCATGCCAAAATTAACACTCTCTGGATCCTCCACATTCCCCATGCCTACCACAATCTAATCATCCAACTATTCCTCTCTTCTCCCAAACCTGTTTTGAAATTTTCTGCAGCCCGGACACTGGCTACTCTTGCTTTGACGCATCCTGCTGCTACTCCACATTCCCCATGCCTACCACAATTCAATCATCTAACTATTCCTCTCTTCTCCCAAACCTGGACACTGGCTACTCTTGCTTTGACGCATCCTGCTGCTATGGCATCATGTAGTGTCGACCTTGAGAACCCCACCACTGTAACGTGCTCCCCGACTCCCAATACCATCAACTCAAGTATCACACAGTCTCCTGCTCTGAGCAGGACACCTTCAGTACTTCCGGCTTCGAACCCCCCAAGCCAACCACAACCCAATCTATCTGATCTACTGACTAACTATAATGCTCACACATTGTCCAACAGCATGTCATTGTTTGTGACCTCTGTTATAATGTTTTTACATCTTGAATCTGACCTTGCTTGTCATAGACCTCTAACGCTGCTATGAATGCTGCAATTGCTTTAACCTCAATAGGTTCCTTGGCATTGATGTGCCGATGTGAGAGAGAGAATGACTAGGGTAGGTTGCACTTCCATCAACATGTGGCCTTCAGTTGTGTTTTTGTTTATGTGCCTCTCAATAGTTCACTTGTTTTATTACGCGCAAGATTAAATCAATGTCGTCACTCGCAGTAATGTTACGTCTAGTGTACACGAGGTAAGCAGTACATCTCACCCTATATATTAGGGCATTCACGCTGTTTTCTCCATCACCTTACCATTGAGCATCTAGGACATGTCTCATCTCCCAGTGCGGGTGTCGGATGATGATTCAGATAGCAACTGGAATGAAGGCAATATGGACCAGGTCTCGAATAACATCCCAGGGCCTAATGCCTCCAAGAGAGAGTTAATGGATGTATGTAGCCACCATCATCATCGTATAACACTGTCTAACGTACACTCTCCTCAATACAGGCACTCAAAGCACTGCAGCTTGAGGTTCAGCAGCTGCGTGCAGACAATCATGCCCTTAAGGAGAAAAATAAGGTTCTGGTTTCTGAGAAGCCTAAATAGAAACAGCGTGTAGAAGCACTGGATGCCCTCGTTGCCCATGAGCAAACTATCTCGTTGTATGCCCGCAAATATGGCATGACAGTGGAGATGTTCCCCGACAGCGAGCTTCTCATCAAGAAGCGCCCTGATTCACCTATACCTTTTAATAGCGCTGATCGTTACAAGACGGCAGCAACTCAAGAGTCTGCTTTCTTAGATGAACTCTACACACATTTCCCTGAACGCATCCATGAAACAGTAATGGGGAGCGAGTACTTCAAAGACCTTGTATGTCAATTTTGCTTTTCATTCTAGCCACTACCTAATGTATTCGGTTGTTACAGGTAAATAAGTGCATCACTGATGCTTGTTCTAACGAAATCAAGAAATTGTGTGGTGTCGCTGGAGACATATTCGAGCTTCCAGGAAAATACTTTGCCAATGCCAGTTTCGACAGAGCTGCAATTGTTGACATTCAGAAGATGTTTGGAGTTTCCGGCAAGACTCAGACTTACAAGATTTTTCTGCCTCTCTTGTTCCCAAGTCTGCAAGAAGACCCAACCCTCAAGACTGTTTTCGGCAATTGGACACTTTTTGCAAAGGTATGCTATCATTCTCTCTTGATCGTCCTGCTGCTCACTAGTACTCTACTGATACTGGCATATCTAAATCCTGAGGGCCTCACTCTATGGCGTCACCTCACTTCATCAAGAACCTTGTGGTGGATCAAAGACTAACGCTCGGAAGTGGAGTTTGCAACAAGTTACGCCAGGGTCCATTGCATGGGCTGCGGTTATTGTAAGTCATTTTGATGACATTGGATCATTCTACTACTCATACACTACTGCAACACAGGTCATTTTTCTGCTCTCTCCAGACACAGAGTTTCCAGGTTCGGGAGTTGGCAAGTCATCAACTATCAACTACAAGGACCTCTTTTTTCAATACAAGAAGTTGCTAATTACAAAGTGGGAGACAAAATGAATCAAAACATCGTGGCTAACATCAATTGCTACATTTTTGGTGCTGCAAAGTTGTCGACATCAATGGATCCTGCTGGTGCTGAAGATTTTTCAGAGGAGATCAATCGTGCCATGCTAGCACTTGACATGGACACTGATAGCGAAGAAGACACTCCAGTGACTCCACCGGTCTTGTCGGCACTCTCATTGTCACCCTTGGCAGTATCAGCCTTACCAGCTCCTTCATTGGCACCTGAAGGTTCAAATCTCGTTACTCAGCTGTTCCACATCCAAACGAATCAGTATCTAGGGCTGCCATTCACACTAACGATTCAAATACAAGTGTCAATGCAGTAGCTAACAATGTGGATGATTCAGAAGCTGATGGTGATGGGATGGAATCAGGTGGAGGCCGAGCAAAGGCAAAGAATACTAGGGGGAAGAAGGTTGTAGCACAGGGTCATACTTGTCATGGATGTTCTCGTAAAGTCTAGGTGATATAATAAATGATAGCTAGCTGATATACTTGCTGTTCTCTGTCAAATCACTCAGCATCAATACACATCTTGTCAGTCAGATTCCACAGCTCAAAAGAGCAGGTGGACTGATCTCGGAGTTGTTCAGACTGCTATCCAGTCCTATGGCATCCACCACAAAGTCTCAACAGCAGATGAAATTGTCGCCAAACAAGAATCTTCAGTGTGGTGTGCCACTTGAGACACACACAAGGCCTTGCCACCAGAGGGTGCCGCTAGTCAGCCTAAAGTGTAATAGGATTGATGTGGATACCTCACCCTGGACAATATGTTCAGCTGATTCCTTTTTGCAAGTGGACCCAGGAAACCCTTCTCCTGTGATACCAACTCTGGGACCTGCAGATTGCATCCAGATAACAGAGTGCTGCCTGTAGAGCGCTGCCTGTATAACACTGCCTGACATGTGAGAACAATGAAGAACCTCGTGAACAAACCCTTTCATGGGCATAACGTTGCAATGTGGGGGCTGATCGCTTGAACCAAACGTCAGGGAGGTGGGCATGGGAGATGGCTGTGTTGTCAGAGAATATAATATAGCCAGGAGAGGGGAGCTGAGTATTACACCCATGGAGTGAAATACTTGGAAGGGACACAAGAATGGAGTTGGTAGAAGCAGTAGCCATAGTTGGACGAGATGATGTCAAGAAGACAAAAGGGATATCCTGAGGGTTCCATATGTTGCATATTGGTTTTACAGCTTGATCTAATGGCAGATACAGATCCCAAATTTGAGAATGGAGGCCAAAAATGCTAAGTTTGAACTTACCGACTAAACCAGATACATATCTTGATTTCTGGCAGTCGCCCGCCAACATTCTTGGGGATAAAAGTGAGGAATCCGAGTCGCAGATTATCCTACAGCTTGATCTGAATACTAAGTGCTTACATAACAATTGTCTATTACTCATTGTAAAGTTTTCACACCGGTTTACATCTCTTACAGTTACAACAACCACATTGTCAGTGTGACTGTAACATCGCTTAGACTTGTCATTGCTCTGGACTTTCTGTCAATTCCTCTGAATCCAGTGATGCCCTTGACTGAATCCCTCTTCCCCTCCATCAATAATTTTCACACAAATCAATATTACCAGTGACTTGACATCGAGCATGCGGCAAACCGTGATGGCGTGCAGTTTCTTTGGGGCGACAATTGGAAAGTTAAGTTTTCATTGTCTAGTGACCTTCTACCTCTCGTTGATCAACGGTACAGATGTTCTGAATCATCCATTGAAAGTGCGTCCAAATTATCACAGTTACAGGTCAGTCTTTTTATTATATTGAAACTTGGTGCTTTTCACTAATGTTTTAATGCCAACCCAGGCTGCACCGTCATGGCCCAATTTTCCCAATGGTGTCCATGCTACTACTGGTATGTAGAATATTTGATTTGGTGTGCTGAAGCTTATTACTGCCAAGGTCCTCTCACATCACACAGCACACGGCCACCAAACTGTTACCCTCCCCACACCACACCCCACCCACACACAAGGCGCCACTCCCTGGACCACTGCCAAATGCCTGGGGGATTTCAGATGTTGATACCCATAGCGCCCAACCAGCATGCCACCTCTGAGTTCCACTCAAGCACCCCATTCATTCAAGGGAAAGATGCAGAGTATAGGGAGTGGAGGATTTGCCTTCAGAGCGTTTTCATTGAGTATTACTACCTGCTCATACTTGTCTTGTAATTATGGTAGAATATGACAATTAAAGATCTCAATTAAAATATCAAAACTAGGATTTCAGTTCTTCATATCACATTACAAGCTGCTACTTGACATTGCATTCGATTTCAAGGTCATGTGGCTTTCCAGCCAAATCACTCATTACAATGACTAAGAATTGATTGCCATTTGTTGCAACAGCAATTGCCATCATAATTGCAACCGTCGTTACAGTGTGATTGCAATTGTGACTCTATTATTGAAAGGACTTTCAATCTATGCTCGGTCTTTGAATATTGAAATGCGTCACAAGGCACTGAAACCCAAATTAGGAATTTGTGACAATGATAGATGGACCATGGATGATAGTGGTTTCCTCCATTGTGACAATCACATATATGTTCCAGAATCCAATGACCTTAGGCTTTGCGTCCTTCAGAATACCCATGACCATCCATTATCAGGACACTTCAGTCAGAACCATACCCTAGAGCTTATCTGACATAAATATACCTGGCCTGGTATACATACCTACATTAAGGACTACGTCAAATCCTGTACTACCTGTGCCCGAGCCAAGGTTCCAAGACATAAGCCATTCAGATTACTGAAACAACTCCCCATACCGGAAAGACCTTGGAATTCCATATCCATGGATTTCATCAAACAACTTCTGGACTCATCTGGCTATACAGCCATCCTCATTATCATTGATCATTTATCCAAGCAAGCTATATTCATCCCAACTCACAATACCATTACCTCTCTGGATCTTGCTAGACTATTCCTGCTTCATGTATTCTCTAAGCATGGAATCCCATCTCATGTTACTTCGGACCAAGGTACTGAATTTGTATCTCATTTCTTCCATTCTCTAGGAAAGGCACTCGATATGATCCTCCACTTCACATCTGGATATCATCCAGAAGGAGATTAACAAACAGAACAAGCCAACCAAACCCTAGAACAATACCTCTGCATCTATTGCAATTATCAGCAGGATAACTGGTCGGAACTACTCCCTTTGGCAGAATTTGCATATAACAACGCTCCAAGTGCTACCACTGGAGATTCACCATTCTTCACCAATAAGGGTTACCATCCAAACATATCCATTCATCCAGAATGTGACCTCTCATCCACCCTCACCTGTGACTATGCTATAGACCTCAACGAACTATACCTATTCCTTTGAGAAGAGATGTCTCTTGCACAGAAAGATATCAAGGACCTGTGGACATGCATTGGATACCTGCTCTGGACTTCAAAGTTGGAGAACAGGTATTTGTGAAAGCTAAATACTTCTGTTCCACTCGTCCATCCAAGAAACTATCGGAAAAGAACTTAGGTCCATTTGAGATTATAGCTCGTCCAGGATCATATTCCATTACCGTTCGACTTCTGGATTCTATGCATTCTGTCCATCCTGTCTTCCATGTATCCCAATTAGAACCAGCAACACTGAACACCATTCCTAATCATATTCAACCCCCTCCACCTCCAATAGAAGTTAATGGAGAACCCAAGTATGTGATATCTGAAATCCTAGACTCTAAGTTAGACCAATGAAGAAGACAATGTCAACTCTTATACCTCGTCCGATGGTCTGGATACGAAGGAACAGATGAAGAGACTTCGTGGTTACTAGCTACGGAACTTGGAAACGTGTCCGAACTAGTATTGGACTATCACTCAGCATATCCGGACAAGCCTGGTCCTATTCAACTCTGAAAGTATACAATTGTACATAACAGAAACTACAAGTACAAGTACTGGAAGTTAGAAACGGATCCAAAAATATCTACATTTCCATAGACCCCTCATCCCCTTTGGATCTGCCCTCCTCACTTCTGGACGCATTTTCCATCTCCTCATCCTCCTCCTCTTCCTCATCTGAATCCATCCGAGCCTTATCCAAAGCCATCTGGGGTCGAGCCTAAGCTCCTTGAATAGGAGGGCTTGGAACTCCCTCTGTTGCTGGAGGAACAGCTCCAATCCAGAGCACATCCACTCTGAGGCAGCCCTGCTTCCCTCTGCCACTTCAATACTCTTCTCCAGGAGCGAATTGGTCCAAGCAAGTTCTGCTACTATGTTATTAGCAGTGGCCACCCAAGCCTGGTCATCATACTCCATGTAATCTGGAGCTTCTGGAGTAGGACTCTGCTGATGTTTCTTACCCTTGCCCTTGGGTGAAGGAGATCCAGCAGGGCGCTGCCGTTTCTTGCCCTTGGAGGCCTTAATGGTTCCGGGCTGTCCAGGACAAGTGACCTTATCCTTCCGGCAAGAGTCATAAGACTTGACCTATCCAAACATCAGAAATGCAGATCTGAAAACTTTCGGACAACTCACCAAGGCATTAGCAGCTGCATCTGTCCATAGACAGATCTGAGCTCTTCCAGAGCAGCACATGCAGGATCTGTCTTCCTTGGAAGACATCTTCTGAGTCTATCCGGATGTTAGTGAAAGCTTAACAAAACGGATCTGAAATGCACCATTTCCTTGACTATCTCTTGATGTCTTCTCTCCTCCACTTGCTGGATCCAGATCTCAGCTTGGCTCACTTTCTCCAGATCTGCTAAGTGCTTCCATTCTGCCTCTTGAGCCCTCCAAGCCTCTTCCTCCATCCAGGCCGCTTCTTCTGCATCCACAACTTGTTGCCTGAGTTCCTCAAGTCTTTCCTTAGTGGATTTCTGAGCTCCAGAGTTGTTGCCAGCCATTTTTCAAGTAAAGCTAGTATGTGTTAATAAGTGGGGGGTAGGAATCATCTGCAACACTTTGACATCAGTATATCTGTGGAAATCTGAACTCAGCAACACTACCATCAATCTTCTCCATCAATTCTTGCATTCCTTGTCCAGACCAGATCTACGATTCTTGGCCTTCTAGGGATCTGCCCTAAAGGGGGGATACTATCATATCCTATACATTCGTGCTTCTCATCCGAATTTTCAGATCCCAGATCCAATCAGATCCAATCCACAGATCCGTTCCATATCCATTACGATAAGCTTCTTCATTCATATCCTGTTCATATAACATTAAACACTGCTTAATTCCTCCATTTGGTATATCTTCCCTCCTGGTATATCGGTTATGCTTACTTCCAGCTATGCTTGCTGATCCATTGACCTGTGATTAACTTCTGGCCTATGTTTGACTTGTAATAAGCTTTGCTTATACATTGCGATACTTTGTGCATAGCCCTTCACTTAGTTCTATCATATATAAACTCCTGTATATGTTCTGTAGTACCTCAGTTCAAATATTATCTTAGATTGTTCTCATTCTGCTATCCAGACTCAAGTCTAGTAAACTCTTGTCACTGTTACGAACTCGGATAGAGTTGCACCAATAAAGGCTGGTCAAGATCTGGACCGACTGAAGCTACGCTTCGATGGGCTATGGACTCCTGCAGGATCTGATCGTCTAGACTCTCACAGGATCTAGAGCTATTCGAGGACAAAGGCTAGCCTCCTTCCCAAGGAGCTAGAGTTCAAGTATTCAGAGAGAACTGAGTAGATTCAAGTTAAGGAAATACAAGCAGTAACTACATTCTTAAATAGGTAAAGGAAATGAGCACAGACCAGTGGTAATAGTACAAGAAAGGAAGGTTCATGGGAGAATGAGTCAAGGTGCATCAGAGATAAGGAAGGCATGAGGATATAGCAGGGTGAAAAAGAAGTAAGTGAAGGGGAAGTGTAATGATATAGAAGCATAGTGAAATGGGAAGGGAAGCATACTGTGAGAAAAGAATAGGGTGATTGTAACATTACCCCCCTGTCAACATCTAAAGTCTCTGACTTTAGTTATCCAAATTCAAGTATACATCAGCAGAATAGGTGTCATCAGCGAGAGTTCTCTTCTCGATCGCTTCATACTCCTCGTCCATGCGATCTTCATACGCTTTTAGTTGGGACAGGAAAAGCCAGGACCCAGGTCTGGCTGCAATGACGCGTGTTCCTTTAAGTTGAGGGCAGAAAGCAGTAAGGTGCTTAGGGGCATGGTTGTGGCAAATACAACAGAAATAGCAGGGACAGTGGATTTGGCGATGGCCGTCTCCTCCACAGTAACAGCAAGTCATTCTGGAGTAGTCAACTCCATTGCGATCATAGAAGGTCTCCTCAGAAGGGGCATGAGAGTCGGTGGGGGAAGGTGCTTGTGAGGGTTCGGAAGGTGTGATGGACAGTTCAGAGTCCTCTTCTTTGATAAGAGGGGCAGGAGAAGGTGTATAGGGTCGCGATAAACCTACTCCGAAGGCGACAGTATTCCTCCTTTTTCCATGGTTTATGTGAGGGGCTCCAGAAGAGCGGATAGTGAGTTGAGAGAGTGGAGGAGTCGAGAGATTTGGAGATGTTTCTTATAGGTTTTCAGGATTTCTTGGGTGTTGTTCATTTCTTTTTCGGATATCCATGAGTTATCAGAAGATGGGTAGCCCTTCCATGACACAAGGAAGCAGTGTTTTCCTTTTATGTTTCCCTTATGGGTGAGAATGGTGTGACAAACACATTAGCGCTGGGTGGATATAAGCGCTTACAGCCACCTTCCCCTTGAGATTCACAATGGAGCTAACAGATTGAATAAATTCCCATGACTGACCTCGCTTGTCGCGCGTCTACGCAGAATTCGGTCCGACGTCGGTATCGCACTCCCCCATGTCCTGTCTATGCCCGCTTACCTCCACTGGTGCGTCAATTCCCATTGATTATCGTCACTAAAAAGCTATTGGTGCAGGTCTTATTACATGTATCCTCGTGTTGCGCAACGCCAGTCCTCCGTTTTACCTATAGATATGACACGCCATGCTTACATCGCTACAAGTTTCGCCTACACATTCCGTATACTCGCACACTACAATATAAGGACCAGCAGTAGATAGTTCTTACTTACTTCCCCTTCCCGCGGGCAAACGGTCGTATAGCGGAGTCACCTAGTAGTTTTCATAGTTTGCGCAATCGTCAAAATCCACTGTTCTTTCTGTGTCCGCATGCGCTATTAAGTTCCCGCAGTTGCGCGCTACTACTCAGGCCCTCACTCTCCCAAAAGTCGCGCTTATAACCTGTCACATCTTGCGCCAGCGCATTGCTTGCCAATACCCGCTCCTCCCTATATTGCATTTTTGCGCCAGCGCATTGCTTGCCAATACCCACTCCTCACTATAGTCGCATCTTGCGCCAGCGCATTGCTTGCCAATTCCCGCTCATCTCTATAGTCGCATCTTGCGCCAGCACATTGCTTGCCAATACCCGCCCCACTCAGTTACCGCACCTCGTGCCAGCGGGTTGCCTGCCATATCCTCACCCACTGCAGTTCTCACATCACCCGCCAGCACGCTACCTAACTACAGGTCGCACTCAGCCACACCCCTTCGCACTCTTAATTAAAATAGCGCCTTTCCAGTCTCAAGTCTTACTCAGTGCGCTATCGCTGTCGGGTTGACATAAGGTCACTATAGGTCACTAAGTCCTTAAGTTTCAGCTTCCCTTGCATATAAGGATAAGTGGAACTAGTCTATTCAGTCTAGCTAAATTTATTCTTTCACAATGGCTTCAATTTTGTATTCTTCTTGACCATTGATAATGTCAGGAGAGGGTTCGGAGTTATTTGGACCGTGGACTTCTGTTTCCTGATAGGATGATAGCTCAGAAGCATGGAAGACAGGATGTGATTTCCAGGAAGGAGGGAGTTGGATTTTGAATGTGATAGGGGAGAGGATGGCTTCGACTGTGAAAGGGCCATATCATTTAGGGGCAAGCTTCTTCGAAGGTAGAGCGGAAATGAGATTCTTTGCTGATAGCCACACTTTCTCACCGACTTTCCAGGGTTCAAACTTCTTTCCATAAGATCAAGTGGCCATACATTGCATTGCAAGATTGTGACAAGCAATGGCTTCTTCTCTGGTCTTCTGGAGGTATTTGATTCGATCTTCTGTGGCAGGGATGGTGGAATTAGGAAGAATATGAGGGATGCCTCGAGGTTCATATCCCATCATGAGGAAGAATGGGGAGGCATTACAGGAGTTGTCTTTTCAATGATTGTGAAAAAATCCTGCCATAGAAAGGTGCTTAATCCAATCAAGAGGTGCAAAGCAGCAATAAATGCGGAGATAGGTTTCTAATTCTTGATTCAGACATTCAGTCTGTCCGTCAGTCTGGGGATGATATGCTGTGGAGAGAGTGACTTCATAGTCGAGGAGTCTTAGGGGCGTGTCGTGGAAGAAGGAATAGGGGTCAATGGAGGGGTGGAAGGATGAGTATCGGATTTCATTTGCTGACATAGGGTGCAACCTTCAATGTATTTTCGAATGAATGTGCCTATTCTGGGCCACCAGTAGTCGCACTTGACTAGTTCTTCTGTTTTGAATCTTCCGGGGTGTCCAGCAGTGGGGTGGTCATGATGAAGGGTAAGGATGCAGTGGCAGAGATGAGCTGGGACATAAGCTCGGTCTTTATAAAATAGGGTTCTGTCATGAAGGCACCAGTCAGAAAGGGCGGATTTCATAGGGGGTGCATTCAGCCCGTCAAGGGCTTGCTGTGCAGTGATGATTACAGGGTCGGAGAAGGGGTCAGTGGATTTCAAGGCATTAGCAAGGTCAATATCGACGACTTGAGCAAAGAGGGTATCAGGGAGGAGAGTGACATCTGCATTATCAGCAGGGTCAGAGGAATGGTCAGGGCAGCGGGATAGGGCATCAGGAGCAGCAAGTTTGGTTCCAGGGATGTGATGAAGTTCTAAATCAAATTCGTTCAGGGTTAATTGCCATCTGGCTTGACGGCGTGTAAGATTCTGCACGGATCAGAAATATAGCAGGTTCTTATGATCTGTGAATACGATGACAGGGTGAGGGTTTCCTTCAAGGTAATGCCTCCATGCTTTTAGAGCATGGATAATGGCAAGGAGTTCATGATCGTAGATCTGGTAGTTTCTTTCAGTGGGGTTAAATGATTGTGAAAGATATCCGCAAGGGTGGTATGCTCCATTCTCATCAGTCTGGAGTAGGACTGCACCAGTCGCTACAAGCAATGTGTCAGTGGCTAAGGCAAATTGTCGGGAGGGGTCAGGGTTTCGGAGAACGGGTTCTGAGAGGAAGCATTGCTTCAATTTCTCAAAGGAATCTGTGCATGCTTGCGTCCATGCAAAGACAGATTCTTTCTTCATAAGATCAATCAGGGGTCATGCGGGGTTGGAGTAGTGGGAGATAAAATGACGATAGAAGTTGCAGAATCCGAGGAATGATCGGACTTCTTTAACTGAGGAGGGGGTTTGCTATTGGCTGATACTGGACCGCTTGGCGGAGTCCATGGCTACTTGCCCAGGATGGATGATCATGCCGAGGTAATCGACTTCTTGAGCGTCAAAGGTGCATTTTTTGGGCCCCAGGAAAAGGGTTTCTTTGCGGATAATCTCAAGGACACAGCGGGTTCATTTCTGGTTTTCTTCAAGGGGATTCAAGAATATGAGAATATCGTCCATATAGATGATCATCCATCCTTCGGCGATTTCTTTCTGGAACGTCTGGTTCATGTAGGCTTGGAATGTAGCAGGGGAATTGCATAGACCGAAAAACATAACTTTCGGTTCAAAAAGACCAAAAGAGGTGGTGATATTTTGCATCGCTTAGCTTAGTGATAAGAGGTGGAATCAGGGGAAGGGGATAAGCATTCTTTATTGTCCACTCACTGATGTATCGGTAGTCTTGGCAGGGTCGGAGGGAACTGTCTTTCTTTCCTATGAAAAAGAATTCACTAGCTTGCAGGGATTTCGATGGTTGAATGAAATCTTTGGCAATATGCTCATCAAGAAACGCTTTCACAGCGTCAGTTTCTTTTGGGGAGAGAGGATAAGTCTTTGCAGACTTCAGAATAAATCCTGGTTTTGTTTCAATTCAATGATCTACTCCAGGGCGAGATGGTGGGAGTTTGTTTAAGCCATCTTTGGTGAAAACATCGGCAAAGTCGTGAAGGTAATCAGGGACTAGTTCTTCAAAGGTCTTCTTCTTCTTTTCTTGGGCGTCTTTAAGGGCAAATTCTTGCGCCTTATTACTCGTCTTCAGGTATTCGTCTTCTTCAGTCTTTCATGCATAGATCCAAGAGTTCCTTAATGGTCTAAGGGCAGCGGTTCATCGAATCTCAGAGGCAGAAGTTCCGTCTCGAATGAGAGGAGAGTCGAAGGAGAGATTTTCATGAAGAGTTACAGAAGATCCATCTTGAGCATATTCGATCAGGACTTCATCGTCATTGATGGGGTAGGTCACTGGGTCTTCTACTTTTCTAGTGAACATAGAAGTGTCATCCCAGACATCTTCCATGGTGTCGTACTGGGGTGGTTCATCGTCAGGGTCAGGGATAAGTGTGGGGATAGGTTTTTTCTTCTTCTTTTCTTTTCGTCGTTCAAGAGTTCTCTTCCCATCTTTGGGAAGTGGAGAGTGAAGGGGGGCAAATTGCTCTGGGTCTTCTTCTTCTTCGATCAAAGCTTTCTTTCTAGGTTTCAGCGGTGGGATAGGGTTTGGTACAGAGTTTTCTCTCCAAAGCTTTTTGAAGGCTTTTTTGAGTCGGAGGGACCTAGGAGTAGATGGGAGTCAAAGAGTGTCTTTGGCCCAATCGATATCAGGGTTCATGGCGGTCAGCCAGGGTTTTCCAAGGAGGATCATATCACGGTCGCTCATATTCATGATGTTGAATTTTCCAAACATCAATCTTCCATCAATCTTGATTGCAAGATGACAGTAGTGTGTAATGGGGTTTTCGGAAATCTTTCCGTCGGCAGTTCAGATCGGGAAAGGGGTGGTAAAGCGATGGGTTTTGATACCATGTTTTTGGACAAACATCCAATGGATGAATGTAGCAGCTGCGCCGCAGTCAACAACAGCAGTGGTTTGCAATGATTTGTCAGGGTGTACGGAGGAAAAGATGGTCGCCAGGACCCTTAATTCTTTAGGTTTTCCTACATTCTGAACGATATGTACATCTAATTAGGAGGTGGCTAACATTGTGGTAGGCCTCCTATTCAAAAATCTGTTCTTCTGGCATCGAGTTCTTCGATCTTGCTGGAATCTTCGTCATCAGGCACTGTATGCCTTACCGTTTGCTTTCCTCTCTTCTTCTTGTTGTCATCTCCGGTCTTCAGATGTTTGACAGGGTCATTAGCCCTATGTCCTTTCTCACCACATTTGAAGCAGTATCCTTCTTTCATATAGGTTTTCTTGTCAGCCTCAGATAGATGGTCTACATCCATGGCATCAGGGTTGTTCCTTCATGGGGTGAAGCATGGTTTCGGGCGTCGGTCGGTGGATCGGTTTCGGGAATCAGAAGTCAGGGTTCTGTGGGATAAGAGAAGCTGGTAGGCATTCTCAATGCAGATTACTTTCTTATACATTCCTTCCATGTCGCCGGGAATTTCTCCAGAGTTGCAAAGCTTCGATAGAAGAGCGGGTTTTAATCTGCGGATGAAATAGTCTTTCTGGGCGTTAAAGCTATTGATCTCAGCTCGGTTGCAGAGCTGTTTGAAGGTGGAGATGTACTCGCTTAAGTCGCTGCCTTGTTTAAGGGCATGCAACTTGTGAAGCGCAGTACCAGTGGAGTCGATGGGATTAAAAGCTTCTTCAAAGTGGTCTAAAAATTGGTCCCATGTTCCATAACTGTTCTTGTGGCCTGTAGCCAGGTTTAGTTCATGTGCGAATGCGATGGTGTCTTCCATCCATGCTGCAACAGTGCCTTTTTTCATAAATGAAAGGGCAAATGCGATTTTTCATGTATCGGTATCATAGATCTCAGAATTCACATTGAGATAGAGGGTGATGAGTCAGATGAATTTCGTGGTTTCGTCTCTGTTACCACTGAAGTCAGGTGGGGTACAGATCTTTCGTTCAATGGGTTTCAGCATATCGTCTTCTGAGTCAGAGTCATCTGATTCACTGTCAGAGGGTTCTGGTTCTGGTTCTGGTGGGGAGAATCTGGGAAAGGGATCCTCAACAATAGAGGGTTCTGATTCTGGTTCTGAGCCTGGGTCAGAGTCAGGCGAGGGTGCGTCTGGAATATCTTCGTCTCTGTCTTCTACAACTGCTGGTGCAGGTGCTTCAGAGGAAGCACTGATGCTGTGAGAAAAGGATGGGCCTGGAACAGCAAGTGCAGGAAGGACAGGGGTGCGAGGGGGTTCAAAGGTCCCTTGCGAAGAGGTCTTTCTGGGAGAAGTCGGTGGGTAGGGGCAGAAGGCTTCTGTAGCAACTGCTCGGTACTTCAGACTAGGGACTCTTTCAAGTCCTTTCGTAGAGAAGGGGTTCTTTGATGCCACCTTGGCAATCAATCAGTTTTGTGGGTTCAAAAGGTTAATCCCTACAGATGGAGGGGTTCAAAGTAACTTGAATCTTTTGTTACAAACTCGGATAGAGTTGCGCCAATAAAGGCTGGTCAAGATCTGGACTGACTGAAGCTACGCTTTGACAGGCTATGGACTCCCGCAGGATCCGATCGTCTAGACTCCCACAGGATCTAGAGCTATTCGAGGACAAAGGCTAGCCTCCTTCCCAAGGAGCTAGAGTTCAAGTATTCAGAGAGAACTGAGTAGATTCAAGTTAAGGAAATACAAGCAGTAACTACATCCTTAAATAGGTAAAGGAAACGAGCACGGACCAGTGGTAATAGTACAAGAAAGGAAGGTTCATGGGAGAATGAGTCGAGGTGTGTCAGAGATAAGGAAGGCATGAGGATATAGCAGGGTGAAAAAGAAGTAAGTGAAGGGGAAGTGTAATGATATAGAAGCATAGTGAAATGGAAGGGAAGCGTACTGTGAGAAAAGAATAGGGTGATTGTAACAGTCACCCTCCAAGACTTGAGGATTGTATCCGATAAGTCTAACATATCCACCTCTATCTTCGGATAGTCTACACTCTGTTATTTTCTAGTCTTAGACTTGTCTAGACTAGTCTATATACTCCCATCTGATATCTGGACATATCTTTGGATAAGAATACGATACTTATCCTTACCCTCGGATATCATATGATAGTCATCCAGACCTTCGGATATGCTACCATAGCCAGCCGGATCTTTGGATACAATATGTATAGCTTTCTGAAATACTGGGCTATACTCGGAAAAGGGGCACAGCATACAAGGTGAGGCCAAAGCCCCTCAGATCTGATACCATTTGAGTATGACCTTAACAATCAGCACCTACAGAGGGCATGAAATGAATGATCAATCCCCGAAGCATAGATTTCCCTGTCACAGGGTCAATTCGAAGCCCAAATTTTGTTTACAGACAGTATACCTTCCTTTACGAGTTCCTGTCATTAAAGCATGGACTAGACTGATGTTTGATCTAGCAAACCTTGTTTTGTATGTAAATGAGGAACATTTGCAAGCAAGTATACCAAGCCCAAGCGAGTCGATTTCAGCAAAAGTGTGAGATCACAGAGGTTGGTTTGCATACTGAAGTTCATTATTAGCTCATGGGTATGAGGGAATATCACATGGCACACATAATGGTCGAAGTGCTCAGCAGCATTATAGGACTGATTATGGGAGGATTCCATGAAGGAGTCATCCAACAACAGAATACCAGGATTATGTGTCTGAGCATTGAGAACACATGCAGGATTTATCGAATCAGAACGCAGCTGCACTGTGTTTGATGATATGATTTCAGTAAAGGGATTGAGAACAGTCGAAAGACATACACTGAATGCACTTCCATACACGTTAAACCAATTCTCTTTAATGATATACCCAATGCCAAACCCATCAGCCACAACAAGCCCAAATCCAAATAGGTGCAATGCTGGATTTCCACAGATTGAAGTGGACAAGATAGAGGTATATAGATTCCAGCCCAGGTAAGTGAAGATTCATGGTCCACTTTGTATCCAGTGTCTGGCACATTTCCATCCTGATCATCACTGAGCCCAATATCTGCAAAGCGCTCTCCTCCCAGCTGCTCTAAATGAGTATCATGGGCCTTGCCCGACTTGTGGTAGTCCTCAGTATCTTCTGGCCATGACCAAGGACGAAGATAGAGTATCAAAGCTTCGAGAAGGGCTTCTCTCTACAAAGAGCAGCAGCATTGAGTGCCTCGAACAAAGTCCGTCTGTTCTGTGGGAGCTCGCCCTGGCCTGCCACAAATGTGATAAAAACCACATACTTCTCTTAAAAGAAGGTATCGATAGACATAGAGTTGATGGTGCCAGTGGACGTAGAGAAGTCTCTGGCTTTCTGCAGTTTGTCAATCACTTCGCGAACTTCTTCGCAGTGCCACGATCCGACGCATACAACACTACCAACGGTAGTACATCAAGCGAAATAATCAAGACATTGTATACCTGTTGGGCCTTCTTCCTTCTTCTTCACCTCCTTCACATTCTTACCCTCACCACATCCGTGGCAAGCTCGGACCTGGAACGTGCGAGTTGCAACAGATGGTTCTGCCTGTGAGGAATTCCTGGAGGCTATTCTTCACGGCGTCTGAGTCAAGCGTGAATGGCTCTTTACCTTGAGCTTCTTTCACAGGGTCCCAACGGTAAAGCAGCCAGGACCCAGCGTCGACAGCGAGCTTGGTCTCCTGTCAAACCTCAAATGCTGGTGCATCCTCATTTTGGTAAGGTAGGTATGTAAGCACGACACTGGGGCCTTTGTGCCTGTCCGCCTCCATGACTGCCTGCAGCACTTGAGCATGTGACGAATACACTGCGACGCTCGTCACATAGACATCGTTGTGGTTCATTGGGTACAGACTAGCGTCTTACTTACGGCAGTATGGATCAGCGGAGTTGTAGGATGCGTAAGGATGTCAATGATGGAAAAGTTGACGCTGAGATCAGATGTGATGGCGTGGTGCAAACCAGAGGCGCCAAGATCGTAGGACCAGCCAATGATTCATCTCGAGCGTGTGGGGAAGTGTGCACACAGTGCAAGAATGCGGTCGACGATAGGACTCGAGAGCAGTGATAGGCTCCTTTCCCACTGAGTGATTCTTGGTATCGTCATCCTTGACAAGGACCCATTGACTACAAGTTTATGGAGCTCGGGGCTGACGTCAATAACTTTTGCACAGAGCAAATGGATTCATTTTGTTGATCATACTGTCCTCGAACACGACCTAGTGCAAACTCTGGGCTGGTCTAATCGCCAAGGAAAGCGAATTCGAAACTTCGAGACGTTCACCGAAGGTGTGAGACAATATCTTCGTATAAGATGACTTGTGCTTGGGTATGTGTGGCACTTCCAGCGAAAGAAGTGTCTTTCTGATGCTTCCGTTCGGGATCGGGTCATCAGGAGATGGATCAAGTATTCCTGTCATCTGGTGCTGACACAAGCAGCATAATGCATACAGGTGTCTGCAAATAGTCAATAATACTGAAATCAGCTAGCAGAAGAACCGACCGATCAGCCCAAACCCTGACTGCACTCCTTCGTAAGTGGTACGTGTCGCTCGCAGGCCTTGCGCGATTTACTGATCTCGTCAGGCTAATATTCTGCTGGACAGACGAATGAAAACTGATGAAGAAGGGCCAGATGATCACGTGGGCGCTTACCTTGCAATGTCCAGATCGCTTCAGAAGAAAGGCCTTCGTCATCGTAGGTTCAGAAGTACATTCCGTTCCACCTATCACAACGTCAGCATTATAATTTTAGAATCTCTGAACAGCGCATCCTGACCATCAAGTTATAAAGACCGAAGTATGCCGCTTGGAAAGCCACCTGCACGGAATGCATCGGGGCTGAAACTATGACTCGTGATAAAATTATTTCCGTAGCCCTTGAACTCAAGCGCCGACAGTCTGCTGGCAGCGGATGAAACAAAATGTGTTCACAGGCTGAACACATAATTCATGTCCTCGAGATTGCCTATATTTCTTATCCTAAATTTCAGGAATTGAATAAAAAAAACTCCACACGATCTATGAACGAGACATCAATCATATCACCCGAACACAAAGAAAGACTGAATAGACAGAAACTTACCTTGCACATTAATCATGCACGTTAAACTCTTGAGCGTGGATATTAAACTGCTCTCTCTCGTCTGAACAGGCTGTCATTGTTGTGTGATGCATGTGGCACAAACACAAGGCAATGGAGACAACGAGTGCATAGTTTACTATGATCAGGTTATAAACGTTCTGAGTTGGTTTGTCAACGCCTAACAGGAAAACAGATGAAAGAGTCACAGGATTGATAGACGCACCTGCAGTAATTTTGCGTGCATCACTTGAAGAAAGCGTTGAAATATGGATACAGAGAAGTTCAACTATTATATCGGTTGAGAAATAAGACCTACGAGAAATATCACCATCGAGAAAATCAGATGGAGATACATACTCCCTCATAACGGGCATAACAGGTTATTGGTTGCATACGCGAAGATCTGGAGGCGGTAACGAGAAATAGACCCCGCCTTCTTGCGATATAGAAGTAGGCGTAGAAT
>Ga0310811_10002483_pt1 | contig 23113 bp, 24 predicted proteins | sample YCmetagenome_FD_207642 | JGI IMG/M metagenome (GOLD analysis project Ga0310811, IMG submission 207642) | Soil microbial communities from experimental microcosm in Duke University, North Carolina, United States - YC | ecosystem: Engineered > Artificial ecosystem > Soil microcosm > Unclassified ... | reverse complement strand
TCGTTTTGCGGAGCTTCGCAAAACGAGGGAAAATGGGGCAAGGCGCCACGCTTCTTTAGGCAGCCTTCGATTTTCAGAACCTCGCCAGGCAGCGGCGGAGGCTCTCCCTCCAGTCCGGCGGTGTCAACCCGAACGTCTTCTCAATCCTGGTCGTATCGAGTACCGAGTAAGCCGGCCGCTTGGCCGGTGTGGGATATTCCGCGGTCGTAAGCGGCCGGATAATACAAGCCGCCCCGATCTCTTCACGGACCGCGCTGGCCAGGTCATACCAGCTGATCACCCCGGCGTCCGCGTAATGATAGATACCGGGGGCGGGGGCGTCAAAAGAAATAATCCGAAGGATCGCCTCCGCCAGGTCCGCCGCGTACGTCGGCCGGCCGACCTGGTCGGCCACCACCCCGATGGACTCCTTTTCCCGGAGGAGCCGTATCATCGTCTTTACGAAATTCTTCCCATAGTAGGAATACACCCAGGAGGTGCGGATGACGATCACGTTGTCATAGGCCTCGAAAGACACGCGTTCACCCAGCAGCTTGGACGAGCCGTACCACCCCAGCGGGTCGACGGGATCGTCTTCTTTATAAGGCTCAACACCGGAACCATTGAACACATAATCCGTGGAGACATGAACCAGCAGCGCATTGTGCAGCTTGCACAACAACGCGAGGTCGCGGACTGCCGTGGCATTGATGGCAAAGGCCTGTTCCCGCTCGGTCTCGGCCTTGTCCACCGCTGTATATGCCGCCGCATTTATGCAAATATGGGGGCGAATCTTCGAGAAGGCCTCGTGCAGCTTGTCCGGCTCATCCAGCGGCAAGGCCGCCCTGTCGAAAAAAAAGAACTCGAAGGGTCCGCGTGCCAGGTCGCGCAGCTCGCTGCCCAGCTGACCGCCGGCGCCGGTTACCAGCACGCGCTTCATACCAGTTCTGCCAGCGTCGGCAGCTCCACGTCTTTGGGGGAAATCACGGCGGTTGCCATCGGCACCCTCCAATCGATATTCAGCGACGGGTCATCGTAGCGAATACCTCCTTCGGCGGCCTTGTTATAAAAATTGTCGCACTTGTAGAGTATCTCCGCGGTCTCGGAGAGCACCGAGTATCCGTGGGCAAACCCTTGCGGCACCAGCAGCTGCCGTTTGTTGGCGGCGGACAGCTCGATCGCGAACACCTTCCCGTACGTAGGCGATCCGCGACGGATGTCCACCACGACGTCCAGGATGGAGCCCTCCAGCGCCCGGATCAATTTGGTCTGGGCGTGTGGTTCGTGTTGAAAGTGGAGCCCGCGGATGACGCCATAGGACGAGCGCGCCTGGTTGTCCTGCACCCAGGGCCGGGAAAAACCCGCCTCCTTGAAAGCCCTGTCGTTATAGCTTTCAAAGAAATAACCGCGGTCGTCGTGAAAAACGCGCGGTTCGTAAACTACCAGACCTTCTATTCCCGTTTCCTGAAAACCCATAGATTATCGTTTGCTGTATTGGGCAGTGTAATATTGTTGGTATTCCCCGGAAGTGACGTGGTTCGTCCATTCCTGGTTGGCCAGGTACCAGTCGACGGTCGACTCCAGCCCTTCCTCGAAAGTGATGGACGGCACCCACCCGAGCTCCGCTTTTAGCTTGCCGGCGTCGATGGCATACCGGAAGTCATGACCCGCGCGGTCCTTGACGTAGGTGATCAGCAGGGCTGAAGTGCCTTCCGTCCGTTTGAGCTTGCGGTCCATGATCTGGCAGAGCAGGTGTACGATGTCGATATTCTTCCACTCATTGTGGCCGCCGATGTTATAGGTATCCCCTGACTTGCCTTTATGGAAAATGACGTCGATGGCCCTGGCATGGTCTTCCACCCACAGCCAGTCGCGCACGTTGGCGCCCTTGCCGTAGACCGGGAGCGGCTTGTTGTGGATGATATTGTTGATCATCAGCGGAATCAGCTTCTCCGGGAACTGGTTCGAACCATAGTTGTTGGAACAATTGCTGATCACGGCGGGTATACCGAAGGTGTGGTTGTAGGCCCGCACCAGGTGGTCCGAAGAAGCCTTGGAGGCCGAATACGGGGAGCGGGGATCGTAGGGCGTTTCCTCGGTAAAGAAGCCCTTGTCCGTCAGCGACCCGTACACCTCGTCCGTAGACACGTGGTAAAACAGTTTACCCTCTGCGTTGTCCTTCCAGAATTTACGCGCCGCGTTGAGCAATACGGCGGTACCCAGCACATTGGTCCGCACAAAATCCATGGGACTGTGGATCGAACGGTCCACGTGGCTTTCCGCCGCCAGGTGGATGACCCGGTCGAATCCATGGCCGGCGAAAATCTGTTGTATAAAATCCTCGTCAGTGATGTCGCCCTTGATAAAACTATAATTGGGCGACCGTTCTATGTCCTTTAAATTTTCGAGGTTCCCGGCATAAGTCAACGCATCCAGGTTGAATATTTGGTATTCGGGGTATTTCCGGACAAACAGCCGGACCACATGGGAACCAATAAAACCGGCACCGCCGGTGATTAGAATCTTCATTACACGACTTCTTTAAAATAGGCCAGTGTTTTTTCCAAACCTTCGCTGCGCGATACCTTCGGCGCCCAGCCAAGCAATTCCCTGGCCTTGGTGATGTCCGGTTTGCGCTGCTTCGGATCGTCCTGCGGCAGGGGTTTATAGATGATCTTGCTTTTGGAGCCCGTCAGGCGCAGGATTTCCTCGGCAAATTCGTTGATCGTGATCTCGTCCGGGTTGCCGATGTTGACGGGATAGGGATAATCGCTCATCAGCAATCGGTAGATGCCCTCCACGAGGTCATCCACATAGCAGAACGAACGCGTCTGGGAGCCGTCCCCAAAGGCCGTAAGGTCCTGTCCCCTCAGCGCCTGGCCGATAAAGGCCGGCAGCACGCGCCCGTCGTCGAGTCGCATCCGGGGACCGTAGGTGTTGAAGATGCGGATGATCCGCGTCTCCAGGTTATGATAGGTATGATAGGCCATGGTGATGGACTCCTGGAAGCGTTTGGCCTCGTCGTACACGCCGCGGGGACCGACCGGGTTTACGTTACCCCAATAGCTTTCGGTTTGCGGGTGTACGAGCGGGTCCCCGTATACCTCCGAGGTGGAGGCCACCAGGATACGGGCATTTTTGGAACGCGCAAGCCCCAGCAGGTTGTGCGTCCCCAGCGAGCCGACCTTCAGGGTCTGGATGGGCATCTTCAGGTAATCGATGGGGCTCGCCGGGCTGGCGAAGTGCAGGATATAGTCGAGGTCCCCGGGCACATGGACGAACTTGGTGACGTCGTGGTGGTAGTACTCGAAGTCCGCGAGCGGGAAAAGGTGCTCGACGTTCTTTATGTTCCCGGTAAGCAGGTTGTCCATACCCACCACCTTGTAACCCTCCTTGATAAACCGGTCACAGAGGTGGGAGCCGAGGAACCCGGCCGCGCCCGTTATCAGAATGCGTTTCTGTTTTTCCATCAATTTTATGGTTTTACTGGCCTGCGGCCAATGCTTTCGTAGTAGTAACCGAGCGCTTTCATCTGGGGACCTTCGAAGACGTTACGCCCGTCGAAAATCACTTTTTTGTTCAACTTGCCTTCCATGGCTTCGAAATCCGGGGTGCGGAAGGCGCTCCATTCGGTGGCTATGACCAGCGCGTCCGCGCCGTTCAGGGCGTCATATTGGTTGTCCGCAAAGGTGATCTTGTCTCCCACCACCCGCTTTACGTTCTCCATCGCTTCGGGATCGAAGGCCGTGACCCTGGCGCCTTCCTTCAGGAGCGCCTCGATGATGTAGAGCGCCGGCGCTTCCCGGATGTCGTCCGTATTGGGCTTGAAAGCCAGGCCCCAGAGGGCGATGTGCTTACCCTTCAGGTCGCCAAAATAGCGTTTAATTTTGGGAACGAGGTAGGTTTTCTGTTCCTGGTTCACCTCCATGACGGAGCGGAGTATGCGGAAGTCGTAGTCCACGTCCTCCGCCGATTTGAACAGAGCCTGCACGTCCTTAGGGAAACAGCTGCCGCCGTACCCGATGCCCGGGAACAGGAAGCGCTTCCCGATCCGCTCGTCCCCGCCGATACCGCGGCGGACCATATCCACGTCGGCGTCCAGGCGTTCGCACATCCGCGCGATCTCGTTCATAAAAGTGATCTTTGCCGCCAGGAAAGCGTTGGCCGCGTACTTTGTCAGCTCCGCCGAGCGTTCGTCCATATAGACAATGGGGTTCCCCTGCCGGACAAAGGGCGCATAGAGCTGTTGCATCAATGCTTTGGCCCTCTCCGAGCTCGTCCCGATGACGACCCGGTCGGGCTTCATAAAGTCGTCCACGGCAACGCCTTCGCGAAGGAATTCCGGATTGGAAACGACGTCGAACTCGACCTTGGCGTTTTTGCCGATGGCGTCCCGGACCTTGTCGGCCGTTCCTACCGGGACCGTGCTCTTGTCCACGATCACAGCATAGGCTTCCAATATTTTACCCAGCTGCCCGGACACGCCCAGTACATAGGAAAGGTCCGCGGACCCATCCTCGCCCGGAGGCGTCGGCAGCGCCAGAAAAATGATCTGTGCGCCCTTGATACCTTCAGCCAGGTTGGTGGTGAAGTGAAGGCGGCTTTCCTTGAGGTTCCTGAGGAAAAGGTGGTCCAGACCCGGTTCATAAATAGTAATCGTGCCTCCCTTGAGCTTGTCGACCTTTTTCTGGTCGATATCCACGCAGGTAACGGTATTCCCCGTTTCCGCAAAACAAGTCCCTGTTACGAGTCCGACGTAGCCGGTACCAACAACGGCGATGCGCATATAGATGTTTTTTTAAGCGTTCAAAAATTCCAGGATCGAACCCGTGATATGAAATAATTGTTGATCGTCCAATTCGGTGTGCATAGGCAGCGAAATGACCCTTGTGGTCAGGTCGTCCGTGACCGGTAGATCCGCCTGGGCCTCCCCGCCGAACATTTTTTGCCGGTGTCCCGGGACGGGGTAATAGATCGCCGACGGTATCTTCCGCTCCGCGAGGAATGCCTTTAGCGCATCCCGGTCCACGCCCTTCAGCTGGATGGTGTACTGGTGGAACACGTGCTGCGTATAGCTGGCCCGGTAAGGCGTAACCACCCCGGCGTGCCCCGCAAAGGCCGCGTCATAGAAATCCGCCGCCTTTCGCCGGGCGGCGCAATATCCGTCCAGCTCCTTCAGCTTCACGCGGAGAACCGCCGCCTGGATGGCGTCCAGACGCGAGTTGCAACCCACTACATCGTGGTAATATTGTTTGCTTTGGCCGTGGTTGGCGATCATTCTCAGCTTACCGGCCAGCGCGTCGTCATTGGTACAGATCGCGCCGCCATCGCCATAGCAGCCGAGGTTTTTGCTTGGGAAAAACGACGTGCAGCTGGCCAGCCCCATCGAACCGGTCCTGACCGTCTTTCCGTCGGGGAACGTATACGTCGACCCGATCGCCTGGGCGTTGTCTTCTATCACCGGTATCCCATGCCTGCCCGCAATAGCCAGGATTTCCGCCATCGGAGCGGACTGCCCGTAGAGGTGTACCGGTATGATGGCCTTGGTCCGGGGCGTGATTGCCTGTTCCAGGGACTTCGGGTCCATACAGAACGTCTGCGGGTCCACTTCCACGAATACCGGTTTGAGCTTCAGCAAGGCAACTACCTCGGTGGTCGCGATAAAGGTGAAACTCGGCGTGATAACCTCGTCCCCCGGCTCCAGCCCCAGCGCCATCAGGACGATCTGCAGGGCGTCCGTTCCGTTCGCGCAGGGTATCACATGGTTCACCCCCAGGTAGACCGCCAGATCGTGCGCAAAACCCTGCACTGCAGGACCGTTGATAAACATCGCCGTGTCCAGCACCTCCCGGATGCCTTCGTCGATCAGGTCCTTGATCTTTGCATACTGCTGCTGGAGGTCAACCATCTGTATAGGGCGCATATTCATTTTTTAGGCGGGCCAAAAATAGTCATAGTTTTACCGACTATGTACCGGATCTTCACTTTTTTATACCCCTTATTTGTACGGTTGGCCGCCCCCTGGAATCCCAAGGCCCGCCGCTGGCTCCAGGGCCGTAAAGGGTTGATGGAGAATGTGAAAGCCGCTTTTGGGTCCGAAAACCGCGCCGTCGTTTGGTTCCACTGCGCTTCCCTGGGCGAGTTCGAGCAGGGACGTCCCCTGATCGAGGGTCTCCGCCGGCGGCAACCAAATGTTTGTGTGCTGCTCACCTTTTTTTCGCCCTCCGGTCTGGAGGCCAGCCGCGGATATGCTCACGCGGACCATGTCTTCTATCTTCCGATGGACAGTCCCCGGAACGCTCGCCTTTTTATCGACGCGGTCCGCCCGACGCTGGCCGTTTTTATCAAATACGAATTCTGGTTCTACTACCTTTCCGGGCTTCAACGCCGCGGCGTCCCCACGCTGCTGGCCAGCGCCGTCTTCCGGGCGGATCAACCGTTCTTCAGGTGGTATGGCGCCTTTTGGCGGCGCATGCTGCGCACCTATACGGCGATATTCGTCCAGGACAAGTCGTCACTAAAGCTCCTTTCCGGCCTCGCGACCGCTGTCTTTCTGAGCGGCGACACCCGCTTCGACCGCGTGCTTGAGCTCGCACCCACGCTGCGGGTGGCTACCCCCTTTCCCCCGGGTTCGCCCCTGGCTCCCTTGTTCGCCAAAGTCACGGCATTCGCAGCCGGCAGCCAGGTCATCGTCGCGGGAAGCACCTGGGACGAGGACGAAAAGGAGCTTGCGCATTTCGTGCGGACGCATCCCAACATCCATTTCATCATCGCTCCCCACGAGCTCAGCAAGGATCACATCCACGCCATCCAAAGCGCCTTCCCCGAAAGCGTACTGTTGTCCGCCTGGAACCAGGGTCGTCACGCCCGCTGTCTCATCATCGATAACATCGGGATGCTTTCCCGCCTCTACCAGCTCGGCACGATAACATACGTCGGCGGCGGTTTTGGCGGCGACGGCGTACACAACGTGCTCGAACCCGCCGTCTGGGGCAAACCCGTGGTTTTCGGCCCCATTTTCGACAAATACCGCGAAGCCTCCGAGCTCATCCAGGCCGGCGGCGCCTTTAGCGCGGACAACACCCTCTCGCTGGAGCGGTGCTTCCGCCGGCTCCTCGACGACGCGTCCGTCCGCGCGGCAGCCGGCCAGGCCGCCCGTACATACGTCGAGCGGCAGGCCGGCGCCACAAAAAAGATTTTGGAATATATAGATACACAGCGCCTCCTGACGCCAAGGCGTCCCGACGCTCAGCGCGTCCTAGGCTGAGAACCGGCGCCGTACCAGCTGGTAGAATAGCTGGGTACTGTATTTCTCCTGGTCCCATGCCAGTTTCAACTTCAATTCCCGCTCCATCCAATAAAAGGCCTCCTGGAATATGGTAAAGTTGTTGATCGTCTTGATCGACCGCTCGTACATCGTCTCGTCGCCCCTGAACAGCTCGCTGATAAAGAGATAGCGGTCATTAATGCCCACAGCCTTACGCAGGTCCCGCACCGGGGATTCATTCAGCTTTGAGCTCAATTCCTTGGCCGGCGCTTGCTGCTCCTTCCAGGTATCGTTCAGGGATCGCTGCGCTTCGCCCGCCGCGATGACTTCATTCAGCTCCTTACCCCGGGCCTCCTGCGGGATCTGGTGCGTGAGCGTCGGGACCTCCCGGATCGCGTTATACCGCGCCGCTCTCACCGGCTCGGGCTGCCGCACAGGCTCGGGTTGGCGCGCCGGTTCCGGCTCCCTCGCCGGCTCCGGCTGTCTCAACGGTTCAGGCTGTCTTACAGGCCCGGATTGTGCGGCCCTGACCGGCTCCGGTTGCGGCGTCGCCGGCTCTTCCTTAGGCATATACCGCTCGTGCTCCGTCGTTGCCGGGCGCTGCGGCTTCGGCGCCTCCCGCGGTTGCTCCGCAAGCACCGGTTCCTGCGGCGCATAGCGCGGCGCCTCCGGGGCGGGACGCTCCTCTTCGGCGGTGTTGATTCGGGGAATATGCCTGTGGTTGCCGGGCAGCACCACGGCCACGTGGGGTGAAGCAGGTACGGTACCCTTTTGGAGGTGATACCTCAGCTCGCCTTCGAGCAGTTGCGATGTCAGTAGTAGTTGCTCAATATCAGCCCCTGCTGCAAACTGTTCCCGTAATTTTTCGATCAATGCACTGATTCTTTCCATGGAATTGAATTACGTTTGCACAAGTCGCGTGTGAAGTTACAAACACTTTGCCAGAATTAGTTTCAACCGTATGTTTATTGAACCGCACTGGACAGGAGACAAGAGAGGATGGATCGAAGTCATTTGCGGATCCATGTTCTCGGGTAAAACAGAAGAACTTATCCGGAGACTCAAACGGGCCAGGATCGCCCATCAGCATACCGAAATCTTCAAGCCATCCATCGATACCCGCTACGCCGTGGGCGACATCGTGTCGCACGACGAGCGCAGCGTGCCTTCCACCCCCATCGGGAACTCCCAGGAAATCCTGCTCCTTTCCCAGGACAGGGACGTTATTGGCATAGACGAAGCCCAGTTTTTCGACGCCGAGCTACCGTCGGTCTGCGACCGCCTGGCCCTCCAGGGGATGCGCGTGATCGTCGCCGGTCTCGACATGGACTTCCAGGGAAAACCCTTCGGCCCGATGCCCGCCCTCCTGGCAAAGGCCGACTATATCACCAAATTACACGCGATCTGCGTCTGCTGCGGCCACATCGCCTCTTATTCCTACCGCAAGGTCCACTCCAAATCCCAGCTCCTGCTTGGCGAAGCCGAATCCTACGAGCCCCGTTGCCGCGTCTGCTACGCCAAGGGCCCCGCGGCCGACCGCGCGATCCCTTAATAACGTCCATTTCCCCCCCAAATTGCCCCGCCCATCCCGTACCTTCGCGCCGGAACCCGAACCATGCCCCATCCCACCAAAATAATCCACCTCCTCAAAAAGGACATCCTCCTGGAGCTTCGCCAGCAATACGCCCTTTACGGCATCCTGCTGTACGTCGCCTCGACGATCTTCGTGTTGTACATGGCGATGGGAAAGCCCGACGCGGAGGTATGGAACGGGCTTTTTTGGATGATTCAGCTGTTCATTTGCGTAAACGCGGTGGCCAAGAGCTTCCTGCAGGACTCCAAGGAGCGGATGTTGTATTTCTACAACATCGCCGGTCCGGTGGATTTCATCCTTTCCAAGCTGCTCTACAACGTAATAATAATGCTCGTGATGAGCTTTTGCAGCCTGCTCATTTTTTGCCTCCTGCTGGGAACGCCCATGCAGAACGCGGGTTTGTATATCGGCATCACCTGTCTGGGCGGCCTCAGCCTTAGCCTGGTGTTCACCTTGCTGGCGGCAATCGCGTCCAAGGCCAGACAGCAGGCGGCCCTCCTGGCCATCCTGGGATTCCCCCTCATCATCCCCCAGATCATGCTGCTGGTACGGCTTTCCCGGGCGGCGTTCGGGGAGGTTTTCCGGGCGGGGGCGACCTGGAAGATTGCCGGTTTGCTCGTTGGGCTGGACGTCATGATCGTCCTGCTGTCCATCATTCTTTTCCCCTTTTTATGGAAAGATTGAGGTAAGCCCCGTATTTTTGCACGCACATTTTGTGATTTTTATGCGCCATAACTGGTGGAAAATAGTTTCGGTCATCCTGCTCCTGTACACTTTTACGGCCGGGTTTCTGACCCCCGTACCGGACCTGGGAAACCTCCACCAGTCCATTCGGAATCTGTATTTCCACGTTCCCATGTGGTCCGCGATGATGACCCTCTTTTCCGTTTCCGTCTTCAATGCCGTCAGGTACCTACGGACCCCCGATCCCAGGTATGACCTGCTTTCTTCCCGATATGCCGGGACCGGCATGCTCTTCAGCCTGCTCGGTCTGGTGACCGGGATGATCTGGGCGCGCTATTCCTGGGGTGAGTTCTGGAGCAACGACCCCAAACAACTGGGTACAGCCATTGCGATACTGATCTACCTGGCTTACGGAGTCCTCCGGAATTCCATCACCGACCTCGACAAACGGGGCCGGGTATCCGCCGTTTATAACATCTTTGCATACTGTATCTTATTCCCCACCATATTTATCCTCCCCAGGATGGTCCAGTCCCTGCACCCCGGCGGTCAGGGCGTGGAAGGCAACCCGGGGCTCGGGGGCGACAACCTGGACCCGATCATGGCACGGGTGTTCTTTCCGGCTATGATCGGGTGGAGCCTGCTGGCAGTTTGGATCGCCACCCTCCAGGTACGGTACAGTGTCCTTCATGAAAAAGTGTTGAACCATGACGCGTAGGTTGATGAGTGCCCTCCTGCTACTATGCCTGACCATCCGGGTAAAAGCCCAGGATACTACTCAAAGTCAAGGCTTTATGGAGTCCGGAGGGAAGATCAGGGTCGTCATGGCGGTTTGTCTGGTCATTCTGATCGGCCTTATCCTGTATCTCGTCCGGCTCGACCGGCGCATCAGCAAGCTGGAGAAAAAATAACGTGTACTGTTAAAACCGCACTAACGATTCGATAAGCATAATAACTAACAAACATTCGTACTTATCTTTGCCGAACTTAATTTATCACCATATGTCAGGAACACAGACACTCTCCTTTTTTGAAAGCGTAGAAAAAAGCTTTGATAAAGCGGCCCAGTACACCCAGTGGAACCCGGGCGTCCTGGAACAGATCAAGGCCTGTAATGCGGTCTATCGCATGCGTTTCCCCGTAAAAATGGACGACGGGCGCATCGAGGTGATCGAGGCTTACCGCGTCCAGCACTCCCACCATAAGCTCCCCTGTAAGGGAGGCATCCGCTTCGCAGCGGAGGTAAACCAGGACGAGGTCATGGCCCTCGCCTCCCTCATGACCTATAAATGCGCCATCGTCAACGTGCCCTTTGGCGGCGGCAAAGGCGGCATCAAGATCAACCCCAAAAAGTACAGCTCCTTCGAGCTCGAAAAAATCACCCGCCGCTATACCGCCGAGCTGGTGAAAAAGAATTTCATAGGCCCCGGCATCGACGTCCCTGCTCCCGACTATGGCACGGGTGAAAAAGAAATGGCCTGGATCCTCGATACCTACGCGTCCATCCACGCAGGAGAAGTAGACGCCATGGCGTGCGTCACCGGCAAACCGGTCTCCCAGGGCGGCGTCCGCGGCCGGAAGGAAGCCACCGGCCTGGGCGTTTTCTTCGGTATCCGCGAGGTCTGCCATATCCCCGAATTGATGGAAAAAGTCGGGCTCACCGTCGGCGTGGAAGGCAAGCGCGTCGTGGTGCAGGGGCTTGGCAACGTGGGCTACCACTCCGCCCTGTTCTTCAGCCGCGCCGGCGCCAAAATCATCGGCCTGGCCGAATACGAAGGCTCGATCTATAACGAAAATGGTCTCGACATCGACGCCGTCGTGGCCCACCGCAGGGACACGGGGTCCATCCTCAACTTCCCCGGCGCCAAGAACTTCGCCAAGAACACCGACGCCCTCGAAATGGATTGCGACATCCTCATACCCGCCGCCCTGGAACAGGTCATCACCGGCGAAAACGCGCCCCGTGTCAAGGCCCGGATCATCGGCGAAGCGGCCAACGGCCCCCTCACGCCGGAAGCCGACGAGGAATTTATCCGTAAAGGCACGCTCGTCATCCCGGACATGTACCTCAACGCGGGCGGCGTCACGGTATCTTACTTTGAGTGGCTCAAAAACCTCAGCCACGTCCGCTACGGCCGCATGGAAAAACGCTTTACCGAAAACCTGAATACCCATATCCTGACGCAGATGGAGGAACTAACCGGTAAACAGGTCACCCAAAAAGAAAAGCAGTTCATCATGCACGGACCGGACGAGATCGACCTCGTTCATAGCGGTCTCGAAGAAACGATGATCACCGCCACCCAGGAGGTCATGCAGGTCTGGAGGGACAACCCGAACATCCCGGATATGCGCACCGCGGCTTACGTAGTCGCGATCAACAAGGTCGCCACCTCCTATGCCGAGTTGGGTATATTTCCATAATTTCTTACCGGCAGGGCGTCGCTGGTCGTCTGCATTCCGCGTTCTCTGCGAGAAAAGCGGAATGCAGACGACCAGCGATGCCCTGCCTCTGTATTTATGGCCATACCGGCAGCGCGGCCATGGCCGTTAACCGGCCGTCGATCTTTTCCCAGGCGTAGGTATAGTGCCCGTTGGTAACGACGATGTATTGTACGGGCACCGAAATATGGTAGCGCAGTGCCTGCTCCAGTGTGGCGGGGCCCAGCTCCACCGAGGTCTCCTTGCACTCTACCAGTAACCATGGCAAGGCGTCCCGATAGACTACGATGTCATACCGCTTGCGCAATTCACCGACGATGATCTCCTTTTCGACAGACACCAAAGAAGCGGGATAACGCAGCGTCTGCATCAAATACTGCAGGAAATTCTGGCGCACCCATTCTTCCGGCGTCAACCGGACCCAGCGGCGGCGCACCGGGTCGAGGATGACGGGCTGCCCGTCATCGCCGGGGCGGACGGAATGGGCATATTCCGGATAGACAACAGTAATCATGGCATTCAAAACAAATTGCTAATTTAGATCATTCATATGATCACGAAAGAAGACATTGTACACAACTGGCTCCCCCGTTATACCGGAGCCCCCATCGACAGCTTTGGCAAGTATATCCTGCTGACCAACTTCAGCAACTACGTCCGGCTCTTCGCCCAGTGGCACAACGTGCCGATCATAGGGGCGGACCGTCCCATGCAGTGCGCCACCGCCGAAAACATCACCATCATCAACTTCGGTATGGGCAGCCCCGGGGCCGCCACCATTATGGACCTGCTCACCGCGATCGAGCCCGAGGCGGCACTCTTCCTCGGCAAATGCGGCGGTCTGAAAAAACGCAACAAGCTCGGCGACCTTATCCTCCCCATCGCCGCCATCCGGGGAGAAGGGACCTCCGACGACTATTTCCCGCCCGAAGTGCCAGCGCTGCCGGCCTTCGCCCTCCAAAAAGCCGTCTCGACTACCATCCGCGACTACGCCGTCGACTACTGGACGGGCACCGTCTACAGCACCAACCGCCGCGTCTGGGAACACGACGAGCACTTCAAGGAATACCTCAAGGAGATCCGCGCCATGGCCATCGACATGGAGACGGCCACCATCTTCACCGTTGGCTTCCACAACAAGATCCCGACCGGCGCGCTCCTGCTCGTCAGCGACCAGCCCATGATCCCGGAGGGCGTCAAGACCGAAGAAAGCGATAAAACCGTCACCGCGACCTTTGTCGAGCGCCACCTCCACATCGGTATCGACTCCCTCAAGCAACTGATCAATAACGGGCTGACGGTGCGGCACCTGCGCTTCTAGGCGGCGCTGCCGCGCGTGGCGCCAACGCCCGCGGTGGGCTGACCGCGCGGCGCCCCCCGCTGTCGGCTAAATTCCGTAGGTTTGGTCATGCCCCTGCTCCGCATCCACGACCTCCACGTCACCTTTCCCGGCCAGACGACACCTGCCGTCGGCGGCGTTTCCCTGGACATCGAGCGTGGACAATGGGTAGCCCTGGTGGGGGAGTCGGGCTCCGGCAAATCCGTCACCGCGCTATCGACGCTGCGGCTCCTGCCCACGCCCGCAACAGAAGGGCGCATCCTGCTGAAGCGGACCGGCGGCCCTGGCCGCGAGGGTAGCGGCGGCGCCATCGACCTCCTCCGCACCGACGAGCGCACCTTGCGCCGTATCCGCGGCGCGGAGGTCTCGATGATCTTCCAGGAACCCATGACATCGCTCAACCCTGTATTTACCTGCGGCGAGCAGATCGCGGAGACGCTACGCCTCCATAAAAACCTTACCCGCAGTGACGCGCGCCGCCAGGCGATCGCCGCCCTGGAAGAGGTCCTCCTCCCGGACCCCGCGGCTATCTATCACCGTTACCCCCATCAACTGAGCGGCGGCCAAAAACAACGCGTCATGATCGCCATGGCCGTCTGCTGCCGCCCGGGGCTGCTCATCGCGGACGAACCCACCACCGCCCTGGACGTGACCGTTCAACAGGGCATCGTCCAACTCCTCCAAAGACTCCAACGCGACCGCGACATGGCCATCCTCTTCATCACCCACGACCTGGGCCTCGTCCGCGAGGCCGCGGACCGGGCCCTGATCCTTTACCGGGGCCGCCTGCTGGAAGAGGGTCCCGTGCCCACCGTTTTTGACGCGCCCAGGCACCCTTATACCCGCGCCCTCCTGGCGTGCCGCCCCGCCAACACCCCCAAGGGCCACCGCCTCCCCGTGGTCGAGGACTTCTGGCAAGGCAACGACGACTCCAGCGCACCCGTGGGCCGTCCTTCCTCTGGCGCCGGCGCAACCTCGCCTGCCGTCCGCCCGGTCCCGGCGGGCCGCCCATCTCCCGCCGCCCCCGGCACGACCGCTCCGGACACGACCGCTCCGGGCCAAGACGTCTTGCTCCGCATCGAAAACCTCCAGGTCCACTTCAAGACCCGCCACGCCCCGCCCGTAAAAGCCGTCGACGACGTCTCCTTCGACATCCGCGAAGGCGAAATCCTCGGCCTGGTCGGAGAATCCGGCTCCGGCAAAACCACGATCGGTCGCGCGCTCCTCCGGCTAATCCCCATAACCCACGGCCGTATCCTCCACCGCGAAAGGGACATGAAAACCTTAAAGACCAGCGACTTCCGCCGCGACCTCCAAATCGTCTTCCAGGACCCCTATTCCGCCCTGAACCCACGGATGACCCTGGGCCAAACCCTACGGGAAACCCTGAAAAAGGCAGGCGCCGCCACCCAGGGAACCGCCGCCGGCATTCCGGGAACCAGCGGAACCGCTACCGCCCGGACCCCGGCGGACATGCTCGACCTCGTCCACCTCCCCCGGACCTTCGCACAAAAGTATCCGCACGAATGTTCCGGCGGTCAACGCCAGCGCATCGTAATCGCCCGCGCGCTCGCGATGAACCCGTCCTTCGTCCTCTTCGACGAATCGGTCTCCGCCCTCGACGTCAGCGTCCAGGCGCAGATACTCAACCTGATTGGCGATTTGAAACAAGCCCTTGGCTTTACAGCGGTATTCATCTCCCACGACCTCGCCGTGGTCCGCTACCTTTGCGACCGCATCGTCGTGCTCAAAAACGGCCGGATCGAAGAAACCGGCGATGCCGAGTCCGTCTATAACCAACCCCAATCGTCATATACCCGCTCCCTCCTGGAGGCGATCCCCGACAGAACGCAAAGGCTACCTTGAGTCCTATCTCAGAAATCCCGCAGAACTAACCTTTATGCCATCTTTTTGCCGCAGCCTTTTTAGCTATCTCGGCCCGCCTTTCGGGCGTGAGGCTATCGGCCCGGGCGCGTCCCCCCTTCAATCCACCAAGTCTGCCCAGGGCGACAGCTGCGGGGTTCTTTTCTTTTGGATTGGGAATATCATTTTCCTTCCCGCCGGTAGTTTTTGCCATACCCAAATATAAAAATCTCTTGCTTGCCCGCTCAAGCATACGAGGAGTATTTGTACCGTCAGGTAAAACCCGCAATTGTTTTTACTCGTTTTTAAGGATATTTGAAAGGGTAGATACCCCAAAATCCGTATTTTGACAAATTGTATAATAAGAAGTACCTTTGCAGCCCCAAAATCTCATGCCGTAACATGACACCCCGGGGTGAAAAAGACGGGTGGTTCACAGTCAAATAAAGCAAATGAAATTATCCCAGTTCACGTTTGACCTACCGTTAAATCTTATTGCCCAGCACCCTGCCAAGAAGCGAGACGAAAGCCGGCTTATGGTCATCGAGCGAAAAACCGGGAATATAGAGAACCGGAACTTCAAAGACATCATGGACTATTTCACGGACAAGGACGTCTTTGTCGTGAACAATACCAAGGTCTTCCCGGCGAGGATGTACGGACGGAAGGAAAAGACCGGGGCGAAGATCGAGGTCTTCCTGCTCCGCGAGCTCAACAAACCCAACCGACTCTGGGACGTGATCGTTGATCCGGCCCGGAAGATCCGGGTGGGGAACAAGCTGTACTTCGGGGATAACGACGAGCTGGTGGCGGAAGTGATCGACAACACCACTTCCCGCGGCCGGACGATCCGCTTCCTGTTCGAAGGCAGCGACGACGAGTTCCGTAACATCCTGGAAACCCTGGGCGAGACCCCCCTGCCCAAGTATATCAAGCGCAAGCCCGACGAAGAGGACAAGGAACGCTACCAAACCGTGTACGCCAAGTTTGAAGGAGCGGTGGCCGCCCCAACCGCCGGTTTGCACTTTAGCCGCGAATTGATCAAACGGCTCGAGATCCAGGGCATCCGTTTTGCCGAGGTCACCCTGCACACCGGTCTGGGCACCTTCCGCCCGATCGAGGTGGAAGACCTGAGCAAGCATAAGATGGACGCCGAATACTACCGGATCGACGAATTCGCCTGTAAGATCGTCAACAAGGCCAAGGAGGAAAACCACCGCATATGTTCCGTGGGCACCACGACCATGCGCGCCCTGGAATCCTCGGTGACGGCGCAGAAGCTGCTCAAGCCCTCCGAAGGCTGGACCAATACCTTTATCCATCCTCCTTACGACTTCAACATCGCGGATTCGCTGGTGACCAATTTCCACCTGCCGAAAACCAGCCTGCTGATCATGGTGTGCGCCTTCGCGGGCTACGAGCTCACCATGGAGGCCTACAAGAAGGCGATTAAGGATAAATACCGCTTTTTCAGCTACGGTGACGCCATGCTGGTCCTGTAATTATGAGACCGATGAGTAGCAAAGTGCCGAAGGACACGCTGACGATCATGACCGAGTTGGTTTTGCCCAACGACACCAACGGTTTTGGCAACCTGATGGGCGGCCGGCTGATGTATTGGATGGACATCGCCGCGGCCATAGCGGCGGGCAAGCACTGCAACGCCCCGACGGTCACGGCCTCGGTGGACAATATCTCCTTCGAAAGCCCCATCAAGCTCGGGAACGTGGTGCACATCGAGGCCAAGGTGACCCGCGCCTTTACCTCTTCGATGGAGGTCTACCTCAAAGTATGGGGAGAAGACAGCACCCAGCAGTACCGGTACAAATCCAACGAAGCCTACTATACCTTCGTGGCCCTGGACCCCAACCGCAAACCCCGGCCGGTGCCCCAGATCGTCCCCGAAACGGAAGAGGAAAAGGCCCTCTACGAAGGGGCCCTGCGCCGCCGCCAGCTGAGGTTGATCCTGGGGGGCAAGATGAAACCCGACCAGGCCGACGAGCTGAAGGCGCTTTTCTTCAAATAGCCGGCGAATCACCGCGCCCTGAAAGCAAATCCCACTACGACAGTGGCCGCCCCCGTATTATTGCTGCCATCCTCCGCATACCGCTGGATATTCAACAACCCATAGTTGCCTCCGGCATGGAGGAAGACATACCCATGCCCGCACTTTTTTTCCAACCCCACCCCGCCCTGGATGCCGAAGTTGAACCGATGGATCTGGTTGGTGATGTCCTCGTTACCGGTAAAATCCTGCTTGGGCGCGGGGAACTGCTGCTCTTCGGCGGGGTCGTAGTAAATATTGCTGGAATCCTTGGTGATGGCATTGGCGTGGAGCAGGTAGCCCATATAGACGCCGCCGTCGAGGGTCAGCCGCCAGCCCTTCCCCAGGGGAAGGCGGTATTTGGCCAGGATCGGGAGCTCGAGGTATTTCAGCTCCGCCTTGCTGTCATAGTTGGCATATACATACTCCGGGAGGGTGACGCCGGGAAAGTAGGACTGGAAGGGGGCGGTAGGAACCCCTTGCTCGCCGTTCTTCTTTGCCCCTTGTAAGGAGTAATTGAACTCGGCCTGGATAGACCAGCGGCTGTTCTTGTGAAAGGCCCGCCCGGCGAAGACCCCGAAATAGGGCCCCAGGATAGAAGAATAGCCGGCGCTGACCGGGGAGCCGTTCCCCGCGGTAAGGTTAGGAATACTGATGCCCCCTTTTACGCCCAGGTAAAAAGGCGTTTGCGCGGAGGCGGAGCCCGCCGCCAAAAGCAGGAACAGGGTAAGCGCTCTCAACTTTTCCATTGCAGCAAGTATTTGAGCCTAAATATAAGGGAAAAGTCCAATTTGTATAGCCGGGAGCGCTAGGCGTAGTCGCCGGGAGCGCCGGCAAAACGGCGGAGCCTAGGGGGCGCGCCAGCTGAAGCCCTCCGACGAACCAAACGGCCACGCCTACTCGTGTGCCTGGTGGTGCCCCTTCCGCGCATGCTCCGGCGTCTGCTCGATCGCCTCCATGACCTGTTCCAGGATGCGCTCCGTGGATTCGTTGTAGTCCAGGTCCATGGGCGGTTTGAATTCTACAGTGAGGTGCGTGCCCGCGCGGCGTACGCCGATACCCTTTTTCTTGAACGCCCTCCAGAAACCGCCGATGACGATGGGGACGACGATCGGCTGGTTCTTCTTGATGATAAAGGCGGTGCCTTTGCGGCCGGGGGCGAAGGGTTTGGTGGTGCCCTGCGGGAAGGTGATTACCCAGCTCCGGTCGAGCGTCCTTTCCACCTTGCGGGTGTCCGATGGATCGAGCCCACGCCGGACTTCCTTGCCGCCCTGCACCCAGGTGCGTTTAACGGGGATCGCCCCGGCCAGGGAATAGACGCGCGTCACCCAGTCCTTGGTGATGGTCTCTTCGGCGGCAACGTAGTGCACGTTGGTGTAGGGCGCCAGCAGGTAATACGGGACGCCGAGCTTGTTCCGCTTGCCCCACTTTACCGCGCAGAAAATATGGAGGAGGGCGATGACGTCCACAAAATATGTCTGGTGATTGCTCACGAAGAGCACGTTCCGATCGGGTAGATTCTCCAGATGCTCTGTACCCCGGATGGTCATTTTGTTGCGTAAAGCAAGCCCGGGATAGGACAGCGCACCCACCACAGAATATACCAGAGACTTAATGATCTTAATCTTTCTTATTCTTTCGGCGAGCTTGCTCATTCCATTCATTCTCCGTGCGCAAAATAAGATAAATGCCTCGTTTTAAACTAAAAAAACTCTTTGCCGTACCTTTGCGCCGTATGTTGCCAACCACCGTAATCTTCGACATGGACGGGCTGCTGATAGACTCCGAACCCTTGTGGGGTGAAGCCGCCGAAGAAATCCTCGCCCGTTTTGGCGTAAAACTGACCAACGAGCAATATCACCAGCACACGGGTTTGCGGACGTGGGAGTTCCTGACATGGTGGTTCGCCTACTTTGGCATCGCGCCGGAGCACATCGAATCGGCCGAACGGGACCTGGTCGACCTGGTCATCAGTAAAGTCACGGCAAAACCACGGTTCCTCCCCGGCGTGCCGCAAATCCTGGAGTTCTTCCAACAACGCGGCTTCGGAATCGGCCTGGCCAGCTCCTCCCCTATGCATCTTATCGATACTGTGGAAGCGCTTGGACAACTGGGACGGTTTATACAGGTAAAAACTTCCGCAGAAGGGCTGCCGCTGGGCAAACCGCATCCGCAGGTGTACCTCGATTGTGCACGCCAGCTGGGCGTTTCACCGCTCGACTGCATCGCCTTCGAAGATTCCTTTAACGGAATGATCGCCGCAAAGGCCGCGCGTATGCGCTGCGTGGTGGTTCCCGCACCGGCACAGCAAAATCAATTAAGGTGGAACGCCGCCGATCTGAAACTCTCATCCCTGGCGGATTTCAACGAAAATCTACTGAAAGGATTTAGCAACGATAGGGCTCCTGCGCAATCCCTTCAAAATTGTTAAAGGTGTTGCGTATATCGAATTATTATGTAACTTAGTCAAATCCTACCTCTGGCAAGGGCCGACATCACCTCAACATTCGAAGCGCTACTATCACCTTAAACTGGTATAAGACTTGTAGCCATTTACTACCGCCCCTTGCACCTCACGAGAACTTGCAATGGATAGGGAAATACTGTTAGGACTTAATTTTCTAAAACTGGATTGTCGTTGTAAAAACCGATAAAAACTAAATCTATGGAACACGTGACACTTTCTCCCGCAAGAATTCGTAAGAACAAGTACGTAGCCCGCAAGCTCAACGACCTGTTGGACATTTTGCACGAGCTGAAAGTCGGCTTGGAGCAGGTAGCGGAATCTGTCACGGATAAACAGATACGGAAAACGATTACAAGCGTGGCGCTGGAAAGCAGCCAGTATGCCACCGAGATCACTTCCAAGATCCAAAGCCTCGGCGGCCGGCCGCACCCGACCGGTCAGGAGCGGAAGTACAACCTGATGGGTCTCGACCCGAAGGAGGGCGCCCCGGAGGCGGAACCTGAAGTACTGGCCCGTTGTTACTCCTCCGAGAACTTTATCGTCAAGGCCTATCGCGATTTCTTAAACGAATATACCCCATACGAAGACGTTCGGTCCCTGATCAGGGCCCAGCTCAACGGCATCCTGTGCGCCTTTGTCCAGCTCAAGCTGGTCAACCTCGCACTCCGCTCGTAGCCCCGATTCCCGATCGCCTTGTACCCTCACCTATGCAAAACATTCTACCGATGATACACATGAAAACATCCGATCCTACCTTCGTCGTGCGCGTCAATGAATTGATCGCCATCAACAACGAGCGTTTCAAGTCTTACGCCCGGGCCATGGCCAAGACGCACGACAGCACCTTTCGTTCGCTTTGCGCCCAGAATAAAGAACGGGCCATCCATTTTAACCTTCAACTCATCCGTCTTCTGGTCGAAACCGATCATATGCCGGAGCTGGGGCACGAAGAGTTCCACCTGGCCGCCCCATTCCCGGAAGAGAACGGCGGCGTCAACCGCAAGGTCTGCTTCTGGTGGGATTCGCTGGCGCTGAAAACCTACCAACGGATCATACGGGAGCTCACCCATATCCCCAAGGAGCTCAAGCGCATCCTGTTACAACAACAGGAAATCCTGGAGAACGACCGGCGGTATTCGGCGATCGCGCTGTAGCCGTCGCTTACCGACGTTCCCCCGCGGTTCGCCGGAATCTCCTTGGCGGCGGCGTGTGAACGACCTACATTTGACGGGTCAATTCACCGTATGGCCCTTTCCCGCAGGAACACAGCCCCCGGAAGAGGGGGACCCGGAAAGCCCCTCACGCTTTCCAACCTGAAGCAGGTCTTCAGGGTATTTCGCTTCCTCCGCCCCTACCGCGGACCATTCACCCTTGCCTCTGTTTTTCTCGTGATCGGCAGCCTAACAGGGATGCTGATACCCGCGCTCATGGGCGTACTGATTGACAGCGCCAGTCCCGGAGCGGGCCATGCCGTGCCCGCCGGACACACCATGCCCCAATTCCGCCTGAACCCGCATTGGGACACGACCACGCTCGGCCTGGCACTGGTCACCCTGCTCGTACTCCAATCCATCGTCTCCTATTTCCGCGTTAGCCTTTTTGCGAAGGTCACCGAAAAAACGATGGCTTCGGTGCGCACCCACCTGTACGACCATCTCATGACGCTCTCCATACCGTTCTACGAAAAACGACGCGTGGGCGAAATCATCAGCCGGAGCACCAACGACGTGGATCAGTTGTCGGACATGCTGTCCGGCACGCTACCCGATTTCGTCCGGCAGCTCGTCGCCATCGTTTTTGGCGTCGGCTTTATCTTCTTTACCTCCGCCAGGCTCACGCTCCTGGCCCTGGCCATCGTACCCGCGCTGATGGTAGCCACCTTCTTTTACGGCCGATTTATCCGCCGGCTGGCCCGCCAGCGGCAGGACGCGCTGGCCGATACCAGCATCATCACCGAGGAAACCCTGCAGAACATCCACACCGTCAAAAGCTTTTCCAACGAGGAATATGAATCGAAACGCTACCGGACCTCGCTAGGGAAGGTCGTGGCGCTGGGCATCCGCGGCGCGGTCTACCGTGGCGGTTTTGCCACGCTGCTTTCCTCGGGCGTATTTGGTTCTTTTATCATCGTGCTCTGGTATGGCGCAACCCTGGTCAAAAGCGGCGCGCTGACCTATGGCGAGCTCGTATCCTTCATGCTCTATGTCGGCTTTATCGGCGGCGCGGTCGCCCAGTTCGGCGACCTCTTCGGCCGGCTGAGCCGTTCCATCGGCGCCTCCGAGCGCCTCTTCGAAATCATGGAAGAACCCGGCGAATTCGCTACCCTCGATACCGACACGCCCGCGCCCGCCCCCAATCTTCGCGGATCGGTCGCGCTCGACCATCTCCATTTCGCATACCCCACCCGGACGGACATCGAGGTCTTGAAAGGGATTACGTTACACATACAGCCAGGGCAAAAAATCGCGCTCGCCGGTCAAAGCGGCGCTGGGAAGTCCACCATCGCACAGCTTATCCTGGGTTTTTACAAACCCACCGCGGGCGACCTCCTCTTCGACGGCAAGCCCGCGGAATCCTATGACCTCCGGACGCTTCGCCGCCAGATGGCGGTCGTCCCCCAGGAGGTCCTGCTTTTCGGCGGCACCATCCGCGAAAACATCGCTTATGGCCGCCCCGGCGCCTCCGACGACGCGATCCGCGAAGCCGCCCGCCAGGCCAACGCTCTTACCTTTATCGAAAGCTTCCCGGAGGGGCTCGACACCATCGTGGGAGAAAGGGGCGTAAAGCTGTCCGGCGGTCAGCGCCAGCGCATCGCCATCGCACGCGCCATCCTCAAGGACCCGGTCATCCTCATCCTCGACGAGGCAACCAGCGCGCTCGACTCCGAAAGCGAGCACCTCGTCCAGGAAGCCCTCGAAAGCCTGATGCGCAACCGCACCACCCTCATCATCGCCCACCGCCTCTCCACCATACGCCACGTGGACCGCATCTTTGTCCTCCAGGAGGGCAAAATCGTCGAGTCGGGCTCCTTCGCCGAGCTGGAAAATAAGCCGGACGGCGTTTTCCTGCAACTGCTCAAGCTGCAGTTCCAGAAACACGCGCAGCAGGTCAGTTAAACGCGTTGAACCCGGTGATGTCCATCCCCGTAATCAGCAAGTGAATATCGTGCGTCCCCTCATAGGTGATCACGCTCTCCATGTTCATCATGTGCCGCATGATGGAAAACTCCCCGGTGATCCCCATGCCACCCAATATCTGGCGGGCGTCCCGGGCAATCGTGGCCGCGATCTCGCAGCCGTTCCGCTTGGCCATGCTGACCTGCGCCGGCGTTGCCTTGCCCTCGTTCATCAATACCCCCAGGCGCCAGTTGAGGAGTTGCGCCTTGGTGATCTCGGTGATCATTTCCGCGAGTTTTTTTTGTTGGAGCTGGAAGG
>Ga0310811_10002482_pt1 | contig 23119 bp, 23 predicted proteins | sample YCmetagenome_FD_207642 | JGI IMG/M metagenome (GOLD analysis project Ga0310811, IMG submission 207642) | Soil microbial communities from experimental microcosm in Duke University, North Carolina, United States - YC | ecosystem: Engineered > Artificial ecosystem > Soil microcosm > Unclassified ... | reverse complement strand
GTTCTTCCTCCAGCCCCGCCATGCCGTTCTCGTCCATGGTGCGCTGGCTGGGGAACAGGCCTTCCTCCCAGCCGGGCAGGAAGACGGTGTTGAACTCCAGCCCCTTGGCGGCGTGCAGGGTCATCAGATTGATGCGGTCGCCGGATTCGTCCTGGGCGATTTCCATCACCAGGCTGACATGCTCCAGGAAGCCGTGCAGGGATTCGAACGACTCCATGGAGCGAACGAATTCCTTCAGATTGTCCAGCCGTCCCGGCGCTTCCGCCGACTTGTCGGCCTTCAGCATGTCGGTATAGCCGGACTCGTCCAGCACCATTTCCGCCAGTTCGGTATGGGGCAGAGCCTTCGAGGTTTCCGTCCAGCGGGCGAAATTGGCGGCAAGCTCGGAGAGCGCCTTACGCGCCTTGGGCGGAAGCTCATCGCTGTCGGCGATCTCGCGAGAGGCTGCCAACAATGGCAAATGTCGCGCGCGGGCGTAGTTGTGCAGGGTCGCCACGCTGGCATCGCCGATGCCGCGTTTGGGCTTGTTGACGATGCGCTCGAACGCCAGGTCGTCATCGCCCTGCGCGATCAGCCGCAGATAGGCCATGGCATCGCGGATTTCCTGCCGTTCATAGAAGCGCGGACCGCCGATCACGCGATAAGGCAGGCCCAGGCTGATGAACCGGTCCTCGAATTCGCGCATCTGGAAGGAGGCGCGCACCAGCACCGCCATCTGGGCCCAGGGATGGTTCTGGCGGTGCAGGTCTTCCGCTTCCGAGGCGACATTGCGGGCTTCTTCTTCCGCATCCCACACGCCGGCGACTCGAATCTTTTCGCCCTGCTCGCCTTCGGTCCACAAGGTCTTGCCCAGTCGCCCCTTGTTGGCGGCGATCAGGCCGGAGGCCGCGCCCAGAATGACCGGTGTCGAGCGGTAATTGCGCTCCAGCCGGATGACCTTGGCGCCGGGAAAATCGCGCTCGAAGCGCAGGATGTTCTCCACCTCCGCGCCGCGCCAGCCATAGATGCTCTGATCGTCATCGCCCACCACACAGAGATTGGCCGGCGCATCGCCGGGGCCCTTGGCCAGGATCTTCAGCCACAGATACTGGACCACATTGGTGTCCTGATATTCGTCCACCAGCATGTAGTGGAAGCGATCGCGGTAATCGGCCAGAATGTCGGGCTGGGTCTTGAGGATATGCAAGGTCTCCAGCAGCAGGTCGCCGAAATCCGCGGCGTTCAATGCTTTCAGCCGTTCCTGATACTGGCGATAAAGCTGTTTGCCCTTGCCAAAGGCATAACCCTGCGCTTCGCCTTCTGAAACCTCATCGGGACGCAGGCCGCGGTTCTTCCAGGCATCGATCATTGCCGCCAGGGTGCGGGCCGGCCAGCGCTTCTCGTCGATATTCTCGGCCTCGATCAGCTGCTTGAGCAGGCGCAGCTGGTCGTCGGTGTCCAGGATGGTGAAGTTGGACTTCAGCCCGGCCAGCTCGGCGTGCCGGCGCAGCATCTTGGCGCCGATGGAATGGAAGGTGCCCAGCCACTGCATGCCCTCGACCACGCCGCCGATCAGGGCGCCGATGCGCTCCTTCATCTCACGGGCGGCCTTGTTGGTGAAGGTCACGCAGAGGATCTGGCCGGGCCAGGCGCGGCGGGTGGCCAATATGTGTGCCAGGCGCGTGGTCAGGACGCGCGTCTTGCCGGTTCCCGCGCCGGCCAGCACCAGCACCGGGCCGTCCACGGCCTCGACCGCCTCGCGTTGCTCCGTGTTCAAGCCGACGAAGTAGGGCGGTTCGCGCGGAATCGGCGCGGACACAGGCTCCTCGCTGAACGCGGAGTCCAAAGGATCGGAATAGCGGTCGCCATAGCCACTCATGGCGCACCAACGGAATCTGCGGGCATGAGAACGATATTAGAACGCGCGGGCTGGAAATCCCACTTATTTTTGGTCGCCGTCTCTTTCCAGCTTGTGGCCTGACAGGGCCTGGTCGGCCTTGTCTTTGCGTGTCTCGGCCAGGTTCCGTAGATGCTTGGGCGTGCCATGCAGGACGCGATTGGCTTCCGCGGTCTTGTCTTTTTCGACCTTGGTTTTCGCCTTGCGGGCGCGGCGCAGGTTGATGATCTCAGCCATTTTCCTTGGCCTGGGCGCGGGCATAGGCCGGGCGGCCGGTGACGCGGTTGACGTACGCCTCTAGCACGTCGGTCTTCTCCAGCATGGGCGAGCCCATGAACATCTTGAAGGTGGTGGCGATCAGGATATCGGCGGCGCTGAATTTCCCGCCCAGAATGTAAGGGCCCTTGCTCAGGGTGGCGTTGACGAAGTCCATCACTTCATCGGTCTTGACCCAGCCGGCGGTACCGCGTGGGATTTCCCATTTCATGTAGGCGCTCATCCAGGCCGGCTCCATCACCCCGGCGTAATAGGCGAGCCAGCTCAGGTAAGCGCCGCGCAAGGAATCGCCGGCCAGCGGCCCGATGCCGTTCTGCGGGAAGCGGTCAGTGAGATAAAGCGCGATGGCGGAGGATTCCCAAACAAGCGTGTCGCCGTCCTTCAGCGCCGGCGACTTGCCGTGCGGATGGGGATTTTCCGGATCCACCGCGCCGCTGCCGTCGGGCCGGCGGATATTGGCAATGCGATGGATCTCATAGGGCACGCCCAGCTCTTCCAAGAGGAAGATAAAGCGCGACGAACGGGTGCGGGGATGATGATAGAGAGTAAGCATGACCGCCTTTCCAAGTATGGATGAAGGCTAGGGTTTCAAGGCCAGAGCGTAAAGCCTCAGGGCGCTGGCCAGCGGCCGCTCGCCCCGTGATGCATCAATCTGGGCCACCAGCGCCGCCAGCGCCTTGCCGTCACGCTGCGCAGCCTGCTCCATCACCGCCCAGAATTCCGGCTCCAGCGCCACGCTGGTGCGGTGACCCGACAGGGAAAAAGAGCGCTTTTTCAGCATCATCTTGTGGCGCGCCAATTCAGGATCGCGAGCTGGCGCCGCATCTTGGCCGCGCCGGGCTTGGGCGCCATCAGTATACGCGGTTTTGTCAGTTTGGTGACGGCGCCGGCGGCAATCACGGCATTTCTGTCCACCCAGCCGTCGGTATCTAGCAGGCGCACGCGCGGCCAGAGGCGGCGCAGGGTTCGCACCAGATTGTCGGGCGTCGGATCGTCGTCATCGGCCACGATCACATTCATCAGGAACAGCGAATTGCGCGGCTTTAGCCGCGATTTCGCCAGTTTGAAAAATTCCGGCCGCATGAACTTGGCCGGCATGCCGCCTTCGCCGAACGCGTCCAGCACCAGCGCGTCATGGCGGGCGCGATGTTTTTTGAGATAGGCGATGCCGTCCGCAACGTGACAGGGGATTTCGCGCGGCATATGGAAATAGTCGCGGGCGATCTCGAAGGACAGCTTGTGCAGGTCCACCACCGTCACCTTGACGCCGCTCCGATGCAGCATGGTGGCCAAGGTGCCCCCGCCACAGCCGATCATCAGCACGTCTTTCGCTCTCACCTGACGCAAGAAGAAGTACATCGCATGGATGTAATCGGCCGTGCTGATGCCGCGGCCGTCCGCGGCGCTCTGGTGATATTCCTTCTGCCAGTAGGAGACCTTGCCGGTGCGATTGTCCTGGACGATCACATGGCCCGGCGCGGGGCTGCGGCGCATCAAGAATCCAGCCGTTTCAGAAAAAAGATCGTGTCATGTCCTGGCGGATAGTCCGGCACCCGGCCGAATGCCGTAAAGCCGCGCTTTTCGTAAAAGCGGGGCGCCTGGAAGGTGCCCGTGTTCAGCCAAAGCGCGATGCAGTCGCGTTTTCTGGCGATCTCTTCGGCCTTGCGCAGCAGTTGCGTGCCCAGGCCCCGCCCCCGGAATTCTTCCGGCACCACCAACAGGTCCACATACAACCAGCGGGCAACGGACGTGCCCCATAACCCGCCCGTGATGGCGCCGCTGTCCGGATCGATCAGGGTGATGGCCAGTGGCTCGACATTCACGGGCCCCACATGGCTCTCGTTAAAGGCTCTGAGCGGCTTCAGAATGGCTTCGCGCAAAGCCGGATCTGGGCTTTCATTGATCTCAATCCGGGGCTCAGCCATTGCCAGAAGGATGGGGGCCGCATCCGCAAGATGCAAGGCCGTCATCAGAAGGATGGCTGCTTCCAGTAATCCGGCAAGTCCGGTTTGGTCGCGACCAGGATGGCGATGGCATCGGCCCCGTCGGCGCCCTTGGCTTTCAGCGTGTCATACAGACGCCGGTACAGTTTGTCCTTGATGTCCGGCGTCAGCGCCTCGAATGCGGTGCTGTAGATCATATAGCTCAGCGGATAGCGGAACAGCCTGGTCTTGAGATCGAAGGCTCGCAAGGAACGCCCCTTGCTGTCCCGCGGGCCGCGCTTGGCGAAGTCGGCGGTGAAGCCGGAATCGCCGCTGATCGGGCCGGGCAAGGGCACTTCGCCGGTGAAGGTCATGTAGGCGACCAGGTCGTCCAGCGCGGCGTCCGAGTATTTCTTGTTCAGGGCATAGAGCCGATTGATGAAGCCGGTCTGGTGATCCAAGGTCATCAGAGCCACGATGTCGCTGCTAGGTTTCAGCGCGTGCGCTGGGTCGAAGCGCCCCGACAGGCTCGCCAGAGTGTGGCCGCCTTCCGCCGGCAATTCGAACGGCATTTGGGGGTCGGGCGCGGTGACATTGCCAAGATGACGCATATTCTCCGAGGCGCCGGTGACATACCAGCCGCCCCAGCGCGCCTCGAAGGGCCGTGTCTGGTCGGTGATGTCGAAGGGATGGGCAGGGTTGGCGATCTGGGGCATGCCGTCGGCGGTGGCGGTGATGTTGGCCACGATCCAGCCCGGCGTCACATTGTTGACCAGGCCGTGGCACACGGCGCAGCGCGCGCTCTCTTCTTGCAGGCGCGGTGTTCCCGGTTTGCTGTTGTCGATCGTGTAGAAGACCAGGCCGCCGCGCCGGTCATTGGCCAGGATCTCGATCAGCCCGCCCGGATGCACCGAACCCACCGCCACATCGTCATTGAAATAGACGGCGCGGGGCGTGGCGGGGCTGATGCGGTCGAACTGTAGGCTGGACTTGGTGAAGGGCAGGACCTGGGATTCCGGCGAGACCTTCAAGGCCTCCAGCACGCTTTTCAGATAGCCGTGACCATCGGAGGAGTAGGCAAGCTTGACCTCGCCTTTTTCCAGCCTGGCTTCCAGCGCTGCCACCGCATTGGTGGGAGCGGCTGCATCATCCGCGCGGGCCGCCGCGATCGCCACCACGGCGAGCGGAAGTATAAACAGCAGTTGCTTTTTCATCCCACGTCGGCCGGTGTAAATCCCATGGATACAGCCAGCCGATTGTAGGCATTGATGCTGGCGACAGTGATGTTCAGGCCGATGATCTGATCGGGAGTGAAATGGGCGCCAAGCGCCGCTTTGGTTTCATCGCGTGGCGTTGCGCCGGCCATCAAGGTCAACTCCTCGGCCCAGGCTAGCGCGGCCTGCTCGGCATCGTTGAACAGCGCGGCTTCGCGCCATGCCACCACCGTGTCCAGCTTGGTCTGGTCGAAATTGAGGCCGCGCAGCACCTTGAGGTGATAGGCAATGCAGAAGGCGCATCCGTTGATCTGCGATACCCGTAGCTTGACCAGTTCGGAGATGGCCTTGTCGAGCCCACGGTCCAGGGCCGATTTGGAAACCGCCGCCAGGGCCTTCAGCGTGTCGGCCCCTGTCTGGCCGAATTCGGCGTAAGAAATTCTGTCGTTCATTTCGGCGCGATCATATCCTCAGGACGGACCACGGTGTCGAACTCTTCCGCTGTGACATAACCGCCCTTGACTGCTTCCTCTTTCAGGGTGGTTCCATTCTTATGCGCGGTTTTGGCGATCTTGGCGGCATTGTCATAACCGATCTTGGGCGCCAGTGCCGTCACCAGCATCAGCGATCTTTCAAGACCGGCCTTGATATTATCGCGGCGCGGTTCGATCCCGACCACGCAATTGTCCGTGAAGCTGACGGCGGCGTCGGCCATCAGCCTGACGCTCTGCAGGAAGTTGTAGGCCATCACCGGATTGTAGACGTTCAGCTCGAAATGGCCCTGGCTGTCGGCAAAGGTCAGCGCCGCATTGTTGCCGAAGATCTGCACGCAGACCTGGGTCATGGCCTCGACTTGCGTGGGATTGACCTTGCCCGGCATGATGGAGGAGCCGGGCTCGTTCTCCGGCAGCGCCAGTTCGCCCAGGCCCGAGCGCGGGCCCGAGCCCAGCAGGCGGATGTCGTTGGCAATCTTGAACAGGCTGGCCGCCACCGTGTTGATGGCGCCATGGCTGAACACCATGGCGTCATGCGCGGCCAAGGCTTCGAACTTGTTGGGCGCAGGTGTGAAGGCAAGGCCGGTGATGGCGGCGATGCGCTCGGCCACCATGCGGTCGAAACCCACCGGTGCATTCAGGCCAGTCCCGACGGCCGTGCCGCCCTGGGCCAATTCCATCAGCTTGGGCAGGGTCTGCTCGATGCGGGCGATGCCATTGGCGACCTGGGTGGCATAGCCGGAAAATTCCTGGCCCAAAGTGAGCGGCGTCGCATCCTGGGTGTGGGTGCGGCCGATCTTGATGATGCCGGCCCAGGCGCGGACCTTGGCTTCCAGCGCTTCATGCAGATGGCGCAGGGCCGGCAGCAGCCGGCGCACGATTTCCTCGGCGCAGGCGATATGCATGGCCGTGGGATAGGTGTCGTTGGACGACTGGCTCATATTGACGTGATCGTTGGGATGGACCGGCTTCTTGGAGCCCATCTGGCCGCCCATCATCTCGATGGCGCGGTTGGAGATCACTTCATTGGCGTTCATGTTGGACTGGGTGCCCGAGCCCGTCTGCCACACCACCAGCGGAAAATGCTCGTCCAGCTTGCCGTCGATCACCTCCTGGGCGGCAGCGACGATGGTCTCGCCGATCTTCTTGTCCAGGCCCCCCAGCGCCATGTTGGTCTCGGCCGCGGCGCGCTTGACGACGCCTAAGGCGCGAATGATGGGCTGGGGCTGCTTTTCCCAGCCGATCTTGAAGTTCCCCAGGCTGCGCTGGGCCTGGGCGCCCCAGTAACGGCTGGAGTCGACCTCGATAGGTCCGAACGTGTCGGTTTCGGTGCGCGTAGCCATGGGCGGGACCTTCGGGAAAGATCGTCGGAAACGGGAGCCGGATTATTACTTCTTGCGGAAGGAATCCAGACTGACCACCTCGCCGGGCCCGGCTTTGTCCCCGACCGGGGCGGGCTTGGGGCCCACGGGCTCGGGCGCCTCGGCGCTGGGCTCGGGCGGGGCGGACGGCACCGCCACCGGGGCGGGAGCGGACTTCTGCTGCTGGCCCTCCGCATCGGAGCGGAATTGCAGGCCGAACTGCACGCCGGGATCGAAGAAGGCGGTCAGGGCGCTGAACGGGATATGCAGTGGCGCCGGCAGCTTCTTGAAGGTCAAAGTGACCTCGAAATAATCATCCTTCACCTTCAGCGCCCAATATTGGTGCTGGATGATGATGGTCATCTCGTCGGGATACTGCTCCTTCAGGAAATCGGGAATGTCCACGCCTTCGGCATGGGTCTTGAACGTCAAATAGAAATGGTGTGCGCCGATCAGGCCGGACTTTTCGATGCGCCGCAACGCATCCCGCACCACGCCGCGCAGCGCCGAGTCTGTCAGAGCCTGATAGCCGATAAAATCTTTCGCCATATGGGCCGGAGACTAAGCGCGGCTTCGGCCAAGTCAATCGCGGGCGGGCCGTCCTGTATGCCGCTTTCGGGCCATTTAACGCAATTGCGAGGGAAAATCGGAACCCAAAGCCTTGAAATCTCGTTGTGCATAAGGCCTGGCCGAAGGTTTTCCATATGAGAATTGCGCAAATCGCCCCATTGGTGGAAAGCGTCCCGCCTACGCTCTATGGCGGAACCGAGCGGGTGGTTTCCTGGCTCACCGAAGAGCTGGTCGCCATGGGCCATGATGTGACACTGTTCGCATCAGGGGATTCCGTGACGCGGGCGAAACTCGAGCCGGTGACCCCGCGCGCCTTGCGGCTGGCGGGCGTCCATGATTGCACACCTTACAACATCATCATGCTGGATAAGGTGGCGGCGCGCCAGCATCAGTTCGATATCGTGCATTTCCACATCGACTTTTTCCACTACCCTCTGTTCCGGCGCCTGGCGCACAAGACCATCACCACCCTGCATGGCCGGCAGGACTTGCCGGGCCTCGCCGATGTCTACAGGGCTTTCCCCAACATGCCGCTGGTCTCCATCTCCGATCACCAGCGCAGGCCCTTGCCGGCGGTGAACTGGCTGGGGACGGTTTATCACGGCATGCCGGAAAATCTGCTCAAGGAAGGCAGGGGCGATGGCGGCTATCTGGCGTTCCTGGGCCGCATCTGCGCCGACAAAGGCATCCTTCCGGCCATCGAGATCGCGCGCCGCGCCGGCCTGCCGCTCAAGGTTGCGGCCAAGGTGGATCCGGCCGACCGCAAATATTTCGAAGAAGTGGTCCGCCCGGTTTTGGCGCAAAGCCCGCATGTGGAATTCATCGGCGAAATCAACGATGCGCGGAAGCCGGATTTCCTGGGCAGGGCCAAGGGACTTCTCTTCCCGATCTCCTGGCCGGAGCCCTTCGGCCTGGTGATGATCGAAGCCATGGCCTGCGGCACGCCGGTCATCGCCTTCAACAGCGGCTCCGTGCCGGAGGTGATGGAAGACGGTCTCACCGGCTTTGTGGTGGATGATATTAATGAGGCGGTGGCGGCGGTAAAGAAGCTCGACCGGCTGTTCCGGCCGACGATCCGTTCCCGTTTTGAGGAGCGGTTCAGCGCCCGCGCGATGGCAAGAGATTATGTAGGGGTTTACAAACAGCTCACCGCCTCGGAGGACGCGGTTGCAGTGGCTGCGGAATAGGCATTAGCGAGGAAAAGATGGAGGTTAAAACCCTCCCGGACTCGCCTGAAGACATTTCGACTTTTCATATTCAGGCGACGGAATCCATTCAAGAGCGCTGGCCGCGCACCCTCAAGCAGGGTGATACCTTCGCCATGTTCGACGCCCTGGGGGATTGCGTGGCGCCTGGCCTGACGCCCGGCGGTCTCTTCCACAATGACACGCGCTATCTGTCCGGCGTCCAGCTTCTGATTGATGGACAGCGGCCGCTGCTTCTGTCCAGCGCGGTAGAGAACGACAATGTCGTCCTGACCGTGGACCTCTCCAATCCTGACATCTACCAGAACGGCGCCATCGTGCTGCCGCGCGAAACGCTTCATGTGCGCCGGTCGAAATTTCTCTGGCAAGGCACCTGCCACGAGCGCATCGCCATCCACAATTTCGATGCCCATCCCAGGGCGTGCTGGTTGACGGTCAACTTCGCGGCCGATTTTGCCGATCTGTTCGAAGTCCGGGGCATTCAGCGGGCGCACCGCGGCGAGATCACCACGGCGGTGATCGGCGGCGCCAAGACCATCTTCCGCTATATGGGCCTGGACAAGATCGAGCGCCGCTGCGAGATCGCCTTCGACCCGGCGCCGCGGCAATTGTCCAAAAGCCAGGCGCTATATTCGCTGCAGCTTGAGCCTGGCGATCAATTCGTCCTCACCATGACGGTGCGCTGCACCGACAGTGCGACGCCACGCGAGCCGGCTGCGCAGGCTTTCTCCGAACCTTACCGGGCGGCGCGGCGCGGCGCCGAGCGCGCGGCCAGTCTGGGCGGCAGCGTCACCTCCAGCAACGAACTGACCAATCGCATGCTGCACCGGGCCGGCGCCGACCTTTCCATGCTGGTGACCGAGACACCGCACGGCCCCTATCCCTATGCCGGCACGCCGTGGTTCTCCACGCCCTTCGGCCGCGACGGGTTGATCACCGCGCTGGAGATGCTGTGGCTCGATCCCACCCTGGCCAGGGGCGTGCTGCGCTATCTGGCGGCCCAGCAGGCGACCAGCCTGGATGAAAGCAATGATGCCGAGCCGGGCAAGATCCTGCATGAGACGCGGTCCTGTGAGATGGCCATCCTGGGCGAGGTGCCGTTCGGCCGCTATTACGGCAGCATCGACTCCACGCCGCTCTTTGTCTGGCTTGCATCGGCCTATTTCCAGCGCACCGGCGATGAGGCCACGCTCCGGGAGCTATGGCCTCATATCGAGGCGGCGCTGACCTGGATCGACAAATATGGCGACCGCGACGGTGACGGTTTTGTCGAATATTACCGGGTTAGCGAGAACGGCCTGACCAATCAGGGCTGGAAGGATTCCTGCGACTCCATCATGCACGCCGACGGCCAGCTGGCGCAGGGTTCTATCGCCCTGTGCGAGGTACAGGGTTACGTCTATGCCGCCCGAAAGGGTGCGGCCCTGCTGGCGGCGGCGCTGGGCCATAAAGAGCGCGCTGCGGAGCTTGCCGCCGCGGCGGAGGCGTTGCGGATCAAGTTCGAGGCCGATTTCTGGATCGAGGAGCTGGGCACCTATGCCCTGGCCCTGGACGGCGACAAAAGGCCCTGCAAGGTCAGAAGCTCCAATGCCGGCCAGGTGCTGGCCACTGGCATCGCCGCGCCGGAGCGGGCGCAGGCCATAGCCGCGACCCTGATGATGCCGGAAATGTTCTCCGGCTGGGGGGTGCGCACCTTGTCGGCCGACGCGCCGCGCTTCAATCCCATGTCCTATCACAATGGCTCGGTCTGGCCGCACGACAATGCGCTGATCGCGTTCGGTCTGTCGCGTTATGGCCTGAAGCGGCCAGCGCTGGCCATCTTCGAAGGCCTGTTCGACGCCGCTGTCCATATGGAGATGATGCGCTTTCCCGAACTGTTCTGCGGCTTTCCGCGCCGGCGCGGCATCGCGCCGGTGCTTTATCCGGTGGCCTGCGCGCCCCAGGCCTGGGCTTCCGTCGTGCCCTTCGCGCTGCTGCAGGCCAGTCTGGGCCTCTATGTGTATTTCGAGAAACGGCAGATCCGTTTCCACAATCCGCAGCTTCCCCGCTTCATGGAGGAGGTGCATATCCACGGCCTGGCGCTGGGCGATGCATCTGTGAATCTGCGCCTGCGCCGCCGCGGCGCGGACACGGAGGTGGCGGTCGTCTCGCGCAAGGGCGACGTTTCCATCCGGATTACGCAGTAAAAGAAGCGGCGGATGTTTCTGTTGCTCGGTACATCCGCCAAAACCGCGCTTACCTAATTAATTAGGCAGCGAGCACCATTTCATTATCGTTGGCACTTGTACGATTAGCCCGATAACGGCGGAACCATACCGGGCGAAAGAACAGTCTTTACACGTCCGTCGATCCTGTTTCGCCCCCACAAAAACCCTCTCGCGAGAGAGCTTGTGGTGGAGGCGCCGGGTACTGCCCCCGGGTCCGGGCCGCTTATTACACAGTCGTTTATCGCCATAGTTGGCAAGCCAACCCCTCGAATATAAGGACTGACCCTTAAGATTTGAAGGGCCCGCGGGCGCGCCCTCAGGCAACATATTGGGAAATGAGAGAAATTTACGCCAGCGAAGCTGACATCTTCCGCATCGGGGAAGGGTTTGTGGCCTGCACCCTGCCGCGCGTGGAATGGACCCATGCCGCGCATTTTGCCGCCGCCCTGTGGCTGATGCGCTACCGGCCAGATCTGGATCCTAGCCGCGACATGCCGCCGATGATCCGCGCCTATAACGAATCCGTTGGCCGGGTGAATGACGACAGCGGCGGTTATCACGAAACCATCACCCAGGCATCGCTGCGCGCACTCCGCGGTGTGCTGGACGCCAATCCCGCTGGCACGCCTGTGTATGAGATCGTCAATGCCCTGATGGCGTCGTCCCTGGGCAATCCCAACTGGCTGCTGGAATACTGGTCGCGTGACCTCTTGATGTCAGTCGAGGCGCGGCGGCACTGGCAGGAACCGGACCTTAAAGCCCTGCCTTTTTAAAGGGCATGCGGGCTGAGGGCACGTCGGGGGTGAAGTGCTGCACCGAATCCATTAGGATTTCACCATGCAGCAATATCTCGACCTGCTCAGGCTTGTCCGCGACACGGGCGTGGAGAAACGCGACCGCACCGGCACCGGCACGCGCTCCATCTTCGGCCACCAGATGCGCTTCGATCTGGCGGACGGTTTTCCGCTGGTCACCACCAAGAAGGTGCACCTGAAGTCCATCATCTATGAACTGCTTTGGTTTTTGCGCGGCGAGACCAATGTGCATTGGCTGCAGGAACATGGCGTCACCATCTGGGACGAATGGGCCGATGTGAATGGCGAGCTGGGGCCGGTCTATGGCTATCAGTGGCGCAGCTGGCCCACGCGTACTGACGGCACTATTGACCAGATCTCCAACCTGATCCGCGACATCAAGGCCAATCCCGATTCCCGCCGGCTGATCGTCACGGCCTGGAATCCGGCCGATGTTCCCAAGATGGCGCTGCCGCCCTGCCACTGTCTGTTCCAGTTCTATGTCGCGGAGGGCCGGCTTTCCTGCCAGCTCTATCAGCGCTCGGCCGACATCTTCTTAGGGGTGCCGTTCAACATCGCCTCGTATGCGCTGCTGACCATGATGGTGGCGCAGGTGACGGGCCTGCAGCCCGGCGACTTCGTGCACAGTTTCGGCGACGCCCATCTTTATCTGAACCATCTGGATCAGGCGGATGAGCAGCTCAAGCGCAAGCCCTATCCGCTGCCCACCATGCGGCTCAATCCGGCGGTAAAGGATATTTTCGCCTTCCAGTATGAGGATTTCACCCTGGAAAATTACCAGGCTCATGCCGGAATCAAGGCGCCGATCGCTGTTTAGGCTGGCGATTTGACAAACCCCGCGCCGGGCTTAAAAGACGGCCCGCAAAGGAGTTCTGGCGATGTCGGACGAAGTTCAGGGCAGGGAAGAAACCAAGCTGGCCAATGGCGGCGGGGCTTTCCCCTTCTGGGTGTCGGTGGTCATCGTGGTGGGCTTTGTCGCCATCCTGTTCAGCGCCTTTTACGGCTTGGTCCGGCTCTTTTCCTGACACTTTCTGAACGCTGCGTTCCGGTCTAGCCTCCCCGCAAAACAGGAGGGGACCCATGAAGCTTTCCGCAGTTCTCGCATCGTCGCTGCTGGCGCTGAGTTTGCCGGCCGCCGCTCAGGTCGTGCGCCATCCCGCCACCAAGGAAGACGCGCGGCCCAACGATCCCAAGGTGCCGGATTCCTATGTCCTGAACGGGCGCTTCGATCGCATCCTGGTGCTGCGCGCCAAGAACAAGACCGACCTGCTGACCGAGATGGAAAAGCAGGTGAAGGCGCAGAACATCAAGAACGCCGTGATCCTGTCGGGCATCGGCTCGGTGCGTGGCTATCGTCTTCACAATGTCGCCGGCCGTGATTACCCCGTGCCCGACATGTTCTTCAGCGCCCCCAACACCCCGGCCGACTTCATCGCCATGAATGGCTATGTCAACAACGGCGTCATCCACGCCCATGTCGTCTTGGCGCTGGGTGACAACAAGGGCACCACCGTCTCCGGCCATCTGGAAAAAGGTACTGAGGTGCTGACCTTCGCAGTCGTTACCCTCGGCGTGCTCAATACCGATCTCGGCCGGGTCGACGACGCGACCTACCGCTGAAACACAACTCACCATGGGCGGGCGTGACCCGCCCATCCAACTTTGGAGGAGCTAAAGAAAGTTGGATGGCGCGCATACGCTGTCGCTATGCGCCGGAGGCCGGCCATGGTGAGTAGTTTTGGATTTACAGCGGTGCCCTACTTCGGCAGCGCGAACGCGATCAAACTATCGCCGCCGGAGGGGCTCGCCAGATAAGAGCCGCCGGTGGCGACGATCGCCACATATTGCCGCCCGTCCTTGCCCTGATAGGTGATCGGCGTGGCATGGGCGGAATAATCCAGCTTATAGGTCCACAGTTCCTTGCCGGTTTTGGAATCGAAGGCGCGGAAGCGCTGGTCGTCAGTGCCGCCGATGAAGGTGACGCCGCTGGCGGTGACGATCGGTCCGCCATTGCTGGGCCGCCCGGTGTTCTTCTTGCCCTCCGGCAAACTGTCCGAGATGCCCAGATTCACCTGCCAGGCGATGTCGCCGGTATTGACGTTGACGGCGCTGAGCATGCCCCAGGGCGGATTCTGGCAGTAAAGCCCGGTCTTGCGGTCGACGAAGCGGCCGCTGGTCATGTTCCACTCGCCGCCCGGCTGCTGCACCAGCTTTTCGATGTAGCCGAAATTGTTGGTGTTGACGATGAAGAGGCCGAGCCTGGGATCGAAAGCGCCGCCGGCCCATTCCGGGCCGCCTTCGCCGCCGGGAAAGCGGATGATGGCGTGATCAAGTGGAATGGGATCAAAACGTTTGGAGCCGGTCAGATGATCCTTGTCGATCATGCCCTGGCAGGCGGCATGCTGTTCCGGCGTCAAGTTCGCCACTTCATCCAGCGAGAAACTGGCGCGTGCCAGTTGTGGCGGCTTGACGGGAATCGGCTGGGTGGGTGAGGCGGTTTCGCTGGCGACGGGCGACGGCGGCACCGGCTCTTCGTTCACGCCGAACACCGGTTCGCCGGTGACGCGGTTCAAAATATAAAGCAGCGCATCCTTGTTCATCACGGCAATGGCCGGGATGTGCTTGCCATCCTTGTTGACCTCCAGCAGCACCGGCGGCGTGTCCAGGTCATAGTCCCAGATGTCGTGATGCACGGCCTGGAAGTGCCAGAGATATTTTCCGGTCGCCGCGTCCACCGCCACCAGGCTGTCGCTGAACAGGTTGGCGCCCTTATGGTCGCCGCCATAGCGGTCGAAGGTTGGCGCGCCGAACGGCAGATAGGTGATGCCGCGCTTCTCGTCCACCGTCAGCATGTTCCAGACATTGACGCCCGAGCGCTGCTGCCAGCTGTCGCCGTCCCAGGTGTCGTGGAATTTCTCGCCCGGCCGCGGGATCGAATGGAAGGTCCAGACCAGCTTGCCGGTGCGGACATCCCAGGCGCGCACATCACCGGCCGCGCCCTTGGACGGAGCTTCCTGCACCCGGCTGCCGATGATGGCGAGGTTCTTGTAGATATTGGCCGGCGAGGAATAGCCGTAATAGGCGTTCGGCAGTCCGTTCATGATCTCCGGCGTCTTGGTGTCCACCACACCGTCGGTACCGAAGCCACGTGCAGGTTCGCCGGTCTTGGCATCCAGCGCGATCAGGCGCCCCTGCGCGCTGCCGAAGACGATGCGGGGCGCAAGCTTGCCGTCGCCCGGCCAATAGGAGACGCCGCGAAAAGGCGGCTGGTCGCTGCCCGGCAGCTGATAGGCCCAGATCTGCTTGCCGCTGGTGGCGTCCAGCGCCACCACCCGGCCATAAGGCGTGCCCAGATAAAGCACATTCTTCACCACCAGCGGCGTGGTGGTGGAGGTCGCCACCCGGCCGCCGGCGCCCGGCGCCGGATTCATGTGATAGGTCCAGGCGACTTGAAGCTTGCCGACATTGCCCGGCGTGATCTGGGTCAGAGGCGAGAAGCGGCCGCCGCTGGCATCGCGCCCGTAATAGGGCCAGTCGCCCGCCGAAGGGGCCGCCAGCGCCGCCCCTCCCAAGGCCGTGACCATCAGGATGGCGAGCAGCTTATTCATGAATGGCCTCGAAAGATCAGACGCGGCAATGCGACAGCGGCAGGCCGCGCCGGATCAGATCCGGCAGCGCCGCCACGCTGGGTAAGACGCCGCTGTTGCGTTCCTTCCGCAAGCGCTCTTCTGTCGCAGCGCCGGAATAGACGCCGATGGCCGCGCCCATGCCGCCATTGGTGGCGGCCTGCAGGTCGAGTGGGGTATCGCCCACCGCGATCACCTGGGCCGGCTCATAGACATGGGCTGCTTCCATGGCGCGGAACAGCATATAGGGCGCGGGCCGGCCTTCGCTGACCTCGTCGCTGCTGATGCTGGCGACGAAATAATGCTGCCAGCCCAGGCGCGACAGGATGGCGGTGGTCAGCACATGGTCGAAGCCGGTGGTGGTGGCCAAGAGCAGCTTCATCGCCGCCAGCTCTTTCATGGCCTGCTCGGCGCCGGGGATGGGCTGCACTTTCTCATAGGCTTTGCCGGCGGTGGTCATGAAGTCGGCATAGATGGGCTCGATCAGCCCGTCGTTCTTGTGCTCGCGTTGCACGAAATGGCGGACCATCTCGCGCTTGGAAGCGCCGCGCCATTCAGCGAATTCCTGCGGCGTGACCGTGACGCCATGACGGGAAAAGGCGCCCAGCATGGCATCGGGCACCTCGCCATGATCGGCAATCAGGGTGCCGCCGATGTCCAGCACCACCAGCTTGATGGTCATGGGCGGATCGTCGTCATTGTCCTTGGGCTGCGCGACCGCACGGCCGGTCAGAGCGGCGAAGGCAGGCAGAACGGAAAAACTGCGGCGGCGCGTCAGTGTCATTGGCTCATCTCGTCTTGCTGATAAACCTCGATAATCTCGTCGAAATTCTTTTCGGCCTTGAAGCCCATTTTGCCGGCCTGCTTGGCGTCAAAACGGCCGGCCCAGCCCGCTACAATCTTGGCCACGAAGGGATCGTCGATCCGCTTGATCAGGGCCACGGCTTTGTCGCCGGCGGCCTTGCGCAGGGCTTCGATCTCTTCGCCCACCGTGGCGGAAACACCCGGCATGGTCATGGAACGCTGCACGCCCAGCGATGAGGTGTCGATGGTGGCGGCGGTGATGAAGAAGCCGACAGCGGCGCGAGGCGAGGCGAACCAGTGACGCACCTCGTCGCCCACCGGCAGCGGCGCTTCCTGGCCGTTCAGCGGCTCGCGCAAAATGCCGGAGAAGAAGCTGGACGCCGCCTTGTTGGGCTTGCCGGGACGGATGCAGATGGTGGGCAGGCGCACGCCCACGCCGTCGAGATAGCCCTTGCGGCTATAGTCGGCCAGCAGCAGCTCGGTCATCGCCTTCTGGGTGCCGTAGCTGGTGCTGGGCGTGGGCGCGAAATTGTCGGGGATGGAGTCGGGGAAGGGCGGGCCGAACACCGCCAGGGTCGAGGCAAAGACGAAGCGCGGCTTATAGGGGTTCTTCTCTCCCTCTTGCCGAATGGCTTCCAGCAGCGACCAGCTGCCGTTGAAATTGATGCGATAGCCTTTCTCGAAATTGGCTTCCGCATCGCCGGAGACGATGGCCGCCAGATGGAAGATCACATCGGGGCGGTCCTGGATCAGGGTGTGGGCGACGCCCTTTTCCGAAAAGTCCGCCACGATGGGACGGGTCGCCTTGGGCGCGCCTGTGGGAATCGGCGAATCCACCACATCCACCAGGGTCAGGCTTTCGATCGGCTTGCCGCCCAGCGTCTTGTCCTGGACCAGACGCTCGACCAGTTTCCTGCCGATCATGCCGCCCGATCCGGTTACCAGAATTTTCATTGTGTTCCCCGTTTTACAGGGCCGGACCATAGCTTAAGCCGGTGGCGCGGCAAGCGATGCTGCGGCGCAGCGTAAAAAGACGATTATTTGATTTGTGGGCGCGGCTAGCAGTCCTTTGACGCGCCATCGGGGCGGGTCTAGCGTCCCTCCGCGCGGGCCGAAAATCGGCCCACCGGGGGAGGAAAAGCGTTGAAGTTTGCTTTCGCATTCGCATTGGTCTGCCTGCCTTTTGCGGCAGCGGCGCAGGAGGGCCTGCCCAGTCCCTACGGCGCGCCTGAACATCAATGGGCTTCGCCGCCATCGGGCCAATGGGGCTCGACCGCCGGCATCGAGCGCGGTCCGCATGGCGAGATCTGGGCGATAGACCGCTGCGGCGCCAATAGCTGCGACGGTTCCGACAAGGCGCCCATCATTCAACTGGACATGAGCACCGGCAAACCAGTCAAGGCGATCGGCGCGGGCCTGTTCGTCTTCCCGCATGGCCTGCATGTGGACCGCGCCGGCAATATCTGGGTGACCGATGGTGCTATCAGCAAGGACGGCAGCAAGGGCCTCACGGTCACCAAGCTGTCGCCGGCCGGCAAAGTGCTGATGACCTTGGGCACCGCCGGCCAGCGTGGCGATGACGGAACCCATTTCCAGTCACCCAGCGACGTGATCACCGCGCCGAACGGCGACATCTTCGTCACCGACGGCCATGCGCCGATCGCGCCCTTCATTCCGGCCAATCTGGACATGCGGGTGATGAAGTTTTCCAAAGACGGCAAGTTCATCAAGCAATGGGGCAAGGCCGGCGCCGCGGAAGGCGAGTTCAACAACCCGCACGCCTTGGCGTTGGACGGCAAGGGCCGCCTCTATGTCGCCGACCGGGTGAACAACCGCATCCAGATCTTCAGCCAGGACGGCAAGTTCATCACCGAATGGAAACAGTTCGGCCGCCCCTCCGGCTTCTACATCACTGGTGACCGGCTTTATGCGATTGATGCCGATTCCACCGACGCCAACCATCCGGGCGGATGGAAGAAGGGCGTTTGGATCGGCAGCATTGCCCAGGCCAAGGCCGATGCGTTCGTGCCCGACGATCAGGCGGGCGAAGGCGTGGTCGTCGCCCCCAACGGCAACATGTACGGCGCGGTGAATGTGGCGCCGCGCGGCATCACCCGGTATCCCACAGTCTCAAAACAGTCAGCTTCAAAGGAGAAGCATTCATGAGCGACTCAAGACGGAGTTTCCTGCTCAAATCCTTCAGCGCCAGCACGGCAGCCTGGCTGACGGCCAACTGGCCGGCTGAGGTGGCCGCGGCCGAAAAGGCGCAGGCGATGGGCGCCTTCACCTATTTCACCCGCGAACAGGCCGCGGATGTGGATGCGATGGCGGCGCAGATCTATCCCACCACCGACACGCCCGGCGCCAAGGAAGCCCAGGTGATCTATTTCATCGACACGGCGCTGGTGACCTTCGCCCAGGACAAGCAGGACATCTATGCCAAGGGGCTGGCCGATCTTGCCAGTCACACCGGCGGCAAGGCCTTCGCCAGCCTGCCCGCCGACCAGCAGATCCAAGTGCTGACCTCGATCGAGAAGACGCCGTTCTTCCGCACCGTGCGCGACCACACCATCATGGGCATGTTCGCCGCGCCCCAGCATGGCGGCAACTACAAGAAAGTCGGCTGGACCCAGATCGGCTACGACGACAGTCTCAATTTCCGCGCCCCGTTCGGCGCTTATGACAAAGCTGAGGGAACCTGGTGATGAAAAAGTTCAAACCCTCCGAGGAAGTGGATTTCGTAATCATCGGCTCCGGCGCAGCCGGCGGCGTGATGGCCAAGCAGCTGGCGCAGGCCGGCTTCTCAGTCGTGGTCATGGAGCAGGGCTCCTGGGGCGCCTATGGCCATGAACAGGATTACAACAAGGACGAGCTGATCAACCGCTTCCCATCGGAAGAGGACAAGCTGCTCTCCGATCCCAAGCTCCAGCGCAACACCTTCCGCCGCAACGCAAATGAAAAGGCTGTCACCGGCAGCCACAACTACGGCTGTGTGGTGGGCGGCGGCACGGTGACCTATGGCGCGTCGAGCTGGCGTCACCTGCCATATGAATTCAACGAAGCCAGCCAGTTCGGCACCATGAAGGGCACCGGCATCGCCGACTGGCCGGTCTCCTATGCCGAGATCGAGCCCTACTACACCCAGGCGGAGTGGGAGATCGGCATTTCAGGGCCCAACATCAAGACGCCCTTGATCGCGCCCATGTCCAAGCCATATCCCTGCAGGCCGCTGCCGCTGAAAAGCTCCGGCGCGCTGATGCAGAAGGCGGCCGCCAAGCTCAACCTGACGGTGACGCCCAACGTCGCCGCCATCATCACCGAGCCCTATAACGGACGCAGCGGCTGCATCAATTGCGGTGCCTGCTCCGGTTATGGCTGCCAGGTGAAGGCGCGCTCCTCCTCGGCGGTGGCGCTGTTGCCTGTCGCGGTGGCGACCGGCAATTGCGAGATCCGCGTCCATTCCTATGTGCGCGCGATCAATGTGGACGCCGCCGGCCGCGCTACCGGTGTGACCTATTTCGACAAGGCCAACAACAACCAGGAAAACGTCCAGAAGGCCAAATGCGTGGTGCTGTCGGCCAATGGCACCGAGACACCGCGGCTGTTGCTGCTGTCGAAATCCAACCGCTTCCAGCAGGGCCTGGCCAATTCCAGCGGCCTCGTTGGCAAATATCTGATGACCGGCAATGGCGGCGGCGCCTCCGGCCTCTTCCCCGATCCCCTGAACGAGTACAAGGGCGCGGTGACGGGCGCGGCGGTGCTGTCCTATGTGCCCAATGACGTGAAGAACCGCGGCTTCTATGGCGGCGGCCGCATGACGGCGCGCGGTCAGATGTCGCCGATCCAGTATGGCCTGGCCGGGCCGCACGGCGCGCCGAGCTGGGGCGCCGGCTACAAGAAGGCGCTGATCGAGCAGGCCAACCGCAGGCTTACCATGGTGAACTTCATCTCCCAGCTGCCGGTGGAGACCAACATGGTGGATCTGGACCCGGAGGTGAAGGACGCCTGGGGCCTGCCTGCCATGCGCATCACCACCACCAGCCATGAAAACGACTTCAAGGCGATGCAGTTCTTCATCGACCGGTCGGTGGAGATCCTGAAGGCTGCCGGCGCCACCGAAGTCTGGGCCGATCAGGTCAACGACTCCAAGGGCGGCGCGCATGCCCGCGGTACCGCGCGCATGGGCAATGATCCCAAGACCAGCGTGGTCAACAAGTATCACCGCGCCCATGACGTGCCGAACCTGTTTGTGGTGGATGGCTCCAGCTTCGTCACCGGCGGGCGCAACCATCCGACCATGACCATCTCGGCCCTGGCGTATCGTTGCGCGGACCACCTGGTGAAAGCGGCGAAGACGGGCAACGTCACCATCTAAGCGGGTCTTTTGCGTCGTGAGTGCGTCGCGCCATCGCTCATGGGCTTACTGCCCACATCGCTTGGCGCTCCTGCTCACGCCGCAAAATCCCTCGCTTAGCAAAATACGGCGCTCCACTCTGTGGGGCGCCGTTTGCGTTTTGCTACTGCCGCGGCCTACCCTGGCGCAGCTGCACACGACGATTTCGCCGGCCCTGCCGTCCTTGGGGGATGTAGAAAAAGACCCGAACGATCCCGATGCCACATATTGCCGGCCGCCCCAGGCACAGACCGATAGCCGCCTCGCGGGCCCTAAGGTCTGCATGACCAACCGGCGATGGGATGCGCTGCACAAACAGGGGCTGGACGTCAGCGCCGACGGCAAGAGCACGGTCGCCTCTGAAAAGTACCGTACCTTGCACAGCGGCAAGTGACCCACGCAGCAGGAAAATTGCTTCTGACTCGCAGGGGCGAGCTAGTTGGCAAGGGTGGGTGCCTGTGATTTGCTGGGCCAAAAGGGAATAGCCGACCGGATGTGGATCAAGATAGGCCTCGCCGTTGGGGTACTTGCCGTGGCTGCCGCGCCGGAACTTTTTCCGGTCGTCAGCGCCGCGCCTGAGCCAACGCCTGTCATTGCCAAACCCGCGCCCACGACCTTTAAACCGGTCTGCCGCGGCGACGAGGTGCTGGACAGCCGTCCCGATCCGGCCTGGGTGAGCCAAAGCTTCAACAAGGACAATTGCCAGGCGCCGCTTCTGCCTGCGGCCGTGGATGGTTTTTCGGCAACCCGCGAGCAGGTCGTGGCCGCGATGGCGGAGGCGAAGCGCTATGCCGCCGCCTCGGACGCATTCCAAAAGTGTGTCAGTGATTTCGTCGCCACCAAAAGAATGGAAGCTGCGCGAGGTGGCCGGTCGCTGACGCCGTCGCAAACCATCATCGAGAATCATCGCATTCTCGTCAGCCAGAGAAGCAAGGAAAAGGCCGCCGCCCAGGTACGGGTAGCGATCAATGCGTTCAACGAATATGGCAGCGAGTGTCCGGACCAGTAGGTTACGGAGCCGCTGACAGGAAAAAAACAAACGGGAGGGGTTCAATGAAAAAATTCATGCGTTCAAAGAAGTTTGTGATGGGGGCCAGCCTTGTCGGCCTGGCGACCATGGGCAGTCTCGGCTCGGTGGCGCTCAATCAAAGCTGGATCGGCGAGGCAAGAGCGCAGGCGGGCGGGGATGTGATGGTGCCCTGGTTCGAGGCTGATCCTTACTGGCCCAAGCCCCTGCCCAATCACTGGGTGCTGGCTATGACCATCGGCCTGTCCATGGATGCCAAGGACAATGTGTGGATCGTTCACCGGCCGCAGACCCTGGAGCAGAAGGAATCCTACGCCACCCGCAACGAGGCCGACTGCTGTATCGCCGCGCCCGACGTGCTGGAATTCGATCCGGCCGGCAATCTGATCCGCCATTGGGGCCGCGATCAGGTCAGGGGCAATGGCCATGACTGGCCCAGCTCCAACCACGGCATCACCATCGGTCCGGACGGCAATGTCTGGCTGGGCGGCAATGGCGCCTATCAACCCGGTCCGCCGCCGGGCAGCGCGGCTCAGTTTGCGCCCCGTCAAACAGCGGCTGCGCTTCCCGCCGGCGCGACGGCGGCGCCGGTTGCGTTCCGCGAGGGCGGCGGCGAGCGCGGCACCTATCACGACAGCTTCATCCTGAAATTCACGCCGGACGGGAAATTCCTGGGCGAGATCGGCAAGGCCAATGGCAGCAAGGGCAGCCTGGACACCGACAATGTGAAGGGCGTCGCCCAGATCCGCTTCATCCCTCAGACCAACGAGATGGTGCTGGCGGACGGCTATGGCAACAAGCGCATCTCGGTGTGGGACGCCACGACGATGAAGTTCAAGCGCCTGTGGGGCGCCTATGGCAAAAAGCCGGATGACGCGCCGATCCCGCACTATGATGTGAACTCACCGCAATTCGGCAATCCGGTGCATTGCGCCCAGCCGTCCAATGATGGGCTGATCTATGTCTGCGACCGCACTAACAACCGCATGCAGGTGTTCAAGACCGACGGCACCTTCGTGAAGCAGTATGTAGTCAAGCCGGGCACCAAGGGCGACGGTTCGGTGTGGGAGATCGCCTTCTCCCGCGATCCGCAGCAGAAGTTCATGTACATCTCCGATGGCTCCAACGAGAACATCCATGTCTTCGACCGGCAGACCATGAAGGAGCTGTACTGGTTCGGCGGCGGCGGCCGGCAGCCCGGACAGTTCTATGCCGTGCACAGCATCGTCACCAATTCCAAGGGCGACATCTACACCACCGAGACCTATCGCGGTCAGCGGGTGCAGAAGTTCACCTATAAGGGGATGATCAAGCTCAGCGACCTGATCA
>Ga0310811_10002481_pt1 | contig 23120 bp, 21 predicted proteins | sample YCmetagenome_FD_207642 | JGI IMG/M metagenome (GOLD analysis project Ga0310811, IMG submission 207642) | Soil microbial communities from experimental microcosm in Duke University, North Carolina, United States - YC | ecosystem: Engineered > Artificial ecosystem > Soil microcosm > Unclassified ... | reverse complement strand
CGCGTTCTCGATCGCGTGCTTGTCGCTGCCGATCACCTGCGCCACGCCATTGACGACGACTTGCGGCGTGTAGACCTCGCGATCGCCGCGCGCCTTCGAATAGGCGCGCTGCCGGTTGGTGTGACCGGGGAGGGCGAGCGTGTCCTTCCAGCCGAGATAATCCCAGTAATCGATCGCCAGGCTCATCACGATGAGCGACGGATCGCGCGCGAGCTCGCCCACGAGCTTGTCGGCGGCGGGACACGATGAGCAGCCCTGGCTGGTGAAGAGTTCGATCACGCCGCGCGGTTCGGCGGATACGGTCGATGCTGCCGCAACTGTCGATGCGACGACCGCAAGCGATAACGCGATCCGGCGGCCTTTCATGCCGACCTCCACATCCTCATCCCCGACGGATTTCCCCGGCGCCTTCCCGCGCCGCGACCGCAATCCGTCAGATCGCGGATGCCTCGTCTGCTTATGCACATAGAGCGAAGCGCCATCAACGGCCACTCACTTCGCAGTGAGCAAGCAGGCGCTCGATCCGTGTTCATCAGTTGAAACACGTAACGGCAGCGCAGCAAACAACTTCACGCCGCGAGATGCCGCAATACGTACTGCAGGATGCCGCCGTTCTTGAAGTAATCGAGCTCGTCGAGCGTATCGATGCGACAAAGCAGGGGAACGCGCTTGAGCGTTCCGTCCGAGCCCACAATCTCGGCGATCAGCCGCTGGCGCGGCTTGAGATCGCCGTGCAGACCGCGGATCGTTACCGTTTCGTCCCCCTTCAGCCCAAGCGAATGCCAGGTGGTGCCCTCCTCGAAAACGAGTGGGATCACGCCCATTCCAATCAGGTTGGAGCGGTGAATTCGCTCGAACGACTGCGTGACCACGGCGCGCACGCCAAGCAGGACGGTGCCCTTGGCGGCCCAGTCGCGCGAGGAGCCGGTGCCGTATTCCTTGTCGGCGAAAATAACGAGCGGCACGCCCTCGGCTTTGTACTTCATCGCCGCGTCGTACATCGTCATGCGCTGCTTCGACGGATAGTGGATCGTGAAGCCGCCTTCGACGCCGGGCACCATCTGGTTCTTGATGCGGATGTTGGCGAAGGTGCCGCGCATCATCACCTGGTGATTGCCGCGCCGCGTGCCGTACTGGTTGAAATCCTTCGGCCGCACCTGGCGGTCGCGCAGGTAGTGACCCGCGGGGCTTTCTTCCTTGATCGAGCCGGCCGGCGAGATGTGGTCGGTGGTGATCGAATCGAGGAACAGCCCGAGGACGCGGGCATCGACGATGTCCTCGATTGGCGTCGGCCGCTTCTGCATGCCCTCGAAGTACGGCGGATTCTGCACGTAGGTCGAGCGATCGCTCCACTGGAACGTCATGCCGCCCTTCACGGCGATCTTGCGCCAGTTCGCCTCGCCCTTGAACACGTCGGCATATTTCTTGGCGAACACGTTCTTGGTGATATTCTTCCGAACCACCGCGGTGATCTCACGTGTCGTCGGCCAGATGTCGCGCAGGTAGACCTTCTTGCCCTTGTCGTCGGTGCCGAGCGGCGTGCGCACCAGATCGACATTCATGTTGCCGGCCAGCGCATAGGCGACGACGAGCGGCGGCGAGGCGAGATAGTTCGCGCGCACGTCCGCGTTGACGCGGCCCTCGAAGTTGCGATTGCCCGAGAGGACCGCCGCCGCGACCACGTCGTTCTTGCTGATCGACTCGGAGATTTCCTCCGCCAGCGGACCGGAATTGCCGATGCAGCTGGTGCAGCCGAAGCCGACCAGATTGAAACCGATGCTGTCGAGGTCCTTCTGCAGCCCGGATTTGTCGAGGTACTCGGCAACGACCTGGCTGCCCGGCGCGAGCGAGGTCTTCACCCAGGGCTTGGGCTTTAGTCCACGTGCCGCCGCCTTCTTCGCGAGCAATCCCGCCGCGACCATCACGTTCGGGTTCGACGTGTTGGTGCACGAGGTGATCGCCGCGATCACGACGTCGCCATGGCCGATGTCGTGTTTGCCGCCCTCGATCGGGAAACGCTTGCCCTGCTCGGCACCCTTGTTGAATTCCTTGTCCATCGCGCCGGCGAAGCCGTTCTTCACGTCCTTCAACAGCACGCGATCCTGCGGGCGCTTCGGGCCGGCGAGCGAAGGCTCGACCGAGCCCAACTCGAGCTTCATCACATCGGTAAACACCGGATCCGGCGTGGTCTTCGTGCGATAGAGCCCCTGCGCCTTGGCATAGGCTTTCACCAGCGCGACACGCTCGGTCTTGCGCGCCGTCTTGGTCAGATAATCGATGGTATCGTCATCGATCGGGAAGAATCCGCAGGTCGCTCCATACTCCGGCGCCATGTTGCCGATCGTGGCGCGATCCTCGATCGTGAGATTGTCGAGGCCCGGACCGAAGAATTCGACGAACTTGCCGACCACGCCGCGCTTGCGCAGCATCTGCGTAACTGTGAGCACGAGGTCGGTCGCGGTCACGCCCTCTTTCAGCTTGCCGTTCAGGCGGAAGCCGATCACCTCGGGCAGCACCATCGAGTAAGGCTGGCCGAGCATCGCGGCCTCCGCCTCGATGCCGCCGACGCCCCAGCCGAGCACCGCAAGGCCATTCACCATCGTGGTGTGCGAGTCGGTGCCGACAAGTGTGTCAGGATACGCGACCTCCGCGGTGACAACCTTGCCGTCGACCTTGACCTTCTGTTTCTCGGGACTGACCCACACGGTCTGCGACAGGTACTCGAGGTTGACCTGATGGCAGATGCCGGTACCGGGCGGCACCACACGGAAATTGTTGAACGCCTTCTGCGCCCATTTCAGGAACGTGTAGCGTTCCTGGTTCTGCGCGTATTCTTCAGCGACGTTCTTCTTGAACGCGGTCGGCGAGCCGAAGAAGTTCACGATCACCGAGTGGTCGATCACGAGATCGACCGGAACCAGCGGATTGATCTTGGAGGGATCGCCGCCGAGATGCTTCATCGCATCGCGCATCGCCGCGAGATCGACCACCGCCGGAACGCCGGTGAAGTCCTGCATCAGCACGCGCGCGGGGCGGAAAGGGATTTCGCGATCCGAGGTCTTGCTCTTGAGCCACTGCGCAAAACCCTGGATGTCTTCCTTGGTGATGGTCCGGCCATCCTCGTTGCGCAGCAGATTTTCCAGGAGCACCTTCATCGAGAATGGCAGGCGTGAAATTCCGCGAAGCCCGTGCTTCTCGGCCTCGGGAAGGCTGTAATACACATAGCTCTTGGCCCCGACCGCGAGGGTCTTGGCGCATTTGAAACTGTCGAGCGAGGTCATGGCCGATTTTTCCATCCCACCGGACGAGCCGGCGGCGCAGAACGCGCCTCCCGATAGCCCATCCGCAAAGCGATGCGCCGGCCCGCGATGATGTGCGCCGCCCCACGCAACGTACCGGCTTATATGGGCTTTTCGGCTGGCATGCTACTGATTGGAACGCCCTGCGGGCATGCGTTTCGCACATTTTATCGGCCTGCCCGGCGGTCGGGCACACCCTGCCCCAAGGGGCGCTGAATGCTGCGGCTTTCGGCATCCGGGCTGGCCTGCGTTCGCGGTTCTCGAAGTATCTTTACCGACATCAACCTGGAGTTACTTTCGGGCGAGGCTTTGGCATTGGTCGGGCCGAACGGCTCGGGAAAGTCCTCCCTGCTTCGGCTCACGGCTGGCCTCCTTCGGCCGGCCGCGGGACGGATCGAGCTTGCCGGCGGGGCGGCGGAGCGCACCACCGCGGAACAGGCGCACTATCTCGGTCACCTCGATGCCCTGAAACCGTCCCTGACGGTCGCCGAAAACCTCGCGTTTTGGGTCCGCTATCTGGGCGACGCCCCGGACACCCGGCTAGCCGCGCTGACCGGGGTCGGCCTTCGCGGGATCGCCGACCTGCCGGCCGCCTACCTTTCGGCCGGGCAGCGGCGGCGCCTCTCCCTGGCCCGCCTGATCGCAGTGCCGCGCCCCCTTTGGCTGCTGGATGAGCCAACCTCCGCGCTCGATGCGGCCGGCCAGGACCGCCTCGCGGACCTGATGCGCCAGCACCTTTCGGGCGGGGGTCTCATCGTGGCGGCGACGCATGGATCGCTGGGGATTGAAACAAGGGAATTGCGGCTAGGGGGGACGGCGTGAGCTCGTTCTCCGCCCTCCTCTTGCGCGACATGCGGCTCGCCGTCCGGGTAGGCGGCGGCGCGCTGATGGGCGTGCTGTTCTTTCTGATCGTGGTCACGCTGGTGCCGTTCGCGGTCGGGCCCGATCTCGCGCAACTTCGCCGCATCGGCCCCGCGATCCTCTGGCTCGGCGCGCTGCTTGCGTCGCTGCTTACCCTCGACCGCCTGCTCGCCGCGGATCATGAGGATGGTTCGCTCGATCTCCTGCTGATGGGTACGACACCACTGGAACTCGTCGTGCTGGCCAAAGCCGCCGCGCACTGGATCACGAGTTGCCTGCCGCTGGTGATCGCCACGCCGCTGCTCGGCCTGTTCCTCAATCTCGAACCGCTCGCGATCGGCGCCGTCGCGCTGACTTTGCTGGCGGGTACGCCCGCACTCACCTGCATCGGGCTGATCGGCGCGGCGCTGTCGGTCGCCCTGCGGCGCGGGGGTCTGCTGCTGCCGGTTCTGGTGCTGCCGCTGACCGTGCCGGTGCTGATCTTCGGCGTCGCCGCCTCGAATGCCGCCATCATCGGGCCGATGAGCTTTGGCGCGCCGTTCATGATCCTGTGCGCGCTCACGCTGGGTAGCCTCGTGCTGGGGCCGTTCGCGGCCGCGGCCGCCTTGCGCCATGGACTTGAGTAAGATCAATGCCGGCCCGCTCGCACGGTGTTGAACGAGCCGGAACGGCGCCGCATTGCGGCCGAGCGCCAAGCTTACTAGAGAACCCTGCATGGCGCTGATCGACCTCGCCAATCCGACGCGCTTTCTCGCTCTGACCGCGCGCATCCTGCCGTGGCTCGCGATCGCCACCGCGATCGTTTTCGCGGTCGGGCTCTATCTCGTGTGGTTCGCACCCGACGACTACCAGCAGGGCGCGACCGTGAAGATCATGTTCATCCACGTGCCCAATGCCTGGCTCGCGATGGCGGTATGGGCCGTGATGAGCATCGCGTCGATCGGCACGCTGGTGTGGCGACATCCGCTCGCCGACGTCACCGCGAAGGCGGCAGCGCCGCTCGGCGCGGCCTTCACGTTTCTCGCGCTGCTCACCGGTTCGCTTTGGGGGCGGCCGATGTGGGGCACCTACTGGGTGTGGGATGCGCGGCTCACTTCGGTGCTCGTTCTCTTTCTGATGTATCTCGGCGTGATGGCGCTGTGGCACACCGTTGAGGATCCGTCGCGCGCCGGCCGCGCCGCCGCGATCCTCACTCTGGTCGGCGCGATCAACCTGCCGATCATCAAGTTCTCGGTCGACTGGTGGAATACGCTGCACCAGCCGGCTTCCGTGTTTCGCGTCGGCGGGCCGACCATCGCCCCCTCGATCCTCACGCCGCTGCTCGTGATGGCGCTCGCATTCCTACTCTTGTTCGTCACGCTGCATTTCGCCGCGATGCGCAACGAGATCCTGCGCCGGCGCGTACGTGCGATGTGGCTGATGCAAGCGCACGCGGCGTCATGACTCTGGGTCCGCACGCTGCCTTCATCATCGCCGCCTACGCGGCGGCGCTTGTTGTTGTGCTCGGCCTGATCTCCTGGGTGCTGGCGGACCATGCGGCGCAGCGGCGGCTGCTCGCTGATCTCGAGGCGCGCGGCGTGACGCGGCGCTCCGACAAAGCGGAGGCCGTATGAGTGCGACAACGACCGCGGCGCCTGTTTGTGCTGCTGCCGCTCGTCCTTTTTCTCGCGCTCGCCGCGCTGTTCTTCTTCCGCCTCGGCTCGGGCGATCCCTCGCGCATTCCCTCGGCGCTGATCGGCCATCCGGCGCCCGCAACGAACATGGCGCCTGTGCCCGGGCTGCTCACACGCGACGGCAAGCAGCTCCCCGGCATCGATCCGAAGGATTTCACCGGCGCCGTGACGCTGGTCAACGTATGGGCCTCGTGGTGCGTCCCGTGTCACGACGAGGCGCCACTGCTGCACACGCTCGCCGACGACAAGCGCATTCGCCTCATCGGCATCAATTACAAGGACCAGCCCGACAACGCGCGCCGCTTTCTTGGCCGCTACGGCAACCCCTTTGCGGCGGCGGGCGCGGACCAGAATGGCCGTGCCTCGATGGAATGGGGCGTCTACGGCGTGCCCGAGACTTTCCTGGTCGGCCGTGACGGCAGGATTGCCTACAAGCTGGTCGGGCCGATCACGGAGGCCAACCTGCAATCGGTGCTGAAGCCCGAGATCGAGAAGGCGCTGGCGCAATAGCCCGTGTTCCGCTCATGCCCGCGAAAGCGGGCATCCAGTACTTTTTTGTGGCTCTGGGTCCCCGCTTTCGCGGGGACGAGCGGATCATTTGACGGCCCGCGCCGCCTCCCTCCCCGCAATCCTCCCTGAGAAAATGCAGCCGCCGAGGAACGTCCCTTCGAGCGCGCGGTAGCCATGCACGCCGCCACCGCCGAAGCCCGCGACTTCGCCGGCTGCGTAGAGGCCCGGCATCGGCTCGCCGCCGGGCTGCAGCACGCGCGATGACAGATCGGTTTCGAGCCCACCGAGTGTCTTGCGCGTGAGCACATGCAGCTTTACGGCGATCAGCGGCCCTGCCGCGGGATCGAGAAGCTTGTGCGGTTTCGCGACGCGGATCAGCTTGTCGCCCAAATACCGACGCGCCGCGCGGATCGCCATCACCTGCGCGTCCTTGCCGAACTTGTTGTCGCTCTCGCGATCGCGCGCCACGATTTCGCGCTCCAATTCCGCCGCATCGATCAACGGCTCGCCGGTGAGCGCGTTCATGCCTGCAACAAGCTCCGGCAGGGTCTTGCGGACCACGAAATCCGCCCCGCGCTGCATGAAGCGCTTCACCGGCTCGGGTGCGCCCTTGCCGATGCGCCCCAGCACCAGCTTCAGGCTGCGCTCGGTGAGATCGGGGTTCTGCTCGGAGCCGGAGAGCGCGAACTCGCGGCCGATGATGCGCTCGTTGAGCACGAACCACGAATGGTCGTGTCCGTCGTGCGTGATCGCCGCGAGCGCGCCGAGCGAGTCGAACCCGGGGAAGAGCGGCACCGGCAGCCTTCTGCCGCGTGCATCGAGCCAGAGCGGCGACGGGCCGCTCAGGATCCGGATGCCGTGCCGCGCCCAGATCGGCGCGTAGTTTTCGATGCCTTCCGGGTAGTGCCACATGCGGTCGGAGTTGATGAGGCTCGCGCCCGCTGCCTTCGCAATATCGAGCATCAGGCCATCGACGTGCTCGGGCACGCCGGAGATCATGTGGCGCGGTGGCTCGCCGAGACGCTTCGGCCAATAGCGCCGCACCAGTTCGTGATTGCCGCCGATGCCGCCCGAGGTGACGATGACCGCCTGCGCGCGCAGCGCGAACGAGCCGGCTACGCGGCGCGAGCTCGCCGTGCCGCGCGCCGCATCGCTCGGCTCCAGCACCTCGCCCTCGACGCCATCGATGACGCCGCCGGTCCGGCTCAAGCCCGTGACGCGATGGCGGAAGTGGAGCGACACCAGCCCGCGGCTCTCGGCTTCCCGCACGCGGCGCACGAACGGCTCGATCACGCCCGGTCCGGTGCCCCATGTGACATGAAAGCGCGGCACCGAGTTGCCGTGGCCCGTCGCGAGGTATCCGCCGCGCTCGGCCCAGCCGACGATCGGAAAAATCCTCAGTCCCTGCTGACGCAGCCAGGCGCGCTTCTCTCCCGCGGCGAAGTCGACGTAGGCCTCGGCCCAGCGACGCGGCCAGTGATCCTCGGCGCGGTCGAATCCCGCCGAGCCGAGCCAGTCCTGCAACGCGAGATCATGAGAGTCGCGGACACCGAGCCGCCGCTGCTCGGGCGAATTGACGAAGAACAGTCCGCCGAAGGACCAGAACGCCTGTCCGCCGAGCGAGCCCTCCGGTTCCTGATCGAGAACGATGACGCGTCGCCCTGCATCGGCGAGTTCGGCAGCGGCGACGAGCCCGGCAAGGCCTGCGCCGACCACAATGGCGTCTGCGTGCAAGCAATCCCCCAACGCTTGTCGGGGAATGTTAGGCGGTTAACCAAGCAGAATACAGATGAGGCGCGCAGGCCTACATCGCGTTGCCGACCTTGTCCCAGAGGGCTGTTTTGATCTGGGTGCCCAGTCCGAAGACCGTGGTGACGATGGCAACGGAAATGCCTGCCGCAATCAGCGCATATTCGATCGCGGTTGCGCCGCTCTCGTCCGAGCGGAAACGCCGTGCCAACGTGCCAAACGAACGCACTACGCGCATCACTTCGCCCCTCGTCATCTCTCGAGGCGTCAGAGCAGCGTCATCAGGTGCGCCACCAGCGGCACGTCCGCGGGCGGCATCGGGTACTCGCGCAGCCGGTTCGGCCGCACCCAGGCGAGCTTCTGCCCTTCTTTCGCGGTCACCGTTCCGTCCCATCGCCGGCACACGTAAAGCGGCATGACGAGGTGGAAGTCTGGATAGGTGTGGCTCGCGAAGGTCAGCGGCGCGAGGCAGGCCTCCTTGACGACGATACCCAGTTCCTCCTCGAGTTCACGGATCAGCGTCTCTTCGGGCCTTTCGCCCGTCTCGACCTTGCCGCCGGGAAACTCCCACAAGCCCGCCATCGGCTTGCCCTCGGGGCGCTGCGCGATCAGCACGCGGCCGTCGGGATCGACCAGGGCGCAGGCAGCAACCAGAACGATGCTCACTGTCCGCGCCTCACGACCCTAGGCGGTGCCGGGTTAAGGACCGATCAACGCCTATACGGAATTTGCGCCCGAGTTGGCTAACCGGAACCGCACAAATTGAAACGATTACGACCGGTAGTCGCCGTTGATGGCGACGTACTCTTTCGTCAGGTCGCAGGTGAGCACCCGGTCGCGGCCCTTGCCGAGACCTAACGCCACTTTCAAGGTGATCTCCGGATTTTTCATGTAGTTTGACACCGCGGTCTCGTCATAACCGGAATCGCGCGCGCCCTTGTGCGCCACACGCGTATCGCCGAACCAGATCGACAATTTGTCGCGGTCGGCGGGCTCACCCGCCTTCCCCACCGCCATCACGACACGGCCCCAGTTCGCGTCCTCGCCGGCGATCGCGGTCTTGACCAAAGGTGAGTTGGCGATCGAGAGCGCAACGCGGCGCGCCGACTTCTTCGAGACGGCGCTCTCGACAACCACCTCCACCAGCTTGCGCGCGCCCTCGCCGTCGCGCGCGACCTGCTCGGAGAGATTGGCGAGCAGCTGAGTAAAGGCTGCGCGAAATTCCTTGAGCCTGGGATCGTTTGCGCGCGCGATCTTGCGCGCCCGCGCCGCGCCGGTCGCAAAGGCCAGCAACGTATCCGACGTCGAGGTGTCGCCGTCGATCGTCACCGCATTGAACGTGTCGGCGACGGTATTCGACAGGATCGCCTGCAAGGCCGGCGCTGCAATCGGCGCGTCGGTGAACACAAACGAGAGCATGGTGGCCATGTCGGGCGCGATCATGCCGGCGCCCTTGGCAATGCCGTTGATCGTGACGGTGATGCCCTCGATCTTCGCCTGCGCGGTCGCGACCTTCGGAAACGTGTCGGTGGTCATGATCGCTCGTGCGGCATCGAGGAAGCGGCCCGGTGCGGCCTTTTCGGCCAGGCCCTGCATCACGCCATCGAAGCGCTGCGCCGGCAGCGGCTCGCCGATCACGCCCGTCGAGGCGAGGAAAACTTCTGCCGGCTTGCAGCTTGCCGCCTGGCTCGCGAGCTTCGCCGTGAAGGCCGTCGCCTCGCGGCCGGTCTTGCCGGTGAACGCATTGGCATTGCCGGAATTCACCACCAGAGCCTTTGCCGTACCGCCCTTCAGTTTGGCACGGCACCACTCGACCGGCGCCGACGGGCATTTCGAGCGCGTGAACACGCCCGCAACCGCGGTGCCCTTGTCGAAGAGCGCCAGCAGCACGTCGGTGCGATCCTTGTACTTGATGCCGGCCGCACCGGTCGCGATGCGCACGCCGGCAATCTCCGGCATGTCAGGAACGTGCTTTGGCGCAAGGGGAGAAACAGCGTGGGACATGGACCAGCCCGGATGTTGTCACATACGAAAATGCCCGGCGCGGCGGCCGGGCATTGACGTGACATTACACCAAAGTGGTTCTGCGGATCAATTCTACTTCTTCTGCTCCGCCGGCGGTGCGGCGGGTGCGGCAGGCGCCGGGGCCGCCGGCGCACCGATGCGCTCGATCTTGCCTTCGGCGCGCAGCTTGGTGATCACCGCGCTCTGCTGGCGGCGCACCACGAAATTTTCCAGCTGATCGCGCACCTTCTCGAATTCCGGCGGCTGGCGCATGCGCTTGTCCTCGACCTTGATCACATGCCAGCCGAACTGCGACTTCACCGGGTCGGAGAGTTGGCCCTTGTCGAGCTTGAACGCGACCTCGGAAAACTCCGGCACCATCTGGTCCTTGGTGAACCAGCCGAGATCGCCGCCGTCGGAGGCGCCCGGGTCCTTCGACTTGGCCTTGGCAAGTTCGGCGAAGTCGCCGCCCTTTTTCAGCTCGGCGACGAGAGCCTTCGCCTCGTCCTCGGTCTCGACCAGGATATGGCGCGCGTGCACCTCTGGCTCGGACTTCATCTGTCCGACCGCCTCGTCATAGACCTTGTGCAACTCGGCGTCGGTGACCGCAGCCTTCGCCTCGCTCTGCAGATAGCTTTCCATCAGGAGCTTGGTGCGGGCGTAGGCGAGCTTCTGCTTGAATTCGTTCGTATCGGCCACCTTCTTGGCCTCGGCTGCCTTGGCCACCAGCAGCATGTCGCCCACGAAAGTGATGAGATATTCGCGCTTTGCCTCCGGCGTCATCTGCGGGATGTTGCCGCCGAGGTCTTCCTCGGCCATTGCCAGATCGCTCTGGCGCACATCGGTCCCGTTCACGCGCGCGACCACCGGATCGTCCTCGGCGCGGACCGCCCCGGAAGAGGTCGAAAGCGCCGCCACCAGCGCCAATGCGGCAAGACTTGCGCCGGCCGAGGCCGGGCGGGCGAAGAACGACAGCAGCTTCATGAAAACGATCCTTGGGTCCGGGATATTGCCCCCGCGATCGGCGGCGGACACTCGCCCAATCGAAGGGTGTTTGCAATGCCAGATGGTGCGGCACGGCTAACAACGGCGTGACTACCGTTTCGCGGCAAAAAGCGGCAAATTCGAGCCAATTGACAAGGTTCTGACCCCCTCCTATCTCTCGGCCAGCACCTCGCGGGCCCGTCCGGCGGGGCTCTTTATGTTGCCCGCCGCATAAGGTCAGAAAAGCGCCACGCTCAAGGCGCATCGGCGCAGGCTGCATGGCCTGAGTGCGGAACAGTCAAGGATTTCATTGCTCATGTTCGCCGGTCTCGCCCGCAAGATGTTCGGTTCCGCCAACGACCGGCGCATCAAGAGCTACCGCCCCCGCGTCGACGAGATCAACGCCCTCGAAAAAGAGCTCGAGAAGCTCTCGGACGACGCGTTGCGCGCGCGCACCGACACGTTCAAGAAAGAGCTCGCCGACGGCAAGACGCTCGACGACATCCTGGTGCCGGCGTTTGCCACCGTGCGCGAGGCGGCCAAGCGCACGCTCGGCCAGCGCCATTTCGACGTGCAGCTGATCGGCGGCATGGTGCTGCACGAGGGCCGGATCTCCGAAATGAAGACCGGCGAAGGCAAGACGCTGGTCGCAACGCTGCCGGTTTATCTCAATGCGCTGTCCGGCCGCGGCGTGCATGTCGTGACGGTCAACGACTACCTCGCCAAGCGCGACGCCGAGTGGATGGGCCAGATCTACAATTTCCTCGGGCTCACCGTCGGCGTGATCGTGCACGGGCTGGAAGACCCCGAGCGCAAGGCGGCCTATGCCTGCGACGTGACCTACGGCACCAACAACGAGCTCGGCTTCGATTATCTGCGCGACAACATGAAGTACCGGATCGAGGACATGGTGCAGCGCGGCCATGTCTACGCGATCGTCGACGAAGTCGACTCGATCCTGATCGACGAGGCGCGCACGCCGCTGATCATCTCGGGCCCGCTCGACGACCGCTCGGATTTCTATAACACCATCGACACCTTCATCCCGAAGCTCGAAAAATCGGACTACGAGATCGACGAGAAGCAGCGCACCGTCAACCTCTCCGAAGCCGGCATGAGCCGGATGGAGCAGTGGCTGCGCGACGCCACGCTGCTCAAGTCGGATTCGCTCTACGACGTCGAGAACGTCTCGGTGGTTCACCACGTGAACCAGGCATTGCGCGCGCACAAGCTGTTCCAGCGCGACAAGGACTACATCGTGCGCAACGGCGAGGTCGTCATCATCGACGAGTTCACCGGCCGCATGATGCCGGGCCGCCGCTATTCGGAAGGGCTGCACCAGGCGCTGGAGGCGAAGGAGCACCAGCCGATCCAGCCCGAGAACCAGACGCTCGCCTCGATCACGTTCCAGAACTATTTCCGCATGTACGGCAAGCTCGCCGGCATGACCGGCACGGCGCTCACCGAGGCCGACGAGTTCCTCGACATCTACAATCTCGAAGTCCTCGAAGTCCCGACCAACCTGCCGCTCGCGCGCGACGATCAGGATGACGAGGTCTATCGCACCAACGCGGAGAAATACCGCGCGATCATTGGCCTCTTGGAAGAGAGCAAGGCGAAGGGCCAGCCGGTGCTGGTCGGCACCACCTCGATCGAGAAGTCCGAGCAGCTCGCCGAAATGCTGCGCAAGGAAGGCTGGGAGCAGCACGACTTCTCCGACCCGAACGCTTTCGCGGCGCTCTACACCGGCGACGAAGGCGCCAAGAAGGCCAAGGTCTTCGCGGTGCTCAACGCGCGCTACCACGAGCAGGAGGCCTACATCGTCTCGCAGGCAGGCGTGCCGGGCGCGATCACGATCGCGACCAACATGGCAGGCCGCGGCACCGATATTCAGCTTGGCGGCAACGCCGACATGCGCATTCGCCAGGAACTGGCAGACGTCGAGGATTATCAGACGCGCATGCGCGACCCGCGCGCCGACACGATCCGCGAACAAGTGGCGCGCCTGAAGGAGACCGCGCTCGGCGCGGGCGGGCTGTTCGTGCTCGGCACCGAGCGGCACGAGAGCCGCCGCATCGACAACCAGCTGCGCGGCCGCTCCGGCCGTCAGGGCGACCCGGGCCGGTCCAAGTTCTTCCTGTCGCTGGAAGACGACCTGATGCGCATCTTCGGCTCCGACAAGCTCGACGGAATGCTGACCAAGCTCGGTCTGAAGGAGAACGAGGCGATCGTTCATCCCTGGATCAACAAGGCGCTGGAAAAGGCGCAGCAGAAGGTCGAGGCACGCAACTTCGACCTGCGCAAGAACATCCTGAAGTTCGACAACGTGATGAACGACCAGCGCAAGGTCATCTTCGACCAGCGCATCGAGCTGATGCAGGACGAGAACGTCGCCGATACGGTCTCCGACATGCGCCACGCGGTGATCGACGATCTCGTCGCCAAGCACGTGCCCGAGAATGCCTATCCGGAGCAGTGGGACACGCCAGGCCTCAAGGAGGAACTGACCCGCGTGCTCGGCTTCGACCTGCCGGTGGACGAGTGGGCAAAGGAAGAAGGCATCGCCGACGAGGAGCTGATCGCGCGCATCGAGAAGCGCGCCGACGAGCACATGGCCGGCAAGGTCGCCCAGTGGGGACCGGACGTGATCCGCTATGTCGAGAAGTCGATCCTGCTGCAGACGCTCGACCATCTGTGGCGCGAGCATCTGTTGATGCTCGAGCATCTGCGCCAGGTGATCGGCCTGCGCGGCTATGGGCAGCGCGACCCGCTCAACGAGTACAAGTCCGAATCGTTCAACCTGTTCGAAGCGATGATCCAGCGCCTGCGCGAGGCGGTCACCGCACAGCTGATGCGCGTCGAGATCGTGCAGCAACCCGAGGAGCAGCAGCAGAACCTGCCCTACATGGAGGCGCACCACATCGATCCGACCACCGGCGAGGACGACTTCGCCAGTGCGTCGCTGGCGCCCGCTTTCGCAGGCAACGGCAACGGAAACGGCACCGCGCGCGCGGTCAATCCGAAGGATCCGACCACCTGGGGCAAGGTTGGCCGCAACGAGGCGTGTCCGTGCGGCTCGGGCAAGAAATACAAGCACTGCCACGGCCGGTTCGGCTGAGACGCATCGCCGGGTTTCCTCTCCTCGAACCAAAATTTGCGCCCGGCGTTGACTCCGCCGGGGACCGCAAAGCTGCGAGGATGCGCATGCAAATCCAGCCCGAAATCGCTTTCCATAATTGTGAAAAGGTGGATTGGGCCGAAGATCAAATCCTCGATCACATCGACCGTCTTGAAGAGATCTACGATCGGGTCATCGCGTGCCGGGTGCGCGTCGACCAGACCAACGACAATACCAATCACACCATCCCGCCGGTTGTACGCATCGAGATCAGCGTGCCGGGCCACAAGGACCTCGTGGTGGCGCATGAACCTGGCCACCTGCAGCGCAAATTTCAGGCGCCGGATCTCAAGAACGCCATCAACGAGGCTTTCCGGATCGCTGAGGATCGTCTCACCCGCTACAAGGATCAACTCACGGATCGCGCCGCCCCAGCGGCACGCGAAGGCGCCAACGAATTGCTCGGACAGATCGCCGAGATCACGCCGGGCGAAGACTTCGGCTTTCTGCTCACGGCGTCAGGAGGCCTGCTCTATTTTCATTGCAACAGTCTGTTGAATGGCGAGTTCGATCGCCTCAAGCGAGGCGACGCCGTCTACTACGTTGAGGATATGGGAGACACCGGGCCGACCGCCAAAAAGGTGCGCGTGAAAGCGAACGGCAACGGTCGTTAAACTAGCGGATCGCGCCCCAGCGCTGATCGAAGCTGCCGGCCGGGACGGTCGGCGTCGCTCCGCTCATCAGGCTCGCACCGCTCGCCGCCGATTGGCGTGCCGGTGTCGGCGCAGGAGCAGCCTGCGCGGTCTGCTCGGCTTCCGGCTGCGCGGCAGGCTGCGGCTTTGCGGAGGCGGCTGCCGGATGCGGCTTTGCCGCCGGCCTGGCGGGCTTCTTCGGCGGAGCCGAAGCAACCGGCGCCGATGATGCGGGCTTTTCGTCGTCGCTGACGAAGAAGCTCTTCACCTTGCCGAAGAATCCTCCGCTCTCGGAGGTGGACGCATAGGCGGTGCGTGCCGGCGCAGGTGCCGGCTTCGACTCGCTGGCCGCCGTCATGTAAACGCTGCCTGATCCACTCTTGCCTTGCGGCGCGGAGCGCGATGCGACTGCGGTGCCGGTCGGCTCGCTGTCGACCGGTTGCGTTTCGAGTGGCGGATTGACGTAGGTGCCGAGTTTCTTTGCGGCGCTCTCGTCGACCACGTAGCGCACCGTGCCGTCGACCTCGCGCACTTCCTGCGGCTTCAGCTTGGCGAGGAAGCTCGGGTGCATGCCGCCGTCGCGGCCGGTCTTGATCGGCGCAGCGGTCACGCGCGTGGAGAGCGCGGCGATCTGCAGATTGTCCTGATGCTGCTTTTCCTTCACCGCGGCAACGACGTCGGCCGGCACTTCGTAGGCCGGGCATTTGCCGGCCGGGTTGAAACGCAGCGAAGCCTGCTTGGTCTGGTCGCGGAAGCCGCCCCATGGCGTGCCGACCATGATGCCGTTGTTCGGCACCGGCGTCGCGTTTTGCGGCGCCTGCGGGTCGAACACGTAACGCTTCTCGCACACCTCGACGACCGGCTCCTGGTGCGTGACCTCGAAGTGGTCATTCCCTTCCTTGAGCATGCGCCAGAACGGAATGTTCGGATTGTTGCGATGCTTCGCGAAGTTCGCCGCCGTCATGCGGAACGGGTAGGCCTGCACCTGGAATGCGCGTTGCCCGCCGAAGAACGACTCCCGCGCGAGCGCGTAGATCTCGCCGATCTGGTCGTCGGTCATCGCGTAGCAGCCGCGCGACGAGCAGTCGCCATGCACCATCAGCTGCGAGCCGGTGCGGCCCCAGGCGCGGTCATAGGCGTTGGGGTAGCCTATGTTGAACGACAGATAGAATTGTGAGTTCGGATTCATCTGCGCCGGGGTAATGGCGTAGAATCCCTCGGGCGCCTGGCGGTCGCCTTCCTTGACCTTCGGGCCAAGCTCGCCGGACCAGCGGCAGATCGGATAGGTCTTCAGCAGCTCGTAGCGGCCGGACGCATCCTGCTTCCAAACCTCGAGTTCGGCTTCCTGCTTGAACAGCCGCACCAAAATCGACGACTCGATCGGCATGTTCTTCTGCGCGAGCTCGGCACGCATCTCGGGCGAGAGTTCGCGCATCGCCTTGCCGGTGCTCAGGCCGTCGGTTTCGCAGCCGGCAAGCGCCACCACCGCGGCGAGGGCCGCGGAGGTCATCAGACCTCGCACGTAACCGGAAACCTTCAACCCCATGCTCCCCGACCCGCGGTCCTGAACCGGTCCAGACAGGCCCGTACTACGGTATCCGTTATCCCTAAAGATGAGGCAATCACAAGGCAGCCCGAATCCACCCCCGGCGTTCGAGCATGGATATGGTGAATGAAAGGTAAATATCGGTCAAAGCCGGGTCACAAGGCTCTGCCAATATTGAGGAATTTCTCCCGCCGGTGATGGCGGACGGCATCGCGTTGCATCCCGGACAGGGCCGAGAGCGCATGGCCGATGGCGGTCCCGGTTGCCGCAATTGCCGCCGCCGGGTCGCGGTGCGCACCCCCGACCGGCTCCGGGACGATCTCGTCGATCACCCCAAACCGGATCAGATCCTCGGCGGTGATCTTCATGTTGGTGGCCGCGTCCTGCGCCTTGGCGGTGTCGTGCCAGAGGATCGAGGCGGCGCCTTCCGGCGAAATCACGCTGTAGATCGCGTGCTCCAGCATCAGGACCCGGTTTGCGGTCGCGATCGCAATCGCGCCGCCCGAGCCGCCCTCGCCGAGGATCACTGCAACGTTGGGCACGCCGAGCATCAGGCACGCCTCGGTCGAGCGCGCGATTGCCTCCGCCTGTCCGCGCTCCTCGGCGCCGATCCCAGGATACGCGCCCGCCGTATCGACCAGCGCGATCACCGGAATGTCGAAGTGGTCTGCCATCTCCATCAGCCGTACCGCCTTGCGATAGCCTTCCGGGCGCGCCATGCCGAAATTGTGCTTCAGGCGGCTCTCGGTCGAGGAGCCCTTCTCCTGTCCGATGACGCAGATGCTCTCTCCGTCAAAGCGGCCGAAGCCGCCGACGATCGCCTCGTCATCGCCGAATTTGCGGTCGCCGGCGAGCGGCGTGAAGTCTGTGATCAGTTGCGCAACATAATCGAGGCAATGCGGGCGGGTCGGCCAGCGCGCGACTTGCGTTTTCTGCCACGGCGTCAGCCCCTCATAGAGCTCGGTGAGCGTCTCCTTCGCCTTCGCTTCGAGGCGCTCGATCTCGTCGGCGACCGAAACGTCGCCGCTCGCCTGCATGGCGCGCAGCTCCTCGATCTTTTGCTCGAGCTCGCCGACCGGCTTTTCAAAGTCGAGGTAGGAGCGCATCGCGCCTCAAATATAGGAACGCAGTCGGGAAATTGCCGCGGCGCGGCAAAACTGGCCGCTGAACCGGCCCAAGTCAAGGAAACCTCAGTCTTTCAGGTTTCTCCCAGCGGATGCAGGTCGCGCACCAGGCTTTTCAGCCGCTCTTCCAGCACGTGCGTGTAAATCTGCGTGGTCGAGATATCGGCGTGGCCAAGCAGCGTCTGCACCGAGCGCAGGTCCGCGCCGTTCTGCAGCAAGTGGCTCGCAAAGGCATGGCGCAGCACATGCGGGCTGACCTGCTTGGGCCTTAGTCCCGTGGTGGCAGCGAGCGCCTTGAGGTCGCGCGCGAAATGCTGGCGCGTGATGTGCCCGCTCGCGCCGAACGAGGGGAAGAGCCACTTCGCGGTTTTTGTCGAGCCTTTCTTCGCCTGCGTCGCTTCTTCGCGCAGCGCGAGATAATCGCGCATCGCCACTTTCGCGGCGTCGTTCAGCGGTACGAGCCGTTCCTTGTTGCCCTTGCCGCGCACGATCAGCATGCGCTGGTCGCGCTGCGCCGCAGACGCAGGTAGGGCAACCAGCTCAGAGACGCGCAAGCCTGTCGCATAGAGGACTTCGAGCAGGCAGTTCAATCGCGCGGCGCGCACGCGACGCATGATTGAGTCGTCGTCCATGCCCCGGCGTGCGCTTGCGAGCAACTGGTCCACATGACTGACCGAGAGCACCTTGGGCAGCGCGCGTCCGCGCTTCGGCCCTTCGATCGCGGCGGCCGGATCGTCCTTGCGGTGGCCTTCGGCGTAAAGGAACCTATAGAGCTGGCGGATCGCCGAGAGCCGCCGCGCGACCGAGGCGGCGGAAAATCCGCGCCCCGCAAGCCGGCCGAGATAGTCGCGGATGCTCTCACTGCCGGCTTTCGCGATACTGCCGCCGTGTTCGGCGAGGTCAGCCGAGAAATCGGCGAGATCGCGCCGGTAGGCTTCGAGCGTGTTGGCCGCGGCGCCGCGCTCGGCCGCGAGCATGTCGAGATAGAGATCGATTGCCCGCTCGTCGGAAGGCTTCATGCGAAAGCGCCGCTTGCTCCGCGTACCCCCTCTCCCGCTTGCGGGAGAGGGTTGGGGAGAGGGCATCTTAGTAGAGAATCAGTAAATGCCCTCTCCCGACATGCTGCGCATGTCGACCTCTCCCGCAAGCGGGAGAGGTGAAAGAAAAGAGTCAGTTCGGCTTCAATCGCTGCTGCGGGATCGTGATGCTCATTTCGCGCTGCTTGGGCTGCACGAAATTGGCAAGCGCGAACATTGCGCCGTAGGCCGCGCCGCCCAAAAGGCCGACGACCATGAGGAGACGGATCAAACTCGGCATTGCCCGAAACTCGACTGTCCGCGATCTGCCGAATCGGCCATTGGCCGCAGATGAGGCGGAGACCACTAACCAACACGTTCCGGCCAAACTGGCAAGCGTTGCGTCGCCGCGGTATAGGCTTGCCGGCAAACAAAGGTGAATTTCGCCGGAACCCATGGACGACCTGTCCACACACGAGTCGGTGCTTGCACCGCAGGACGCAGCCCTTGTGGCGGCGCTCGGACGGCGCTCGGTTGTGCTCGTCGGCATGATGGGGGCGGGCAAGTCATCGATCGGCCGGCGGCTCGCGCACCGGCTGGGCATGGGCTTCGTCGATGCGGATGCCGAAATCGAGGCGGCGGCCGGCATGACCATCGCGGAGATCTTTACCTCCTACGGCGAGCCTTATTTCCGCTCCGGCGAGCAGCGCGTCATCGCGCGCCTCCTGGAAAGCGGCCCGCAGGTCCTTGCGACGGGCGGGGGCGCATTCATGAATGCCGAGACCCGCGCCGGCATCCGCGCCAAGGGCCTCTCGGTCTGGCTCAAGGCCGAGTTCGACGTGCTGATGAAGCGCGTGAAGCGCCGTGCGACGGCCGACCGCCCCATGCTGCAGGGCGATCCGGCGAAGCGCATCCGCCATCTCATGGACGAGCGCTATCCGGTTTACGCCGAGGCGGACGTGACCGTCCTGTCGCGCGATGTGTCGCACGAGATGATCGTCGCGGAAATCTGCGCCGAGTTGGCGCGCGTCCTCGGCGTGGCGGCAACCGCGCCACTCGAGGCCGCGCCATGATGACCGCACCGCTCAAGGCAGGCGAGATCACGGTGCCGGTTGCTCTGGGCGACCGCGCCTACGACATCGCGATCGGCCGCGGGCTGATTGCCGACCTTGGCAAGCGCATCGCGGCGCTCAAGCCCGGCGCACGCACCGTGATCGTGACGGACGAGATTGTTGCGAAGCACCACCTGCAAGCGGCCGAAGCCGCTCTCGCTGCCGCAAACATCCAGAACGCGACCGTCGTCGTCCCGGCCGGAGAAGCCTCAAAGAGCTGGGGGACGTTCGAGACCGCGTGCGAGGCGATCATCGCGGTGCGCATCGAGCGCAACGATCTCGTTATCGCGCTCGGAGGCGGCGTCGTCGGCGACCTCGCCGGCTTCGCGGCTTCCGTGATCCGGCGCGGCCTCGATTATGTGCAGGTCCCCACGACGCTGCTCGCGCAGGTCGACTCCTCGGTTGGCGGCAAGACCGCGATCAATTCGCGTCATGGCAAGAACCTGGTCGGCATGTTCTACCAGCCGATCCTGGTGATCGCCGATACGGCCTTGCTCGACACGCTGCCGCCGCGCGATTTCCGCGCCGGCTATGCGGAGGTCGCAAAGTTCGGACTGCTCGGCGATGCAGGCTTTTTCACCTGGCTCGAGGCGAACTGGCAAGATGTGTTCGCCGGCGGCCCCGCGCGCGAGCATGCGATCGCCATCGCCTGCCGCGGCAAGGCCGGAGTCGTGGCACGCGACGAGCGCGAAACCGGCGAGCGCGCGCTCTTAAATCTCGGTCATACCTTCGGTCACGCCTTCGAGGCGGCGGCCGGATTCTCCGACAGGCTTCTGCATGGCGAGGCGGTCGCGCTGGGCATCGCCTGCGCGTTCGAGTTCTCGACGCGCCTCGGCCTGTTGCCCGGCAACGATGCGGGTCGCGTGGCGCATCACCTTGCGGCCGTCGGGCTCCCGACACACATCAGCGATGTGCCCGCTCTCGAAGTCACCGCGGACCGCCTGATGGACCTGATCGCACAGGACAAGAAAGTGAAGCGCGGCAAGCTCACCTTCATCCTCTGCCGCGGCATCGGACAAGCCTTCATCGCGAACGATGTCGATCCCGCGCAAGTGCGGGCGTTTCTGGCCGAGAAGCTGGCTTAGGCAATGACCTTCTTCGACTGGCTTTCGATCATCGTCATCGTCATATGCCTGCTGCTGTCGTTCTTCTTCGCCGGCAGCGAGACCGCACTGATGGCGTTCTCGCGCGCCCGCATGCTGCGGCTCGAAAAGAAGGGCAACCGCCGCGCAGGCATCGTCAACCGGCTGCTCGAAGTGCGCGAGCGCCTGATCGGCGCGCTGTTGCTCGGCAACAATGCCGTCAACATCCTGGGCTCTTCACTCGCCACCAGCCTGTTCCTGCTCTGGTTCGGCGACATTGGCGTGATCTACGCGACGATCGCCATGACGGTGCTGGTCGTGGTGTTCGCCGAGGTGCTGCCGAAAACCGTTGCGATCCAGGATCCGGACCGCATTGCGCTCGCCACCGCGAAGCCGATCCGCTGGGTGGTGCGCTTGCTCGGGCCCGTGCTGATCGCCATCGAGACGGTGGTGCGATGGATCCTGCGGCTCGCCGGCTGGAGCGTGCGCGACGACACGCCGGTGCTTTCGGCGCACGAGGAGCTGCGCGGCGCAGTCGATCTCCTGCACAAGGAGGGCAGCGTCGGCAAGCTCGACCGTGACATGTTCGGCGGCCTGCTCGACCTGCGCGACCTCACGGTCTCGGATGTGATGATCCATCGCACCGAGATGATCACGGTGTGTGCCGACGATCCGCCCGAGGAGGTCGTGAAGGCGGTGCTCGCTGCGCCGGTGACGCGTGTGCCGCTCTGGCGCGAGAAGGCCGAGAACATCATCGGCATTCTGCATGCCAAGGACCTGCTGCGCGCCATCCAGGCGGCCGATGGCGACCTGACGAAGATCGACATCGCCGAGATCGCCCTTCCGCCCTGGTTCGTGCCCGACATCCGGCCGCTCTCCGAGCAGCTCAAGGCGTTCCGCCGCCGCAAGACCCACTTCGCGCTCGTGGTGGACGAGTACGGCGAGGTGATGGGGCTGGTGACGCTGGAAGACATCCTGGAGGAGATCGTCGGCGACATTTCCGACGAACACGATGTCACGGTGACGGGATGCAAGCCGCAGCCGGACGGCTCGGTGGTGGTCGACGGCGCGGTGCCGATCCGCGATCTCAACCGCCTGATGGACTGGACGCTTCCGGACGAGGAAGCGACCACCATTGCGGGGCTCGTGATCCACGAGGCGCGCGCCATTCCGGAAGCCGGGCAGAGCTTCACGTTCCACGGCTTCCGCTTCCGCGTTCTGAAGAAGCAGCGCAATCGCATCACCGCGCTGCACGTCGCACCGTTGCAGCGCAAGCCGGTCGCCGCAAAGGTTGCCTAAGGGGAAACGAATGAGCAGCGAAACCGCCGCGATCGAAACGACGCTCTGGACCTATCTCGACGGGCTGCATGAGGGCGATGCCGAGAAGATCGCGCAAGCCTTCCATCCGGTCTCGCACCTCTATTCGGAATCGAACGGCGACGTGGTCGATGTCCCGCGCGAGAAATGGCTCGACATGGTGCGCAGCCGCCCCTCGGCGAAGTCGCAAGGGCTGCCGCGCCACGACCGCATCGTGACGATCGACCAGTCCGGCCCCGCCTCGGCTTTCGCCAAGGTCGAATGCGCGCTGCCCCCGCGTTTCTTCGTAGACTATCTGACGCTGCTCAAAACGAAGGATGGCTGGCGCATCGTCGCCAAGGCGTTCAAGACCGAGACGCGATGACTTCCGCTTTTCGGGCGGGCGCTGGCGGCGGTGCGGATTTCTTGCCCCGCCACTCGAGGATCGTGCCGAGAATGCCCTTTGGCATGTAGATGATGAACAGGATCAGCAAGAGCCCGTAGATCATCGTGTCGAGCGCGAGCGCGCCCTGCCCGAACCAGGCCTGCATGGTGGTAGAGCCCTGGATCGAGACGCGCAACACCTCGGAGAGCATCTGTGTGAACACCGCGCCGACGGTCGGCCCGAGCATCACCCACATGCCGCCCGCGATCACGGCAAACACGATGTTGAGCGAGACGGAAAGCCCCGCGATCGTGTCCGGCACGATGAACATCTGGTATTGCGCATAGATCGCGCCGCCGACCGCGCACATCGCGGCCGAGATCGCGGTGATCTTCAGCTTCTCGCGCGTGACGTTGATGCCGACGGATTCGGCCGCATCCTCGTCCTGGCTTGCGGCATCGAGCGCATAGCGGTCCATGCTGCGGTCGACGCGCCACCAGATGTAGAGCCCCGCCGCCCAGAGCGCGAGCGCGATGTAATAGGCGAGCACCCGGTCGGGCTCGAACTGGATCGCGTAGAGCGAAATGCCGTCGGCGTAGCGGCGCGGCTGGGTGCCGAGCGAGCCGCCGGTATAGTCGCGCAGGCCCACGATCACGAGCCGCACAAATT
>Ga0310811_10002480_pt1 | contig 23125 bp, 27 predicted proteins | sample YCmetagenome_FD_207642 | JGI IMG/M metagenome (GOLD analysis project Ga0310811, IMG submission 207642) | Soil microbial communities from experimental microcosm in Duke University, North Carolina, United States - YC | ecosystem: Engineered > Artificial ecosystem > Soil microcosm > Unclassified ... | reverse complement strand
TTTTTCAGAATATGCTTCTCAAAAAACTCCGGCGTAAAATTCTGCGGCGGCGTCAGCCGGTCCGGACGCCCCTCCGGTGTGAAATCCATCAGATTCCAGTACGGCCACACCGTATCGACGCCCGCCTCTGCGCTCCAGAAATGAAAGATCTTGCCATCGTGTTTCCTGAACACATGCATCGCGGCCTGCTGATCGTCATCCGTCTCGCCCTGGCACCCATAATCCTTCTGAAACGTCGACTCGTAGCCTGACAGCAGCGGAATCTGCGACCAGCCGCGCTCCTTCGCCCAGGCGTTGATCTTCTCGGCCGGTGCCTTGGCGATCCCGGCGAAGGCGGCATCCCGGCTGACCTGGTACCAGGACCGGTCAAACCCATCCATCAGCGACGTGCAGGACGGACACGGCTTGTCCCAGCCTGGGCCGAACATGAACGAATAGAGCAGCAACGAATTCTTCCCGCCGAACAGCTCGGAGAATTTCACGCGCTGACCGACTTTGCCGCCGCTCGCCCACTGGAAGACATAGTCCTCTTTCAATTGCCCGCCATCAGGGAGCTCGCGGCGTTTCGCAGCCACGGCTTTGACCTTGTCGGCGAGCTCCCGCTCTTCCTTGAGCAAGGCATCCCGCGCATCGCGATACGCCTTGCTTTCATTCGGAAAGCGAAGTTCGCTCATGTCGTCTTCTTTCCCCTACTTCGACACGCAATAAGGCTGCTCGGCGCCCGGGTGGCAGAGGCCAGGACGGCAGGCGGTGACGCACTGACTTTTCGAATGACCGCGGTTGGCGCAGCCGGTCATGCAGCTTTCGCGGTCGGTCGTGGTTGCAACCGCAGCCGCAGCCTTCTGGTCGCCTTTCGCCGCGGCGGCCTGCGCACGCGACAGGCTCATGGATCCGCCGTTCTGCGCCAAAGCGGACGCGGGCAACAACGCGACGATAACGATGCACAAGACAAAACGCACAATGAACCTCCGTTTTCTGTTCTCGCGTTAACGCACAAGGGCGTGTTTCGGATGCAGCGCCCAAGTGCAAACAGTTCCAACCCATCACGGAGCCGCCTCTTACCTCCAGCGTTTCTTCCGCTCCTCGATGTAATCGAGAAATGTCGTGCCCGGCTTCAGGCCGAGCGAGCGAAGCCGCCACAGTGAAAGACCATAGGCCAACGCGCCCATGGCCGGGATGGCCAGGAGGTAGCCCCACCAGGGTGCTGCAAAATAATGGGCGACAACCGCCCCGAACACGAGCCCGAACAGGCCCTGAGCGACCGCAAAGCGAATTTCCATGCCAGCGCCCCCCGATGTTCCTGCCCTAGCGCCAACGCCGCACAAATTCGCCCATTTGCTCCAGCGCCTGGCGCCCTTCGGTGAGCTTCGCGTTCCACATCGGCCAGGCATGAATCATGTGCGGCCAGACCTGAAGCGTGACGCTGACATCGGCCAGCCCGAGCGCACGCGCGAAGCGCACGGAGTCATCGAGCAATGTCTCCTCCGAGCCCACCTGGATCAACACCGGCGGAAAACCGCGCAGATCCGAGAACAGCGGCGAGATCTGTGGATCCTTGCGATTGAATGGCGGCGGCGCGTAGGCGCCCGCCAGCTCCTCGAGATAGGGCTTGTGAATGAGCGGATCGATATGATCCTTCGCCTCGAGCGAGGCGCCAGACATCGTCAGGTCGGTCCAGGGCGAAGCGAGCCAGGCACAGAGCGGCTGTTCCTCGCCCGCCGCGCGCAGGCGGTTGATCAAGGTGATGGTGAGGTTGCCGCCGGCGCTGTCGCCGCCGACCACGATATTGCGCGCGGCGATGCCCTGCTCTCGCAGCAAACGCCACGCCTTCATCGCGTCCTCGTGCGCGGCCGGGTAAGGATGCTCGGGCGCAAGCCGATAGTCGACCGCCAGCGTGCGCATGCGCGCCGCGCGGCCCGCTTCCGTCACCATGCGGCGATGGCTGACGATCGAGCCCGAGCAGTAACCGCCGCCGTGGAAGAACAGCAGCACGCGCGAAGCGTCGCTGCCGGGCACGATCGACCACTCGCCAGGCACGCCATCGAGATCGACTTCCTCGAGCTTGACGTCGCCGGCGACCGGCCAGGTCGAGCCGATCTCGTCGATGCGCGCCCGCCGCTCTTTCCAGCCGACCGGCCGCGCCTTCGCGGTCAGCAGCGCGCGGATGGCGTCGATTTCACTCATCGATAAGATTTCCGCCGTCAGCTCGCGCTGATCACGAGGGCGCGGATGCGGCCGTCGACGGCACCGGTGCCGAACTTGCGCGCCATGGCATCGGCCGCCTTGTTCGTCGCCTCCTGCAGGCCCGGCGCGCCACGTGCCTCGATCTCGCTTCGCAGCGGAGTCCCCTCGCAATAGGCCACCGCGGGATCGCGCGGCGACGCAGCCTTGCTGCGCGCGTCCACCGCATCGATCGAGATATTCGTAAAACCAGCCGCCTTCACGTCCTCGCGGATCTGCTTCTCATCGTGGTAGCCGTGCGGCGTGCGGGCGAGGAAACGCGGCGGATCGTTCGGAAAGACCGCCGCGAGCTCCTGCGTGATGACGTCGGCAAAATCGTTTTCCTCGATTCTGTCCCACACACTGAAAAAGAAATGACCGCCCGGCTTCAGGACGCGGTGCGCCTCCCTGTAGCCCTGCACCTTGTCGGGGAAAAACATCGCGCCGAACTGGCACGCCACGGCGTCAAAGCTTCGATCCTCGAACGGCAGCGCCAGCGCGTCCGCCTGTTTCCACGTGATCCGGCTGTCCGCGGGCTGGCGACTCTTTGCATGATCAAGCATCGGCTGGTTGAGATCGGTGATCGTCAGGCGTGTTTCTGCGGGAAGCGCCGCTGCAAGCGCGCGCGTCACCACGCCGGTGCCGGCCGCGGTCTCCAGCACGGCGGCCGGCCTGGTTTTCGCCAGACGCGCGGCGAGATCGAGCGCATAGGGTTCAAAAATGAGCGGGACCATGAAACGCTCGTAGAATTCGGGGATCGATCCCGCGAATACCTTGTCGACCGTCGCTACCATCGGACTGCCTCGGCCATCATTAAAACCCGGATCGCATATATCATATATACTGACGGGATGTGGCTCGACGTCGAAACCAGCCGTGACTCAGGCAGGGAGCTACCGCTTGCGTTCGATTTTCTCGGCCGCCGCGTCGCGGTTGTGAAGGTCGTCGACCAGTGGTTCGGCCCCGACCACCGCTACTGCAAGGTCAAGGGCGATGACGGCGCGGTCTATATCCTGCGCGTCGTCGAGCACAGCTCCTGCTGGCAACTCACTTTGTTCTCGAGTCCGCGCATGCAGATTGCTGCGGCGTCCTCCGGCACCTAGGCTGGCCGCCGCGACATCATTAACTGCATCAGTGCACGAGTTGGCCTTTTGCCATCATCAGGTGATGCGGCTGATGGTGGCCGCCTTGCACCATGATCCCTATGAAGCCGAGCGCCTTGAGCCTGGTCAGCGGCTGAGCGTCACTCGCCATGACCGTCAGCTTGACACCGTTTGGCAACTCATCGGTCTTTGCATTCCAGCCGGTCTCATGGAGTTCTTTTACGTGGGCGGGAACCATGCGTTTGATCGCTTCGAGCGTGCGTCCCTCGCCTGTAACGGTGAACTCAATTCCGCTGTCAAAGAGGCGCGGTGTGGCAGCAGCATGCAGCGTGACCTCGTTCATATCGATCAGATGTTGCCTCAAGGCCTCGATATTCACCTTCGACCAGTCGGTTTTGGGATCGGATTGCAGTGCCTGAACGATCTCCTGGATAGCACCGAACGCATCCTGTCCGGGCAGGGTCGGCGTGCCTGACTGCTGGCCATGCATCTGGCCGTGACCGCTCATGCCTCCGTGCATTTCCATTCCGCCGCTCGTTCCGGAATGCATGCCGGTTTGGCCCTGCATCATCTGACTGTGCATTTGGCTCATCATCTCGCCTTGATGCATCTGGCCATGCATGCCCATCGGACCACCCGGGGACATTTGCGCAAAGGCGTAGGCGGTCGCGGCTAAAAGAGCCGAAACGGCGAGTGTCGTCTTCCAGGGAAATTTTGACATTGGAGGCCTCATCGATGTTTTGCCCCTTATGTTTCATATCAGCGACTGGTCAAACGACATATGATTTCGATCATACGCGCTTGACCAACATAATCCTGTTCCCTGCCCTTTTGACTTCGCCGGCGCGTTCAAGTGCTGCCAGAGCGCGATAAAGCGCCTCGTGGGTCAGGCCGATTTCAGCGGCGAGGTCCTTTAACGTTCCATGCAATTCGACGCTGCGACCGTCAGGGCCGATATTGAGCGCGAGAAATTGCCTCACGCGCTCGCGTGCTGACCGGATGTTGCGTTGCTGAAGGCGCGTGCGCAGGGTCATCACTTGATGGGCGAGCATCGCCGTGAAAGTCTTCAGAGCTTTTGGGTCTTTTTCAAAGGCAGATATTACCTGCCGTTTCGGATAAACACGCACGGTCGCATCTGTGTTGGCGACTGCATCGCAATGATATTGACCGGAAAACAACGAAGCCTCGGCGAGCGTTTCGGCGGGGCCAGCCACATGCAACACGGTTTCACGGCCGACGCGATCCACTCGCACCAGCCTCACACGGCCAGAAACGACCTCGTAAAAGCCCGCCGCCTTATCACCGAGCCGAAAGAGCGCCTCTCCGGCTTTAAGTCTGCGCTCAAAGGCCAGGGCTCGGATGGCCGCAGGCATCCAGCCTTCTGTTAGTTTTGAGGACGCCATATGCGGGGCGTTACGCTTGTTTGAGCCAACTTCCAAGGCGGCCAGTCTGTTTGAACATAAATACCAGGAGCTCGCTCAATTTCCAGCCGTCCGTCCACTGACTTGAAATATGATCAAAGCGGTCGGGAAGCACAATCACAGGAAATAATGCGTCGCCGCAGCCGTCGCAGCTTTAGTGCCCTGGCAGGTCTTTCAGGCACTTCGCCAGGTTGACGTAGGAATCGCCCGCCGACTTGACGCAGACGTCACGGCCGCCGGTCGGCGCATGATCCCATGCCGCGACGACGACGGCCTTGGTCGATTCCTCGCTCATCATGCAGACCGCCTTTGCCATCTCCGGCATGTTGCCGGCGCTGCGCTGCGCAAAGTCGCTGCAGAAGTGATCGGTGTTGAAGTCGGGCGGCGCGGCCAGCGCGCCACCGGACACAACGATCACAATCAATGCGAGCCAAAGACGATTCATCGCGCCACGGTACAGCGCAAATCTTTCAGATTTGGATCGCGCGTTATCGCGAAGTTGCGTTAAATTGTCTGCAAACGGGGCGAAGGATGAAAGACGACGTAAGACAAGGCGGAATGGACGCTGCCACGCTTCGCGACATCGCCGGCGAAGCCGAAGCCGCTTTCAACGCGGGTTCCCCGGAAAGTGCAGCCCTTCACCGCGCGCTACCCTGACCTCACGATGGACGATGCCTATCGCATCACGGCGCTGGCGAACGGCGTGCGCATCGCCAAGGGCTACAAGCCGGTCGGCCGCAAGATCGGCTTCACCAACCGCCGCATCTGGGACGAGTACGGCGTGCACGCGCCGGTCTGGGGCTATGTCTACGACCGCACGGTTTTTGACCTTCCCGATGATTCCTCGTCATTCCCGGGCGCGAGCGAAACTCGGGGTCCCGGAATGACCAGGGAGGGAATATCGCTTGCGCCCTACAGCGAACCGAAGATCGAGCCGGAAATCATGCTGCGCCTTTCCCGCGCGCCCTCGCCCGGCATGGACGACGCCGCACTTTTGTCGTGCATCGGCTGGGTGGCGCACGGTTTCGAGATCGTGCAGTCGATCTTTCCCGGCTGGAAATTCGCGCCGCCCGACGCCGTCATCGTAGACGGACACCACGCCGCGCTGCTGATCGGCCCGCGCCACGCGATTGGCGCGAAGGCCGCGGAATGGCAAAGCGCGCTCACCAGCTTCGAGATCGAGCTGTTCTGCGACGGCAAGCTCATGGACAAGGGGCATGCGCTGAACGTGCTCGAAGGTCCGCTGTCGACGGTCCGGTACGTGATGGAGCTGCTGGCGCGCGACCCGGACAATCCACCACTCGCCGCCGGCGAGATTGTCTCGACCGGCACCCTGACGCGGGCGCTGCCGGTGACGCCCGGCGAGACCTGGACGACAGCGCTAAAGGGAATCGCACTCGAAGGCCTGACGCTGAAATTTTCCTGATCGCCGCTTCCTCAAAAAGTGCAGAAATAACCAGCTCAATTTTTAAGTGTCCTGTTCGGCAAGCTACAACCTATGCGGGTCATAAGAAAAACCGACAGGAGGACATCATGGTCAGACAATTTATCTCCGACGATGCCGGCGCGACCGCAATCGAATACGGGCTGATCTGCGCGGGCATCGGACTGCTCATCCTGATGGCTCTCAACACGACCGGCGAGGCCTTGCTGGCAAAGCTCGCCTACCTGCTTGCCCTTCTCGCCTGATTTTCATTTTATTTCTGCAGGTTTTTTTCACTCCATGATTGCTGCGGTTCGCAGGACGCATTGTGACGTCTACAAGCACGCTGAGTGGCAATCGTTCCTCTTATACATGCTGCAAGAAGGCCGGCGCCGATCGCCTAGCCTGATGCACGACCGGGCGATATCCTGCCGGCGCAAACGCATCGCCGATGCGTTCACTTCGGGGGCGACCAAGCATGCGGTATTCATTTTGGCTGTTGGCGGCCACGTTCGGCCTTTGCCTTTACACCGCTGACATGGTCATGGCGCAGACATCGTCGCGTCCTCCGAGCCAGCGCGAGCTGATGCGCCAGGACAGCGAGGAATGCGCCAAGCAGGTGCCGCGCCTTTATGTCGAGCCTTTCGCCGAGTGCATCTTCAAGCGGCAGGCCGCGCGAAAGGCCGCCGCAAAACAGGAAAAGGCGGCCCGCCGGGCACAACGGAAACAAGAAGCCGATGCCGCCAGGCAAGCACGCCGCGAGCAGTACCGGAAGCAAATCGAACAGATCAAGGCTGACCGCGCGAAGCGCGCCGAATGCAGCAAAAAGGCGCGCGCACAGAAAGTGCCGCTCGGGCAACGGCCAAACTTCATCACGAGTTGCATGGGCAAGTGAGCGGGCGCCATGCCGGATGCGGCGCGTCGATACTACGACGCGCGCGAAATGTCTTGACCAGAAATCGGGTGGGCTGGCGGGCACCGGCGACCTAAGCCGCAGCGACTCTGGGAAACGACGAGAAAGTTAATGTCGAGGCACCATGAGCAAGACATATGGCACCGTCAGTCCTGACAGGCAGAGGGAGATGGGCGGCCTGGAGTTTATCCAGGGGCTCGTGAACGGCACGCTACCCCTCAATACGATGGCCAAGACCTTGGGCTATGACGTGACCGAGGTGGTGAAGGGCCGCGCCGTCGTCACATGCAAGCCGAACGAAACCCATCTCAACCCGTTTGGCACGGTGCACGGCGGTCTGGCGGCCACGCTGCTCGACACCTGCATGGGTCTTGCCGTGCTTTCCAGCCTGGACAAAGGCGCCACTCAGACGACGCTTGAGTTCAAGACATCGCTCGTGCGCGCGATCACGCCGGAGACAGGCCTGATCAAAGCGGAGGGCATCGTCCTGAGCTGCGGCCGGCGCATAGGGACAGCGGAAGGGCGCGTTACGGACAGTCAGGGACGCCTGCTTGCGCACGGCACAACGACGTGCCTGATCTTCCAGAGCTAGCGCACCGCGCTTGAACGTCCGCTTCTGGCCGTTGGCGCATGTTTAATTTGCGCTACCCGAACGCCCGCTTTTTCATGGGAAGCGGCTCAGCATCCAGCACAGCGTCGTAAAGGTCGTCTCGCGCGATCGTTTCGAGCAGCTCCCGCGCAAGGGTCGCTTCGGTTTTTCCACTCGCGACAGCCCGCCTTTGCAGCAGCGCCAGGGCGGCCTCGCTCACCCTGATGGTGCGCTCGTCGGTCCTCGGCCGTCCGCGGCGGCTTCCCGGCGGTCGCAGGCTGATCTTCGCCTGGGAACAGCGCACTTTGAGTGTGCCGAGATTGCACCCAAGCTTCTCAGCGATGTCGTCCGCTCTCATGCCGCCCTGCGCAACCATCTCCGGGATGGTGGCCAGCACGGCCTTGGTTAGAATCTTGCGTCCCATAGTCGCCGTCCGATTAATATTCCGCCTTAATGCGTAGTCGCGCCACTGGCCTTCTTGGTTCGATTCTGGGTAGGCAGGACCGTAGCGAGCGAACGGTAATCCCTCTGTGACGGGCATCACTTGCGCGAGATCAAGCGACGGCCTTGTGACGGGCATCACTTGCCAAAGTTCGGATTACGGAACTCTGTCCGCCGGATTTAAAATTTTTAATGCGGGCAAGTGCCGCTGATTTCACAACATTTCCAAAATGTCGCACCCGCAGCAGGGGTGCGGAAGCGCGCCTCTCCTGGACGGTTATGCACAGGTAATGCGGAGTTCCCGCTACGTCTTCAGCGCCGCCAGAACGCGTTCCGGCGTGAACGGCATGTGATAGAGCCGCTTGCCGGTCAGCTTGTGGAAGGCATTGGCGATCGCGGGTGCCATGCCGGGTGTGCTGATCTCGCCCAGTCCCGTCGGGTGCCCGTCGCTGTCGAGAAACGAGACCTGCATCACTTCGGGCATGTCCGACATGCGCATGACGTTGTAGTCACCGAAGTTCGACTGCTCGACCGCGCCGTCCCGCACTGTCAGGCGTTCGTGCAAGGCCGACGAGAGGCCGTAGACGATGCCGCTTTCCACATTCGCCTTGGCTGCCGCCGGCTGCACGATCACGCCGCCATCGGCTGCGACCCACACTTTATGGACGCGGATCGTCCCGGCGCGACGATCGATCGATGCCTCGACAACGCAGGCGCCGAGCGAGCCCGAGCGTTCGCTCATGGCAAAACCGAGGGCACGGTCGTCGGGGCGCTTCGTGCCCCAGTCGGCCATTTTGGTCACCGCCTCGACGCAGCGGCGCGCCTTCGGCGTGATCGACATGCGTTGCAGACGGAATTCGACGGGATCGAGCTTCTGGTCTGCCGCCATCGCATCGACCATCGTTTCGATCGCGAACAGATTGAAATTGTGCGCAACCGCGCGCCAGTGCTTGATGCGCACGCCCTCGTCGACATTGCGCAGTTCGAGCTGCTGGTTCGGCAACCCGTAGTAAGACGAGATCCGCATGCCGCCGGTGATCAGGCTGAGCCCGCCATCGTCGCCGATGGCGCAGTGACGCCAGCCGACGACTTTTCCTGACGCATCGGTGGCCGCTTCGAGACACTGGAATGTCATCGGGCGGAACATGCCGTGCGCGACGTCTTCCTCGCGCGTCCACACCAGCTTGACCGGTCGCTTGACCTCGCGCGACAGCACCGCTGCTTCGGCGGCGTAGTCCGCCAGCGAGCGCCGCCCGAAGCCGCCGCCGAGATAGCACTGGTGCACATCGACCTGCTCCGGCTTCATGCCGAGTGTCCTCGCCACGAGATCGCGGCTGCGGCCGAGATCCTGCGATCCGTCCCACACCTCAAGTCTGTCGCCGGCCTCGTTGAAGCGCGCCACCGCGTTCAGCGGCTCCATTTGCGCGTGATATGTATAGTCGCTGCGATATTCAGACTTGTAGACCTTGGCGGCGCCGTCGAAGGCGGCCTTGATGTCGCCTTTCGCGTCCACGATCTTCACCGGCGCCGAAGTGTCGGCGTGGATCGCCGCATAATGATCGAGCGCTTTTTCGGAATCGAAGCCGTCGACCTTGTTCTTGCTCCAGGTCACGCGCAGCGCACGTCGCGCCGCCATCGCCTGCGGGAAATTTTCCGCGACAACGCCGACGCCATTCGGCAGTTTCACGGTGGCTAGCACGCCCGGCATGGACTTGATCGCGGCGTCGTTCCAATTTTCCGGCGCATTGCCGCTCACCGGCGCATGCAGGGCGCTGGCATAGACCATGCCCGGCAATTTCACGTCGATGGAATATTGTGCTGTGCCATTGACCTTGAAAGGCAGATCACGCCGCGGCACCGACCGCCCGATCAAACGAAAGTCCTTGCGCGCCTTCAGCTCGCTCTTGTCCACGGCCGGCAATGTCGTTGGCACCTGGCCGAACGCCGCGATCTCGCCATAGCTCAGTCGCTTCCCCGATTTCGGATCGATGACCACGCTTGGCTCGGTCTTGAGCGTTGCGGCATCGACGCCCCAATGCTCGGCGGCATTTGCCATGAGGACTTTACGCACCTGGGCGCCGGCGGTGCGCAAATCGTTCCAATACATCATTACCGCACGGCTGCCGGTGACGGTCATGACACGACGGCCGCTGCGGTCGGGCCAGCCATAGACTTCAGGGGTCGACGGCGCCCAATCGAGCGTCACCTTGTTCCAGTCGGCATCCATCTCCCCCGCGATCATCAGCGGAATCGATGTGCCGGAGCCCTGCCCCATCTCGGTAATCGTGAGAATTGTGATGTTGCCGTCGGGCGAGATCCGCACCCATGGCGATAGGGGCGCGGGCCGCGTGGCGGCATCGGCTGGCGGCAGGATGCGCGTGCCGTCGGTGCCGAAAGCAAAGTAGAATGTCATGCCGCCAATGCCGGCCAGCATGCCGCGGCGGGTGAGCTCGGGCGACTTGAGAGCGGTTGTCATGGTTGTTGTCATTGGCCTAGCCCTCCCTCGACGCGCGTTCGATCGCCGCGATGATGCGGTTATAGGTTCCGCAGCGGCAGATGTTCCCGTCCATGTGGGTGACGATCTGCTGGCGGGTCGGTTTCGGGTTGCTGGCAAGCAGCTCCGCCGCCTTCATGATCTGGCCCGACTGGCAGTAGCCGCATTGAGGTACCTCTTCGGTGACCCAGGCTTTCTGCAGCGGGTGGGAAGAATTCGGCGAGAGGCCTTCGATGGTGACGATCTGCGCGCCTTCGGCGGCGGAAACCTGCACCTGGCAGGAGCGCTGCGCGCGGCCGTCGATGTGCACAGTACAGGCGCCGCAAAATCCTGCGCCGCAGCCATATTTCGTGCCGGTGAGCCCGACGATGTCGCGGATGACCCAGAGCAGAGGCGTTTTGGGATCGGAATCGACGGAAACCGGCTTGCCGTTCACTGAGAACGAAGCCATCGCAGGACCTCCCTGAAGTCGGTATTCGGGCGGGCGTTGTTCCGTCTGCCCGCTCAAGAGAGCCTTAGAATAACAATCGAGCAAAGTTTTGAAATTCAAAAATACGAGACTTGCGTCCCACTCCTGCCTGTCATTCCGGGACGCGCCGAAAGGCGCGGACCCGGAATCCAGAAATGAATTCAGTGTCAGCATCTGGATTCCGGGTCCGCCGCTGCCGCGGCGTCCCGGAATGACCCGAGGTTATATGTTTTTTACTGTTGCCCCGGCGCCGCACTTCCTGTCTGCGCCTCCACAATCACGGTTCCGGTCATGTGCGGATGCAACGAACAGAAATACTTGTAGGTGCCCGCGGTCGTGAACGTGAACGAGAACTTTCCGTCGGTATCCATGACTTTGGAGCGGAACGCGTTCGGCGACACGACCGTATGAGGGATGTCGTCCTCGTTCGTCCAGGTGACGGTGGTTCCGGCTTTGACCTTCAGCTCCTGCGGCCCGAAGGTGAAGTTGCCGATCTTGACCGCGATCTCTTCAGCGGATGCCGGCGCCGCGGCGTGGAGATACGCCGCCGCGACGCCGGCCACGAGCAGTCTCGTCAGGGCTTTGATCATCGTCATGGCCATCCTCATTTCTGAATCGGCGTGTCGATGATGGCGAGACGCTGCTCGTTCTGCTTGAAGGTGACGCAAGCAATTCCGAGCATGCTGCGCAGCTTGTCGTCGGCCACCTTGATCGGGCCGGGCGACGGCGCCGTTCCAGGCGCCGGCTGCGGGAATGCGGTCGAGCGCGCCGTGTGGAAGGTGACGTTACCCTCGACCTTCTGCATGACCTGATGAATGTGCCCATTGAGCACGGTGACCGAGCCGAAGCGCTTCAGGTAACCGAGAGCGCGCCCGCCATCTTCCGTGCCCCATCCCCACTCGGGATAGACGCTCCACAGCGGTATGTGCGCGAAGACCACAATCGGTTGCGACGCGGATCGGCCCTTGAGATCGTCTTCCAGCCATTCGAGCTGTTCGTTGCCGAGATTGCCGAGCCCGCCCGCTTTGAGGTTGACGACGTTCACCAGCCCGATGAAATGCACGCCATTGTCGTCGAAGCTGTACCAGCCGGCACCTTTCGTGCCGCGGCCGTAGCGGTCGAGATAGAGCTTGCCCTGGTCTTCATCGAGCAGATCGTGCTCACCGGGAACGTAGCGCACATTCAGCCCGGCATGCGCGATGATTTGATCCGCGTCGTCGAATTCCGACGGCTTCGACAGATGCGAGATATCGCCGGTATGGATCATGAAGGATGGCTTCACCGGCAGCGTCTTCACGCGCGCGATCGCTTCCTCCAGCGTCCCCTTGACGTTGGGATTGGCCGGCTTGTCGAAGCCCATGTGGCTGTCGCTGATCTGAAGGAATGTGAATCCTTTCACCGGCGCAGCCACCGCTTCGTCGATGATGCCGAGCGAAGCGGGCACGCCGCCGGTGATGGTCCAGAGCACGCCGGTGCCTGCCCACGTCATGCATTCGAGAACCTTGCGGCGGTTCATTCCGTCATCATGCTCAGTCATTTCTCGCCTCCATGAATGTGCGTATCTGGAGACGAGACTGAGGTGCGCGACGATTTATTCCCGCGCCAAGACGATCACGAAAAAGTCAGGCGCGCTGCGAAATTTGTCGGCACGCCGGTCAGTCTCCTCGGCATGCGGCCATCACGGCTGCTCATTTCAAAGGAGACACGACAATGAAAAACCTTCCCGCCATCTTCACAGTGCTTCGCATCGCGGCTGGTATTGCGTTCAGCGCCGGACCGGCTTCCGCCCAGTCGTTCTGCACCTGCGACGGCACCGGCAACGTTCTGGTTTTTGCAAACACGGCATTCATGCCCGCGAAAGGCAAAGCGGCTGTGGACGACCGTGCCCTGCGGGCCTTTGCCTCCGAAAATTACGGTGCAACCGGGCCCAATTCACCGGAATCAACCGGTGGCGGCAGTACCGGATACAACGAGATGCTCCGCAACTTCTAACCATGGGAAAATGCAAGGAAAACAGGGCGGGCCGGGCCTGCCCTGTTTTCACAAAATTTATGCCGGCCGGGAATGAAACGCGCTCTCGCGGAGTCTTGAGGACAACGTGATCGTTTTGGGCGTAAAGGATGGCCATGGGCCAGCGCAGCGCCTTAGCGATCGCCACACCGGATGAAAGACATGAGTCGACCCAGGTCTGACGACAATTCAGTGCTGCTGGTTCACGCCTACCTCGATGGCGAGCTCGACCCCGCGAATGCCCTCAGCGTCGCCCAGCAGATGAGCCAGGAGCCGGCGCTAGCCGCGGAGGCCGAACGCGTGAAGGAACTGCAGAGACTTATTCATGACCGCCTGCCGCGCGAGGCCGCGCCGCCCGGCCTGCGTGCGCGGATCGAATCCTCGATCGGCACAACGCGACAGCCGCGCGCGACACCGTCCTGGATGCACTCCTGGCGCGCCCTCGCCGCATCGATTGCCGTTGCCGCAGTCGTCGCGAGCGGCTCGACCTGGCTGGTGGTCGGCTCGCAGCAAAAACCGGTACAGGTCGCGGAGCTGCTCGTCTCCGATCACATCCGCTCACTGATGGCACCGGAGCCGGTCGACGTCGTTTCATCCGACCGGCATACCGTGAAGCCGTGGTTCAACGGCCGCATTCCGAATTCACCGCGCGTCGTCGATCTCGCCAAGGACGATTTCCCGCTGGTCGGCGGCCGCGTCGACGTCGTCGGCCGCACGCCAGTTGCAACGCTCGTCTACCGCCGCGCCAAACACCTGGTCAGTCTCACAGCCGTGCCTGCTGACGATGCCTTCGCCATCGGCGGACCGCACAGCATCAACGGTTACAACATCGTCCGGTGGACCGAAAACGGCGTGACCTATTGGGCCGTCTCCGACGTCGAAGCGAAAGAACTGGAAACCTTCGCGCAGCTATTCCGCACAAGCCGAAACGAACTCTAGGCGATCAAGCAAGCGTCATGTCAATAACACCGTTGCGGCCCCGAGCCGGCGCAAACAGTCCTGACGGGCCACCCGTCCGGCTGGTGACGCCCGGCGCGCAGGATACGGCCGGGCTCGACGATAACGCGCTCTTCCGAACCGTCGTGATGCCTCATATCGACGAGGCCTACCGCCTCGCACGCTGGCTTACCACCAATGGCACCGACGCCGAAGACGTGGTGCAGGACGCTTCGCTGCGCGCCTTCCGCGCCATTCGCAGTTATGCCGGCGGCAATCCGCGCGCCTGGCTGCTGAGCATCGTGCGCAACACGGCCTATTCCTGGCTGCGCAAGAACCGCCCGGCAACAATCGTTTCGGTCGATGACCTCGAGGCGGTCGAACTCGAGCACGGAAAGCTCGACGAGCGCCACGACGAAACGCCGGAATCCTCGCTCATCGCCAAGGTCGACGCCGAGCAACTCCGCGCGGCCATTGCAAAACTGCCGGCGCCGTTCCGCGAAACCCTCGTGCTGCGTGACATCGAAGGCCTCGACTATCGGGAAATCGCCGAGGCGACCGAGGTGCCGATCGGGACCGTTATGTCACGGCTCGCCCGTGCGCGCCGCCGGCTGCTCGAAACGCTCCGGCATGACGGCTAGTGCATCCGGATCATCCCGGCTCCTTCGCCGCCGCGGCGTGAATATCGATCAGCTTCCGGACCAGATCGGGCTTGCGGGCGCGAGCGAAGCCGCATTCCGTCGCAATTCCGAATTCCGGCAGGTATTTGCGCGCAAGTTCGATGCGTTTTCGCGCGCCTTCGACCCCGTCCGCGGCATGAATAATGCCGAGATAGATCTCGACGCCCTTGGGCAGCTCTTTCATGGGCGCGAAGAATTCGTCGGTCGCGCGCGGCGCCGGCACCGGCAGATGGATATAGGCGACCTTGTGCCGGACGTTTTTCACGATTGCGTTCGAGATATCGACGAGATGGCGCGCCGTCACCGGGTCGAAGAAATGCTTGCCGCCGAAATCGCCGTAACAAAGATGGAATCCGAGCTCGACGTCGTCCGGCACCGGTTCGCAGATACGCATGAGTCGCCGGGCAATGTCGTCCTTCGAGGCGTTCACCAGCGGAAACTGGTCCTGCGGCTGCCCGTCCCAGACGATCATGTCGTGGCAGACGTCCCACTGGATGCAGAGATCCGCGTGCGGAATGTGCCGGCAGATCAATTCGACTTCGCGCGTCATGGCCTTTTCGTAGGCCGGCTCGATCGCCGCTACGTCGCGCGCCGTGCAGAAGGCATAGATGACGCTCATCGGCGTGGGCAGGCAGACCTGGAACCGCGTTCCTTTTGCGATCTCGCCGCGCTCGCGCGCGGCAAGGAAGTCGAGATAGGACCCGCGTGCCTCGCGGGCGTAGCCGAGCTCGCCGAACTCGACTTCGTCCGCCGTCACGCCTTCCGCCAGGCACAGCAACGGAAAGCCGGAGGTCTTGCGCAGGGCACCGCTCGGGTCCGGCCGCAGGAATGGGCTAGAGCGCAGTAACGGATACTGGAAACTCACCCAGAGTCGGCGCGGCCCCGGCTCGCCGTCCGGAATGCGTTTTAGTCGACGCCCCAAGGCAGGGCCGACGGTCCGGAAGACCTCGTCCACGCCGCCGAGCCCGATGCTGCCGACAAGATGCACGTGGGTGGGTGTGTAAGAGGTCACCGTCTGCTTCCCGTCATCGGCCTCATTTGTCATTCCGGGGCGTCCGCGCAGCGGACGAACCCGGAATCCAGAGGCGGGTTCGGCGCGTGTGTCTGGATTCCGGGTCCGGCACTAACGTGCCGTCCCGGAATGACCATAATTGCTACCGCGGCGGAATCTGGATCATGTCGTCGAGCTGCGCCTTGGTCAGTTCGTTGGCGGTGAATTTCAGCGCGACCGCGTCCTTCACGATCGTGTCGAGACCGACGATCTTGTCGGGCTCAACCGAGGCGCGCGGGAAGAAGTCGTCGCGCGTGCGCTTGGCCTTCGCCTCGGTGATATTGAGCCATTCCGAATAGATCTTCAGCGCCTTGGGATCGTTGTACATGAAGTCGACCGTTTCGCGATACGCCTTCATGTAGCGGTCGACCACGGCCTTGTGGTCTTTCAGAAAATTGGCGTTGGCGATGTTGAGCCGCACGGTCTGGCCCTTGAACGCAGCCGCGTCGTTACCGGTCGCGATGATGCGGATCTCCTTCTTGTCGAGCTGATCGAGCCCGAACGGCGGCGCTGCCCAGCCGACGTCGATCTGTCCCGACATCACGGCCGTCAAATTCGCGGCAGGGCCGCCGACAGCGGTCGGCTTCGCCTTCAGGTCGTATTGCTTCATGAAGGCGGTGACGATGCCGTGCGTCGAGGAGCCATTGGTCGAGTAGGCCAGCGTTTTGCCTTCGGTGTCCTTCAGCGACTTGATCGGCGAATCCGCTTTCACGTACCAATAAAGATCGTTGGCGCCCGTCGTCTCCGCGCTAATGATGCGTACCGGTGCGCCCTTGGAATAGGCACTCATCACGCCCATCACGCCCGCCGCAATCCCGAGATCGACGCTGCCGGAAATGACCGCCTGCTGTGTCTCGCCGGCGCCGTTGGTGTAGACCATCTCCAGTTCGAGACCATGCTTCTTGAAGATGCCGGCGCGCTGGCCGACTTCTGAGACCGAAGTATCCCAGTTGCCGCGCTGGCCGATCGCCAGCTTGATCTTGTCGTCCGCCGATGCGCCGGCGGTGATGCCAAGCAGCGCGACCGCCGCCAGCACAATCGTCTTTGTCCTCATGCGTATCCTCCCTGATATTTTCTGGTCTTATTTTGCCGGTTCTGTTTGCCGCGTGGAATGCTGGTGCGGCGCCTCGCTGCCACCCCCAAGGTTGCGCCAGTTCGTCGTCTTGGGCACCACCCCCTCGTACGAGCTGATTGTCGCATGCCGGATATGGGGCTCGGTCGTGCCGATTGCGCGCCCGCCATCGCGCATGGCGCGCGCTGCTTCCACCATCAAGCGGCGGAAGGCCACCACTGCGACATCGCTGGCACCGACCTTTTCCTTCGAGCGGTCGCCGATCGGCCCCATCGATTCCCACATTACGATGTCCTGGTTCGGAATGCCGCTGATGCCGGTGAAGTTGCCGGCCTTCATCGCGGCGCGATCCTGCTGATAGAGGTTGGCGCGATTGCGGATGCCGTCGAAATTGCGGTCAACGTCGACGCCCCATTGCAGGACGTTGAACTTGCGCCAGGTGTCGGCATCAATGCCCGTCTTGTCCGGTCCGTTCCAGGCGATGAAATAGAAGATGGTGTTGGTGTCGTCTTCCGGCGTCAGCAGCGTTGCCACATTGTGCACGTTGTTGGGCGGGATCAACGCCGTGTAAGGCGCGATATAGACCGTCGTGCGGATGTAGTCGTGCGTCTCCTCGTTCTTGATCGGTCGCCGGATTGCCGCGTAGCGGAAGCCGTAGCTCGTGCGCTCGATCTGGAAGCGCGGCGCCTTGTCGGTCGAGGGCCGCAGCCAGTTGGCCTCGGTCGCCTTCGCGCCGTCGACCTGCGCCGGCACCATGTCGGAGGAATGCAGATGCGAGGAATGCGCGGAATCGATCTGCCCTTCGAGAATCTGCGCCCAGTTGCAGCGCACGCGCACTTTCGTCGCGCTCACGCGCGCGTCAGGCGTCGGCGCGAAGGCCGGCGGCTCGAATTCACGCATCTCTTCCGGCGGGCCCATATAGGTCCACACGAAGCCGCCCGCCTCGCGCGTCGGATATGACTTGTGCTTGACGCGATCGAAGATGAGGCTGTTGTCCGGCTCCGACGCCATCTCGACGATGTTGCCGTCCACGTCGAATTTCCAGCCGTGATAGAGGCAGCGCAGGCCACAGTCCTCGTTGCGCGCGAACAGCAGCGACGCGCGCCGGTGCGAGCAATATTCGTCGAGAACGCCGACACGGCCCTTGCTGTCGCGAAACACCACGAGGTCCTCGCCCAGCAGGCGCACCTTCACCGGCGCGCCGTCGGGCTCGGCGACTTCCTCCGACAGGCAGGCCGCGATCCAGTGGCGGCGCATGATCTGGCCCATCGGCGCATTGCCTTCGACGCGGCACAGCAGATCGTTTTCCTCGGGGGTCATCATGGCGGCGCTTCCCTCGTGCGCGGCAGATTCCTGTCGCGTCTTCTTCCTTAGATATCTAAGATAAGACTAGTGAAAGCGCCGGACCTTGTCGATGGTTGATGCAACTCCCCTCCGTCTCGGCGTCGCCGGGCTTGGCCGCGCGTTTTCGGTGATGCTGCCGACCTTTACCCACCACCCGGCGGTGCGGCTCGTTGCCGCCGCCGACACCCGCGCGGAGGCCCGCGCGCGGTTCTCCGAAGATTTTTCCGCAAAAACCTACGACACCGTCGCGGCACTCTGCGCCGATCGGGCCGTTGACGCGATCTATGTCGCAACGCCCCATCAATTCCATCGCGAGCATGCGACGCAGGCGGCCCAGGCCGGCAAGCATTTACTGATCGAAAAGCCGATGGCGCTGACAATCAAAGATTGCACGGCCATCGTCGACACCGCTCGGCGGGCCGGCGTGCACGTGGTCGTCGGGCACAGCCACTCTTTCGATCCGCCCGTGCGGCATCTGCACAAGCTCATCGAGAGCGGCGCATTCGGCCAGGTGCGGATGATCAGTGCGCTGAACTACACCGACTATCTTTACCGCCCGCGCCGCGCCGAGGAACTCGACACATCGAAAGGCGGCGGCGCGGTCTTCAATCAGGCGGCGCATCAGGTCGACATGGCACGCTTGATCGCGGGCGCCCCAGTCCAGAGTGTGCGCGCGATGACGGGCTCGTGGGATTCAAGGAGGCCGACCGAAGGCGCTTACGCAACGCTTCTTGCATTCGCGAATGGCGCTTTCGCATCGCTGGTCTACAGCGGGTATGGCCATTTCGATTCAGACGAATTCGACGGCTGGATCGGCGAGATGGGGCAGACGAAGACGCCTCACCCCGGACAGGCGCGTCCGCGGTTCAAGACACAGGATGACGAGACGGCGCATAAGAATGCCCGCAATTATGGCGGCGCGGATTTCCGTCCGCCCGGCGAAGCGACCGCCCATCAGCACTTCGGTACTTTATTGGTGAGCTGCGACCGCGCTGACCTGCGCCCGATGCCGACCGGAGTCATGATTTATCAGAACGGATCGTGCCGGCTTGACGCTATCCCCTCGCCCGTCCTGCCGCGCGCCGAAGTCATCGACGAGCTCTACCAGGCTGTCGTGCATGGCAAGGCGCCCTTGCACGACGCGGCATGGGGAACGGCGACAGTCGCGGTCCTGCTGGCCATGCTGGAGTCGGCGCGCGACGGCCGTGACGTGCGTATCAAATGAGCAAGTCCCCGCCGACCACACAGGTCATCCTGCGCCACTGGCGCGAGGCGGTGCCGGACGATCGCCTCGCGCATCTGGTCAAGGATGCGACGCGCGCGCTGGTGCGCGCGTTGCAGATGCGGCTTGGCGCGCACGGCGTGTCGTTCGGACACTGGACGTTCTTGCGGATCCTCTGGGAATCCGACGGACTGACCCAGCGCCAGCTGAGCGAACAGGCTGGCGTCATGGAGCCGACTACATTTTCGGCAGTAAAGGCGATGGAGCGCCTTGGCTACGTCGTGCGCCGCAGGCGCCCTGGCGACCGCAAGAAGGTCTATGTCTTCCTGACCTGGAAAGGGCGTAAGTTGCGCAAGGCGCTCGTGCCGCTGGCCGAGGAAGTAAACCGGATCGCCGTCCGCCACGTCCGTTCGGCTGATATTTCCCGTACCCGCAGATTATTACTTTCGATCATAGAAAACCTCGCGCGCGACGAACAAACTGCCGACATGCGGATGCCGTCGACGCGCGAATTGGGCCGCCTGAACGGTAGACGGCGTAACCGTTCACGCTAGAGAAGCGAACGCAAAGGCCTCACCCTAGTCATGCCCGCGCTTGTCGCGGGCACCCACGTCTTGTGCCGCTGCCAGAACTTAAGACGTGGATGGCCGGGACAGGCCCGGCCATGACCATGTGGCGCTTGGGTCCCGTTGCGAGTGCTCCGGGGCTTGAGCATGCCTCGCAGAGGGCTATAGTCCGGCCCGTTATCGCGAGAATAAAGAAAAGCGAAACGGGAGGATCTTCCAATGACGCGCATCTCACGGCGCCTAATCAACTCATTTGTGTCTGCAATCGCACTGGTCACCGCGACTGCCACGACTTTTGCGGCCGACTATCCCGACCGCGCCATAAAACTGATTGTTCCATGGGCGGCCGGCGGCGATACCGACCTGATCTTCCGGCCTTTGGCGCCGCTGCTGCAAAAGTATCTTGGGCAGCCGATCGTCATCGCCAATGTCGGCGGCGCGTCCGGCACCGTCGGCGAGCGCGAAGCCTCCAGCGGCGCTCCGGACGGTTACACTTTGTTTGGCGCGCACGATTTCATCCACTCCGTTTATTTCGCCGCGATGACCGATATCAAATATGACGCCGCGTTCGAACCCGTCTGCATGGTTTCGTCCACACCGTCGGTGATTACCGTCGGTGCAAAGACGCCCTGGAAGACGTTCAAGGAGCTGGTCGAGGATGCCAAGAAACGTCCCGACCAGATCGTGGTCGGCGCGTCGTTGGGGTCGACCAGCCAATATTCGATCGCGCTCGCCGGCAAGGCCGCCGGCGTCACCTTCAAATATGTGCCGTACGACGGAACGGCGAAGCGCATGAACGCGCTGCTCGGCGGTCATATCGATGTCGGCGACAGCAATCTCACGCAGAAAGGCAAGGTTGATGCCGGCCTGCTGCGGTTCCTGGCCAACATGTCGGAAAAGCGCACGACCGGGCTCGAGGATGTGCCGACCTTGAAGGAGCTTGGCTACGACGTCACCTATGCGGTCAACCGCGGCATCATGGTGCCGAAGGGGACGCCTGCGGCCGTGATTGCGAAGCTCAACGACGCCTGCGCGAAGGCAACGAAGGAGCCCGAATTTAAACAGGCGATGCTGCTGCAGGGCACCGAAGTCTACTATCTGGACCCGAAAGGATACGCTGACTACCTCAAGAAGGCCGACGTGCAGACCAAGGACATCGCCAAAGCCCTCGGCCTGCTCAAGCGCGAATGATGCTGAGCCGTGATGGAGTCTCGGGGCTCGTCTGCCTCGCCATCAGCGTCATCCTGCTGACGCAGACGTTTGGATTACCGCCGGCCGCGGTCGTTCCGATCGGGCCGGCGTTCTATCCGCGCGTGGTGCTGTCGATCCTGATGCTCCTCAGCGTCATTCTCATCGCGCTCGATTTCCGCGCGATGCGGACTGCTGCTGCTCCCGCGGCAGCCACGGCAGCAGGCCCGGCGCCGAACTACCGGCTCGTGCTGGCGACCTTCATTGAGTTCGGCCTCTACATCCTGGTGTTGCCGCCGCTCGGATTCCGGATCGCGACCTTTCTTTTCGTGCTGTCGCTGCAGGTCACGCTGGAATGGCCGCGCAGCGCCAGGCACTGGGCGCTCGCGGTCGTGATTGCAGCTGCCACCAGCATTGTCTGTTACCTGGTCTTCCAGGACTACCTGTCGGTGCTGCTGCCACGCGGCACGTGGAGCAACATGTGAACCATTACGAGCTGCTCCTCACCCACATGGGCACGGTGCTGCATCTGCAGTACCTCGTGCCGTTGCTGGTCGGCACCATCGCCGGGGTGATCGGCGGCGCGCTGCCGGGCGTCACCATCACGATGACCGTCATCGTGGTGTTGCCCTTTACCTTCGGGCTCGACCCGCTGCAGGGATTGGCCGCGATGATCGGCGTCTATGTCGGCGGCTCGGCCGGCGGCTCGATCACCGCGAGCCTGATCGGCATACCGGGAACGCCGTCGGCTGTGGCAACCACCTTCGACGGATTCCCGATGACGAAAAAGGGTGAGGCCGGCCGTTCGATCTGGGTCGGCGTCTGGTCGGCCTTTATCGGCGGCGCACTTGGCGGCCTCGCGCTGATCGAGCTGACCGGGCCGTTCGCGTCGCTCGCGCTCGAATTTGGGCCGTGGGAGTTCTTCTCGCTGTTCGTCTTCGCGCTGTCGATGGTGGCAGGCCTCGTTGGACGCTCCGTGACGAAGGGGCTTTTGTCCGGCGCGATCGGCCTTGCGGTGACCATTGTCGGCCCCGATCCGATTTTGGGCGTGCAGCGATTCACGATGGGCATCCACCAACTCGAAGGAGGCTTCGACTTCCTGCCGGTGCTGATCGGCATCTTCGCCTTCGCCCAACTGATGCCGGACGTCGAGCAGATCCGCAGCGGCGAGCAACAGCTTGCTGCAAACGCGCCAAGGCAAATCAGTCTCAAGGTCTCTCACCTGTCGGTGTTCTGGGACATCCTCTGTCGGCCGTTCATCCTGCTCTGGTGCACCTTCATCGGCATTGTCATCGGCGTCTTGCCGGCGATCGGTGGCAGCGCCGCCAACATCATGGCCTATGACCAGGCCAAGAAATTCTCCAAGCGGCCGGAGAAATTCGGCACCGGCGTTCCCGAAGGGATCATGGCGTCGGAATCCTCCAACAGCGCTAATGTCGCCGGCTCGCTGATGATGATCATGGCCTTCGGCATTCCCGGCGACGCGGTCACCGCGGTGATGATGGGCGCGCTGACGATTCACGGCATCCAGCCGGGCCCGCTGTTCATCTCGCAACAGCCGAAGATTGCCTACGGCATCTATGCCGCCTATCTCGTGGCGCTGCCGCTGATGGTCGCGGTGATCTGGATCGGCTCGCGCGCATGGATGCGTATCATCATGATGCCGAAGTCGATGCTGATTCCGATCGTGCTGGTGCTCTGCGTGATCGGCGCCTATGCGCTCGGCAACAGCATGAAGGACGTCTATGTCCTCGCCCTCTTCTGCGTGATCGGTTACGCGATGGTGAAGGCACGCATCCCGCTGGCGCCGCTGATCCTCGGCGTCGTGCTCGGCGACCAGATCGAGGCCAATCTGATCCAGGCGGTGTCAACCGATGCCAATCCGTGGCTTTTCATCACGCGTCCGATTTCCGGCGCCATGCTCGCCGCATCCGTTCTGTCGATCGGGCTTGCGGTCTGGCAGCACCGCCGCGAGACAAAGCG
>Ga0310811_10002479_pt1 | contig 23130 bp, 28 predicted proteins | sample YCmetagenome_FD_207642 | JGI IMG/M metagenome (GOLD analysis project Ga0310811, IMG submission 207642) | Soil microbial communities from experimental microcosm in Duke University, North Carolina, United States - YC | ecosystem: Engineered > Artificial ecosystem > Soil microcosm > Unclassified ... | reverse complement strand
TGCCCGCACCCGCAGACGATCGTCCAGAACAGGGTCTTTCCAAAAGACCATCCCCTCGACTTCGACAACGCAATAAAAGGCAGGTAGTGATCCGGCCCCGTCACCGTATGAAGACAGGCAACCGTCACTGCCGCCACTAACAATACACTCAGCTCAGCTTGCATAATTTGGCTATCGCTTTTAAACAATCATATAATTGTTCCGCCTTATTTCCCAGCATCCTCACAACAAGACTATTCAGCGGCCCTTCACTAACGCCATAAACGATCCCTTCTATCCCCGCCAGCCACCCCTCCACCCGCTCGCTCCTCCCTCCCACATACAACAAACTCGCCTGATGCGTAAACCCCTCCATCTGCCCCATCGCTCCCACCGGCAACACCGACGGCCTTAAAACGATATTCTCCACCAGCGCCAGCCGCTCACGCACAAACACCTCCGTACGTACATGATAGGAGGACAGAGCAAATACCTCCCCACGCAGCTTCCGCCCGCAAGTCACCACCTCCCCCCAGATCAATTCACATCCCTCCGACAGATACACTTTATTCCTCCCCGAAAAGATCGACTCCGCATGCGGCACACACGGATGCGGCAGCCAGCAAAAGCTTGCCCCCGGGCCAAGACGCACCTCCATCGACTGTGATGCGCCGTCCTTCATCTGGAAAAGTCGCTGATAAGATTGTGTCATCAATTGCAGCCGGCCATTCGCCTCCACCTCCACCCGGATCGTCTGCCTGTCCCTATCCAATACCCCCGGGGAAGAACACATCAGCATGAGGTGCAAAGGACCCGATTTGTCCTCTGTAATATTCGCCACTTTAAAAGGAGGTGTAAAATAGCTGGAAGCAAGATAGCTCGTCCCATCCCGCACTGCCACCCGGACAGCCACGTCCGACTCCATACCAATAGCGTTCACCGCCATAATCTGGGCTCCTCCTCTTCTTCCAGCAACGCATATTTCTTTATCCAGCCGATCACACTGTCCAGCCCTTCCAGACTCATCAGGTTGGTAAATACAAAAGGATTCCCCTTACGCATCAGACGCGCATCCCGCTCCATCACCTCCAGACTCGCCCCTACATACGGCGCCAGGTCGATCTTATTTATCACCAGCAGATCGCTTCGCGTAATACCCGGCCCACCCTTCCGCGGGATCTTGTCGCCCTCCGCCACGTCGATAACAAAAATACTCAGGTCCGCCAGGTCGGGACTAAATGTAGCCGATAAATTATCTCCCCCGCTTTCTATAAAGATGATCCTGAGATCGCCAAATCGTCCGGCCATCTCATCCACCGCCTCCAGGTTCATACTCGCATCCTCCCGTATCGCCGTATGAGGACAACCGCCCGTCTCCACCCCGATGATCCGCTCAGGCGGCAACAGGCTGTGCTGCGTAAGGAACTCGGCATCCTCCTTCGTATAAATATCATTGGTGATCACCGCAAGGCTATAAGTGGCAGCCAGATGCCGCGTCAGTCGCTCGATCAGAGCCGTCTTACCCGACCCCACCGGGCCAGCAACTCCAATCTTTATATAGTTTCTATTATTCATCCCGATCCAATTTGTATATACAAATTCAAATTTTCCAAAAACACATACCCCTCTCAAGACATATACAACCTCGAATAAAGCCGCTCATGCTGCATACACTTGATATCCAAACCAGGACAGCACAACCCGATCATTTCCACATCCGGCTCCAGGCTCTTCTCCACCAATTCCGCGATCAGCGGCTGCAACCCAAACAATAAGTCCTGCCCATCCTGCTGCCCGATCGGGATCAGCTTCACACAATTCGTCACCATCCCCGCCGCCGCATTATAATAAAACCCCGTCAACGCCTCCCGTAATCCAACCTCCAACCTCCCGGCAACATACCCGAACGCCACCGCATAATGTCTCGGCCGATACCCGGCAACACAAACCTTATCAAATACTTTCAACAACCTTGTCCCCAGCTTCCTGCTCGCCTCCCTTATTTCCTTCGGCATCCTCACCGCCTCACACAACTGATCCAACTCCTCCAGCCTAACCATTTCCGCCCCATAAGCCAACCCCACCAGCGCCGCATCCGTATAATGCAAATTCGTACTCAACATATCCCTCACAAACCGGGTCGCACTCCCAACATCACACACCACTCCCTCCTGCACATAAGTCTCCAGCCCTCCCGAATGCGCATATCCGCCGATCGGCAAAGCCGGATCACTCAATTGCAACAGGCTTAATAAGCTAAGACTCATCTGGGATTGGTAATTTGCAGTATCCTCGAAAACAGGCTGGAACCAGACCCGGCGCCAGAGCCACTATGCTCATGACCCGTCACCGTCGACCGCAGCGGATATAATAATTTCCTTTCTTCTTTACTCACCACATACCCGGAAGCGCCCAACCACCTGTACAAAGGTTCCTCCAACGGCGCCAGCAAAACATCCCCCTCAATAAACAAAGGCAAATGCCTGTTCCCTATCTCATAACAAATAGCAGCCACGGCAGCCAGCGAACCCATCGGTATCACCATAACTGGACAAGCTACAATCTCCACCACAATGACTACCTCCAAATCCGCATACAACACATCCCCCTCCCCCAACGCAGGACTCTCATTCAAAAACCGCAGTGCAACCTCCCGGCCCCCAACAGTATGCTTCCGCATCACCCGCTTACCCGTCTCATACCACTCCAGCCGGAGAACATCCATCACCCGGCCGTCAACAGCAAAAGACCCGATCCGCCCTATTTTCTCCTGTATCAGCATATTGCTCAAAATAAAAAGTACCGCTGTGCCAAAGCCAGCTCCTTTGCCGGCTCACAGCTCACTACCTTCCCATCCACTTTTACTTCATAGTTCTCCGGGTTCACCTCGATAGATGGCGTCCCGTTATTCAATACCATATCCGACTTCGAGATCTTCCGGCAATTCCTTACCGGCAACACCTGCTTCTGCAAACCATACCCCGAAACCGTTTCCAGCGACAGCCCCGAAACAAAGGTCGCACAGGTCGCCCACAAGGCCTTCCCATAAGCCCCCCACATCGGCCTGTACATCACCGGCTGAGGCGTAGGAATGCTCGCATTCGGATCACCCATTCTCGCCCCAATGATCATACCCCCCTTGATGATCATCTCCGGCTTGGCGCCAAACAAAGCCGGCTTCCACAAGACCAGGTCCGCCATCTTACCCTTCTCGATACTCCCCACATACGTCGCAATCCCATGCGTGATGGCAGGATTGATCGTATACTTGGCGACGTAACGTCTCACCCGGAAATTATCATTCCCCTTTTCCGCATCCTCCGGCAACGCCCCCCTTTGTTTCTTCATCTTATCCGCCGTCTGCCAGGTCCGCAGGATCACCTCACTCACCCTGCCCATCGCCTGCGAGTCCGAACTCATCATGCTGAACACCCCCATGTCATGCAGGATATCCTCCGCCGCTATCGTCTCGGGCCGTATCCGGCTGTCGGCAAACGCCACATCCTCGGGGATCGACTTGCTCAGATGATGACAAACCATCAGCATATCCAGGTGCTCGTCTATCGTATTCACCGTATAGGGACGCGTAGGATTGGTGGAAGAAGGCAGGATATTCGGATACATCGCCGCCCGGATGATATCCGGCGCATGCCCTCCACCTGCACCTTCCGTATGATAAGTATGGATCACCCGTCCACCGATCGCCTCCAGCGTTCTTTCCAGGAACCCCGCCTCGTTCAGCGTATCGGTATGTATAGCAACCTGCACATCGTGTTTATCCGCAACCCGCAGCGACGCATCGATCACCGCAGGCGTAGCCCCCCAGTCCTCATGGATCTTCAGCCCGATCGCGCCCGCCGCGATCTGCTCCTCCAACGGCGCTTCCGTCGCACAGTTGCCCTTCCCCAAAAAACCAAGGTTCATAGGAAAAGCCTCCGCCGACTCCAGCATCTTCTGAATATTCCACGCCCCCGGCGTCACCGTAGTAGCATTCGTCCCGTCGGCCGGCCCCGTTCCCCCGCCGATCATCGTCGTGACGCCGCTATACAACGCATGATCGATCTGCTGAGGACAAATAAAGTGAATATGTGTGTCTATCCCACCCGCAGTGGCGATCAAACCTGCTCCTCCATGCACTTCGGTAGCGGCCCCAATAACCATTCCCTCATCCACATCCATAATGTCCGGATTACCCGCTTTGCCGATCCCCACTATCTTCCCGTCACGGATACCTATGTCCGCTTTTACAATACCCCAGTGATCAATAATGATCACGCCCGTGATCACAAGATCCAATACCCCTTCTCCCCGCGTAGCCGTAGCAGACTGCCCCATCCCATCCCGGATGGTCTTGCCACCCCCAAATTTTACCTCGTCCCCATATACCGTATGATCTTTTTCGATCTCGATAAACAGTTCCGTGTCTGCAAGCCTCACCTTATCCCCAACCGTAGGGCCATAAAGGTTTGCATATTTTGTGCGATTGATCGAAAGACTCATACAGTAGGCCCATTTACAAGATTATTAAACCCCACCGCCCGACGCAAACCGCCCAGCTCCACCAGCTCCACTTCCTTCTCCTCTCCCGGCTCGAACCGTACCGCCGTTCCCGATGGAATATTCAACCGCATCCCCATCGCCAGCGACCGGTCGAAATCCATCTCCCGGTTGACTTCAAAAAAATGAAAATGCGAGCCGATCTGAACAGGACGATCGCCCTTATTCACCACCGTTACCCGCCTGGTTCCCCTGCCCGCATTGCAAAGGATCGACTCCTTACCTAATATATATTCTCCTGGTATCATCAAACTCAGCAACCCGCCCCGCCGCAACCTCACCGGATCGGATCATGCACCGTCACCAGCTTCGTTCCATCCGGGAACGTAGCCTCGATCTGTATCTCCTGGACCATCTCCGGTATCCCCTCCATCACATCTTCCCGCGACAAAATAGTCGTCCCATACTGCATCAGCTCCGCAACAGGCCTTCCATCCCGCGCAGCCTCCTGCAGCCTGCTGCTGATCAGCGCTATCGACTCAGGATAGTTCAGCTTCAGCCCCCTGGCCCGACGCTTTTCAGCCAATTCCCCCGCCAGGAACAACAACAGCTTCTCCGTTTCTTTTGGTGACAAATGCATATAAAAATAAATTTAAGCCTTTCTCCTCCTCCCTTCCAATATCTTATAAAAACTCCTCGTCCTTACCTCGTCCAGACTCAAACCCGTCGTCAGGATCTCCTTCTCCCCGATCGCTCCGCAATTCATGGCCTTTAAAAAAAAGTTTAACAACCCCTGCCCCGTGGCCGCATCATCAAAAATATCACCCGTTAGCGTAGATATAGCACTTCTTTCCACAAATATTTTTAGCCGGTGTACCGCATCTTCCAGGCTACTCAAAAAGAACATATACGTTGCGGCATAACGCATCGGCAATTGCGCCGGGTTCAGGTCCCAGCCCTGATAAAACCCGTTGATCAGCGAATGCATCGTATGCCCATATCCCGTCCGCCAGGCCTTGTGTACCGATTCCCTGTCCGGACCGACCGGTATTATGTTCGTCGCGCCATCAGAAAGAAAGATCCCCGTTCCCCCCAACGCAACCTTCGTCATGTGATGTGCAAAGTCACAGACCGGATGCCCCATCGTCTGGTACCGCGCCGTTATCCCGCAGGATGCCGTATAGTCATAAGTCCCGAAATGTGCCGCTATACACCTCCCCTCCGATGCCCGGATGATCCGGAACAACGGATTACGCCCTTCCTCATCCATGATGATCTGCGTAGCCTCCACCATCGTCTCCATCTTCAAAGAACCCTCCGGCAAACCATTCTCCCGCTCAATTATTTCAAACAGTCGCACCAGCGTTCGCACCTGTTCCGGTATCGTCACCTTCGGCAACATCACCACAAAATTATCCGGTAATACCCCTCCCGTCCTTTTCAACAGCTCCGTTATAAAAAGATCCAGCGTCCGCACACTCCGGTATTTCAGGTCCTCCGTAAAAGGCTTGATCCGGATCCCGATAAAAGGAGATAGCGTCTTATCCTTCACTCCCGCCGCCAGCTCACCCGCCGAGCTGATTGCCACAGCATCTTCTTCCGCGTCCGGCCGGTTCCCATAGCCATCTTCAAAATCGATCCGAAAATCTTCCACCGGTTCCGTCTCCAGTTTCCTGGTCACCTTATTATATACCGACCAGGGCAGCCAGGCCTTTTCTTTCCTCCGCTGCTCCTCATTCATCCCCGCCAGTTGACGATCCAGCTCCTCTACACCTCTTTCCGTTTGCGGAAGATCCTCATGCCCTTCCAGCAATAACGCACGCGCCAGCTCCACAAAGTTTGGAGCATAGGTCCGCAAACTCTTCAACGCGATCCCGCCCATCCGCACACAGGTGTCACGCTTAAACAGATTCGCGCCGCCATATACCGTATGCACCGGCTGCCGGTCCGGCCTGTCACCGGGATAACTCGCCTGGAAAGCACGATTGGCCATCGCCAGCGACCCAAGCAAACTTTCTTTCTGACTGTCTTTTATTGATAACATATATTGCTTTCTTAAGATCCCCGATACGTAGAATAACCATATGGACTCAACAATAGGGGAATATGATAATGGTCCTTATCCGCCACTTCAAAATAGATCTCTACAAAAGGATACAAGGTGTCAACCGCCTGCCGGCTGAAATAAGCCTTTGTCTCAAACCGTAAGGCATAGATCCCCGGATCCAGATCCCAGCCGCCCATACGACCATCCGCATTCGTTATCCCTTTCGTCATCTCCGCACCTTCATATAGTAAAACAACTTCTACATCCGCGGCCGGACGGCCCAGCGATAGATCCAGTATATGCGTCGTTATCCTGCTCATGATAAAAGTTTTTCAAGTCTTATCCTGGTGATCTTCTCCTGCTCTCCCATCGCGATCAATATTTCTTCCTCCGGCGCATTCCCCAATCGCTCCCTCAACAGCCCAAGCATTTCCACCGCCGACTTCCCCGTAGCGCACACGATAAAGATATACCCAAACCGCTCCTCATATTTCTTATTGCCCTCCGCCAGAGCCCCCAATACTTCAATCCCTGCCTCACTCGTACCCGATTGCTCCGCCGCAGCCGCAGTCCCGCCAAACTTCTTCTGTAAGCTTTCCATATCCCCGATCCTCGGATGCGCACGAAACGCCTCCCGCCAATCCTCCTCCGTACAATCCCTCCACACCAGGGACGCCGCAGCATACAAACCCGTCGCCGACCCCACAGGGAACAGCTCCATCATTCCCGCAACCCAGGCGGAGCTCCCGCAGCAGTTCCACAGCGCCTCACTCAGCTCCGCCTCATCAAGCCAGTTCAGTTCTTCCAGTGTCATATAACCGAAGGATATCGATTCACATTCTTGTAATAAATATACACCGCCGGCTCCTTGCCCATCGCCGTAAACCATTGCTGACAATAAGGCGCCATCCAGATACAATCCCCCTTCTTTACCGGGTACCAGTCCTGGTCCAGCCGGTAGATCCCCTGCCCCTGCAGATACAACAGCCCATGCTCCATGACATGCGTCTCAACGAATGGCAGATGACCGCCAGGATCATAGGTAAAAATATTCACAGCCATATCAAAGGCCGGCTCATCCGGCAGAAGGACCTGCAGCCTCAACGCTTCATCACCTAAGAACACATCCCCCGCCACATTCCCGGCCTTCCCGAATAAAATACCCGGCGCAGTTACCCCTTCCAGCCGCTCATAGACCTTATGAAAGCTCAGCAGCTGCGTTCCCTCTTCCATACTGTGCAGACGATATTCCTTCCCCGCTGGTATATAAATATAGCTCCCCTGGGTGATGTCCTTCATTTCCTTGTTGACCACCGCCTTGCCACCGCCGCTCACGACATAGAAAAAGATCTCAGATTCCAGGGTCTTGCCGGTCACCGCGCCACCGGGCTGAAAGGTCACGATGGTCTGCATGAAACGCGCCCCCATCGGGTCATTAATGACGACATTCACCGTACAACCCGTCCAGCCTGGAATCACACTGTTGACATACCCATCCGGGCTGATCAACGCATGACTCTTCTTTACTACCGATCTCGTTATCGCAGATATTTCCATAGTTCAAACAATTGATTGTATAAATTTTTCAGCTACCCCCAACGCAGCCTCCAGATCCTTTTCCTCCACATCCTCCAGCGGATTATGACTGATCCCCTTGAAACATCGCACAAATAACATACAAACCGGCGACACAACAGATACCGGCACCGCATCATGCCCCGCACCACTCACCAGCTCCAGTACTTCATATCCCTCCGCTCTGATACAAGTGCCCAACAGTTCCCTCATCCGGGTATCACAGCTCACCGGCGAGGACACCTGCACCACATTCCAGTCGATGGTAAGCCCCCGCCTCAAACCGATTTCCAGGCAAAGCGCGCGCAGCCGCTCATGCCCCCGCGATAATACCGCCTCATCCGCACTCCGCATATCAAGACTGCAAACCACCTCGCCCGGGATCACATTGCTCGCCGCCCCCTTCACCTGCAACTTCCCCACCGTAGCCACCAGCCCGCACTCAGCCCCCGCCATCTCTTCAGCGGCCAAAACGAATTCCGCAGCGCCACACAATGCATCCTGCCGCATCTCCATCGGCACCGTCCCCGCATGCCCCGCCATTCCTTTAAATATAACCTCCACCCGCACCTGCCCTGCAATCGCCCTCACCGGCGCCACCGGAATATTTCGCTCATACAGTACAGGCCCCTGCTCGATATGTATCTCAAAATAACCCAGCCACCGTTCCGGAGCTATCGCTTCTCCTTTCAAACGCAGGACCGCCTCCTCAGCCAATACCCCGGCGTCCCCGCCCATCGCCTGCAAAAGACTCACCCCATCCTCATCCCGCCGCTCCAGCATCTCCGGTTCAATACTACCGGCAACCACCTTGCTTCCCAGGTAAGTCGTATGAAAACGTACCCCCTCCTCATCACAGAACGCCACCAGCTCAATATCAAAAGGCAGCCTCACTCCATTCTTTATAATATTCTCCACCAGGTCCAAACCCATCACTACCCCCATTGGCCCATCCCAACGACCCGCATTCACCACCGTATCGATATGCGAAGCGATCACCAGCGTCTTCCCGCCCGCCGCAGCAACATCACCAACCCGGGCCGCGTCAGCGCGCAGCACACCCCTCACATTCCCGATCGCATCCACCCTCGCCGTCATGCCCGCCTCCTGCATCCACCCCAACACCTTCTTCCCCGCCTCCATCGCCGCCGCCGTGCCATAACGACGCGTGATCCCCGAACCACCCTCACTGATAGAAGCCAGTTCATCGATCCGGGTCTTCACTCGTAATATCCTGTCTTTCATAACACAACCCTCCCTTTATTTAAAACCATAACACCACCATTATCAAATACCTTTTCTCCCCCCAGCCAGGTCTGCTCCACTACACCATACAATTCCTCCCCCAGGTAAGGCGTCCCCTTATGCTTATGATACAGCGCCGACCCCTCCACTACGAACGACTCCCCTGGATCCCAGCAAACCAGATCCGCCCGACACCCCGAAACGATCTTCCCCCGCAGTGCAGACTGTCCCGCCAGCACAGCCGGCGCCGAGCAAAGCCACCTCCCTATATCCTCCAACTCAAATCCCCGCCGCTTCGCTGCGGTCCATAATACCGGCAGCGCCAGCTGCAGAGAGCTGATCCCACCCCAGGCCTTCGAAAGATCTCCACTTTCCACCATCTTCATCTCAGGCGGCGCCGGACTATGATCCGTAGCCACAAAGTCGATCACCCCCTCCCTTAACGCCTCCCACAAACGCTCATTATTTGCCGCTTCCCTTATCGGCGGCGCACACTTGAAATACGTCTGCCCATCTCCGATACCTTCCGCCGAAAAATACAAATAATGCTGCGCCGTTTCCACCGTCAAAGCCAGCCCCCGCGCCTTCGCCTCGCGGATCGGCCCGATAGAGGACGCCGAAGACAAATGTACTATATGCGTCCTGCACCCATATTCGGCACACAATCGTATCATCAGCGCAATGGCATCATCCTCCCACCGCGCCGGCCTCGACAAAAGATAATTCCGGTAAGACCTCACATTCCCACTCGCAGCCACAACAGCGCTTTCCAATTCACAATGCACCAGCAACGGCAACCCGCTCTCCGCGATCACCGGCATCACCTTCCTCAGATCTCCTTCCGTCACATTCGGAAACTCATCGATCCCTGAATGTGTCAAAAAAGCCTTGAACCCCAATACACCCCGGTCGATCAACCCTTTGATCTCCCCTTCGTTCCCAGGCACCACCCCACCCCAAAATCCACAGTCACAATGTAATTGCCCCACCGTCGCAGCCAGCTTCGTATCCAACGCCTCCACCGTCGTCGTTACAGGCGATGCATTTAAAGGCATCTCCACCAACATCGTAATTCCCCCCGCAATAGCAGCGCGGCAAGCCGTATGAAACCCCTCCCAGTCTGTTCTGCCCGGCTCATTGATATGTACATGCGGATCAATTGCCCCCGCCATGACCACAAGATCCCCAAGATCCACTATCCCGACCCCGTCCGCAATAGCCAGCCCCCTTACAACACTGCTAATGATCCCCTCTTCGATAAAAAGAGTAGCCTCCCTCACCCCTTCCGGAAGGATCATTCGCTTACTATGTATCGCAACCACAGCTTTTGGCATCTTTATCAAAAGGAAGTTAAGAATAAAAAAGGTATCTTGGAGTATGGTTATTCATTTAGATGAGAATGCTTACGGCAAGAACGCTATTAACCTGTCAAAGGTCATCCGCTGCCCGGACAGACACGAGATACGCCACATCGCCGTCGACATATCCCTGAAAGGCGACTTCGACACCGTACACACCCATGGTGACAATACAAAGGTCCTTCCCACCGATACGATGAAGAATACCGTATACGCCCTGGCAAAAGATCAGTTCACCGCCTCTATTGAAGAGTTTGGCCTCTGCCTGGTCGATCACTTCCTGTCCAATAACCCCCAGGTCACAGAAGCAAAAGCCAGCCTCACAGAACATGCCTGGCAAAGAATGTCCTTCGACGAAACACCACACCCCCATTCCTTTGTCAACGGCGGTACCGAAAAACACGAGGCCATCATCACAAGGAATCGCCAGGGCCTCGTTCTTTCCTCCGGGATAAAAGACCTCCTGATCTTAAAGACCACCGACTCCGGCTTCGAAAATTATATAAAAGATAAATACACCACGCTAAAAGAAACAGCAGACCGCATCTTCTCCACACAAGCTGATATCACCTGGACATACGACGGCCTGCCTTCCGACCCCGGCCGCCTTTACACGGACATCCGCGAAAACCTTCTCTATACTTTCGCAACCCACAAAAGCCTCTCCGTACAACATACTCTTTATGCCATGGGAGAAGCTGTACTCAAAAAATTCCCCCCCGTAAAAGAGATCACACTAAAAATGCCTAACAAACACCATATCCTATTCAATCTTCAACAATTCGGCGCAGACAACAACAACGAAGTCTTCATCGCCACCGACGAACCCTACGGTTTTATCACCGGCACCCTCTCCCGCGACTAATGTCCTTTAACACACTTTAACACTTCATTCTCCCGCAAGCGTCTCAAAACCGGACACCGTACATATCAGGACCGTACACTCTCCCATCCGCACAAAATCCCAACTCACTGATTCTCAACGAAAGCAAAAAGTTGGCACTCCAATGGAATACTCACTGGCATAACACACAAAAAATAAAAAACATGAAATCGCAGATTCACAAACACCTTAAAAAGACGTATATGCCCGTGCGTAAAGAGTTACTTTTCGCCGCCGCCTTAACACTTGCAACAACCTTCAGCTTTGCCAACACAAACAACGAAGAAATAAGAACTTCCTTCCGCCAGGATTTCAAAAACGCGCAGCTCATGAGCACCGAAGAAAACACCAACTTCACCAAATTCACTTTCACAACAAATGGTGTGATCATGTCCGCTTTCTATTCCACAGGTGGAGAACTCTTAGCCGTAACCCGCAACATCGTATCCTCACAGCTGCCCATCAACCTGCTCACCAGCCTGAAAAAACACTACAGCGACACCTGGATCACCGACCTGTTCGAATTCAGCAGAGACAGCCAGAACACTTACTATATCACCCTCGAGAACGCAGACACAAAGACAACCCTGCGCTCCAACGGCAACAACTGGGAAGTCTATTCCACCACAAAAAAATAAACCCTTACAGATTATGTATATAAGCAAACATCAGCCCTACGGAGAAATAGCTCGCCCTCGTATTATGCACGTCCCCCAATAACAGGTTCTGCTCATTCGCAGAGTTCATGCTCACCGGCTGAAGGAATTTCGAAGTACGAGCATAATCCAGCAATAAACCCGCACGAAGGTTGAACCTCCTCCGCCTGACATTTCCTCCCAGTTGCAAATGATAAATATCAAAATTGGAAGTATTCGACACAAATCCAACGTCACCGGTATACCGGCTGCTGTCCGCATAGCTACGATCCGTCCTCAGTGCCACAAAACCGGTCAGGTCCGGCTTTAGCTGATAGCTGACCCCAACCCCAACATTTATGACAGACCTGCGCGCATCCTGGAATGCCAGAGCATCCGACGTAAAAATATTCTCATCGTCATTCGTCCGGATAAAAGCAGAAGCCCTCGGCGTAATGACATTGTACTCTTTCACGCTGCTAAAATATTCGGCGCTGACATACACCCGGCCCCAACTGGTCTCACGCGCATAACCACCCGCAATACTCAGCGGCATCCTGTATTTCTCCTTCAGCTTTGTCTGCCGCGTACTGGCCAGCATGTTCATCGTGTCGGTTTGGGATAGCCGAAGGTCGGTGAACAGGTAGTCGACCAGCAGCTGCCCGTTGCTGAAGATCTTCACCAGCGGTGAGGTTATAGTCAATCCCAAATGATCCCTACCCTTATCATAAGCAAAACCCGCCTTGAATTTCAGGCTCACATTATAATGCGTGATCTGGTACAGGGTCTGTGCATCGGCAATAGGCGGCAATCCATTGGACGGAACATTTATCAGCGCCCGCGCACTATAGTTCTCCTCCTTATGCTGCTCCCGGTATACCCCTTCCATCGAGAAGCCCGCCGCAACATTGGGCGAAAGCTGGAAACCCGTGCTCAGCAGACCCGAGGTCTCATTGATGAGGTTTTGCGAACTGTACTGCGCCAGAAAATTCTCCGCACCCGGACTATACGAATCATTCAGCACATTATACTTACCATCCAGCTGCTGCGTCGTCTGATACGCTATCACCGGATTATGGATCAGCGCATAGGCGATCGTAAACCGCTTCTTTCCCTTTATCGAAAGGATACTCGATGCCATCACCGGCACAACGCTCACGTTCGAGGACTTGAGATTGAGACCATTCCCGGCCCCATCCTTTATAGACATGGTATTGAACTGGTATACCGACCCGCTGATCGTCGCAGAATTTTTGGTATTATACGCCAGGAGAGCCGGGTTGAAATACAATACTCCACTATCTCCCGTAAAAGCCACCGCAGCACCCGGCGTCAGAAACCCAGCCGGATTATAGGCGGCTGACCAATAATTGGCATCCTGGGCATTGACGGATGCAGAAAAGATCATTCCCGTAAGCAGCAAGTATAATTTCCACAAAATGTATAGGTTTCAAGTAATATAATATTTTTACATAACTTATAAAAATATTATGCGATACCTTTTCCTTCTGTTGATCGGACTGTTGGCCCTTTCCGGCAACACCACCCGCGGACAAAACCTCAGCTTTAGCCCGCCCGTCAACTTTTTACCTAATGCCACTTCCACAAAAGCCATCGATATTACCCTTTTTAAAAAGACCCACTTCGTTACCTGGAACGACGCCCGGAACGGCAGTATCCACGTCACCTGGCTGGGCAAACAATATTCCGACCCCTCCGACTACAGCGATGCCACCATCCCCGAAGCTGAAAGCGCCGCCGCACCCGTTCTTCGTGCCACCCCTGATCACATTTATGTTTTATGGATAGATAGAGAAGGGGCCATCAAATACGCCATCAACAGCAGCGATACCGGTTTCGCCAACAGCACCGCTCACACGTTAAGCGCCCCGACCGATCCCGGCGCCAAAGACCCAACCGATCCCGGCGCCAGAGCCCCAACCGGTCCCGGCGCCAAAGCCCCGGCAAACACCCCCGCATCATTGGGCCTCACCGCAGCCTGGACAGGTGACAGGATCGTCATCACCACCCACGCCGCGAACAAAGAAACTCTCTTATATACCACCGCCACCATCGGCACGGGCGGCATCCTCAATAGCACCGGACAAAAAAAAGTCCCGGCAAAAAGCTCCGATTACCCCTTCGTCGTTGCCCGCTCCGCCGACACCATACGCCTGCTATGGCGCGGTTATAAGGACGAGGGCATCTATTATGCAGATGCCAGCCTCACCACCGGCAACTGGACAAAAACAAACCAGCTGCCAAAAGCAAAGACAAAACTGTCCCCAGCCATCTACCGCGTTTTCGATTCCGACAAACTCTTCTACATCTGGAAAGGGAACAGCAAAGACAACAATCTATACTACACCACCGAAGAAAAGGACGAAAGTCCCGTCGCAGAAACACAACTTCCCTCCTACTTCTCCACGCAGACCGCCGTCTCCATCTGTAACATCGATAAAAAGAGATTTATCCTTGCCTACACAGGCCCCGACAACAAACTCTATCTCTGCTGGTTCATCAATTACAACCCCGCCCGCTGGATGGAAGAATCCCTCTACCCGGCAAAGGCAGCCTACAGCCTGAAAGACATCGCCCTGCCCGGCGCCCACGATGCCGGCATGTCCGTCCTGACTGCCACCGGCGGCCAGCAAAGCGGCACCATAAATGAATGTAATACCCTCACCCAAACGCAGAATATAAAAGCTCAGCTCAACGCCGGCATCCGTATGTTCGATCTCCGTATCGGTACCTATAACAAAGCCCTCTACACAAAACACTGCTCCTCCGACTGCATGGCCGATGCCATCGGCGGCGGTTATGGCGAACGCCTCGGCGAGATCCTCTCCGCCATAAAAGACTTTCTCACCACGAATAAAAAAGAAGCCCTCCTCCTCTCCTTCAGCCATTTTTGCGAGAAAGAAGCCTCCGCCAGCCAGGTCGCCCGATACATCATCGATACCCTCGGCCAAGACCTTATCTTTGCCAACAAAGGCAAAAAACTCGACGACATCAAGCTCGAAGAGCTGGCAGGTAAGGTCATCATCGTCTTCGAACAATACGCTACCTCCGATAAACTTAAGCTCATCGACTCCTGCTCCATAGCCGCCTCATCCGGCTGTTTTATCAATTTCCGAAGGGAATACGCAGCTACCAACCTCCTCAATGACCTGCTGCAAAAGGAACATACCTTTTTCACCGGCCTCTCCGCCAGCAAACCGGGACACAACGACCTCGTCCGCCTCGACTGGCAGCTGACCCAAAGCAGCGACGAAGCCGCTATGATCTGCAACGATTTTCAAAGTGAAAATATTAACCCATTGATCAACGGTGCCATGCTGCTTACCAATGCCCTCCGGAATCACCACAGCATAAAAGACCTCTCCCTCACTGGCAACCGATCAGTACTGCCCCAGCTCAACCGCTGGCTGGCCGACGGCACCATCAACAAACTCAATAAGCCAAATATCCTTTATGTCGACGTCGCCGGCGGCTGGATCACCGACTACTGTATCCAGCTCAACGACAATCCCCTTTATCAAAAATAACCTCGCGGGCTTTACTTCAAAAACCCCTCTTTTTTCATCCGCTGCAACACCACCTTGCTCACATTCGCAAACAGCTCACCCCGATCCGGCGGATTGATAGTTGTCGTAGTCGCCGTCCAGATCAATTTATTTTTCTTCAGCGAGAAGACCGTCACCTCCACCTCATAAGACTTATCGGTGGTATAATAACCCGGATCATAATAGGCCGGCCAGGAGTATCTCCAGTATCCCCTCCATGACCGGTAATAGACAGCACTGCTTCCGGGGACATAACGCGTGCTCTTGTTGACATCCACCAGCCGCATCAACACGATCCCGTCAAAGCCATCCCTTTTCAGCTGCTGATTATACATCTCCTCGTCATCCTTCAGATCTTCATCACCCAGCTCTTTATAAGACTGCACCGCCTTATCCGGAAAAAGGGCCGCCATATCATCCTCCACCCGGTGCCGCATCGCCTGATTTTTTAACAACGCGGCCACCACAAACTTATGTACATCTGCAGTGTCTATCACGATCGATGGATCTCTCCAGCTGTCAACGATATGCGTACTCGGCCCGCATGCCACCAGGAACAATAAAGCGACATTGATCAGAATCATTCGTATCATAAGTAAAAGTTTTACTTTTTTACGCACCATGCCTCGCCTGGATGATCTCCGCCAGGATGCTCACCGCTATCTCCTCCGGCGTCTGACTGTGGATCGACAAGCCCGCAGGCGCCCGCATCCTCCCCAACCATTCTTCGCTGATCCCTTCCGACCGGTAGTCCGCCATCATCTTCCCGATCTTTGCCTTACTACCCAATAACCCGAAGTACCGGAACTCCATCGGCAGCAAAACCCGTACCGCCCTGTCATCCGTCCGATATCCCTGCGTCATTACTACAACATACGAATGCGTCCCGGGTTTAACCAGCTCTCCTAATTCCGCATAATCCCCGATCAATACCTTCTCCTGTACATATTCATTTCTTGTCACCGATCCCAAACCACTCCGGTCATCGAACAACGTTATATAGAAATCCATCGTCTGCGCGATCCTCGACAAAGCTAATGCACAATGCCCCCCGCCGATAATAAAGAGCCTGTCGGCATATCCCGTCTTCTCCAAATAGAACCAATCGCCCTCCGACCTCTTCTCAAAGTAATGACCAGCCTCCGGAGCCATCGCCGAAAAGCCAATACCCTCCGGCGATAGCCGCAGACAGCCATTCCGGTTCGACGAAAGGGATTCTACCAGCGACCCGATAGCCGCAGCATCCGCCGCCTTTAATGTATACAGGAAAATGGTTTGCTCCCCCGAACAGATCATCCCACTCTGATCCCTGACGACTTCCTTATCATGCACCTGCCTGCGCAAGGACAGGACCGACACACCTTTCCGCAATAACTCCCTGCCCATCTCCAAAAATTTATGCTCCATTATCCCCCCTCCAATAGAACCCTCCACCTCTCCCTCCCCATTCACCACCATAAAAAACCCCTGCCTTCCCGGACTACTGCCCTTACTCTCTACGACATACAACAGCAATACAGGAATGCTTCTTTCCAGACTGGACAATGCCAGCCGCCAAAGAGACATTCTCTTATCCCACAACATGCTTCGGTTTATTTGAATACAACCCCATGAGAGCTTTCTCTGGCGTAAGTGGAGCATTGAAGGGAATTATCCCTGAAGGATTAAATGCAAGAATCGCATTGCGCAAAGCAAAATAGGCGCCAATGCCATACATCAAAGGAGGCTCACCCACCGCCTTGCTCCGGAATATAGCCAGGTTATCCAATTCAGTATGTAAGAAGTCAATACTTATTTCCGATGGAACAGAATAAATATCAGGTACCTTATAAGTAGACAATGTATTCGAACGCAACCTGCCCATCTCATCATACACCACCTCTTCCATCGTCATCCATCCGATCCCCTGCACGATCCCACCCTCTATCTGTCCCCTGTCGATCGTCGGATTCATGCTGACACCCGAATCATGCACCACCTTCACCGCATCCAGTGTATATCGCCCCCTCAGACAATCCAGCGTCGCCACCACTATCGCCGTACCATATACGTGATAGGCAAACGGATGCCCCTTCTCTTTGCCTGCATCAAAATGAATATCGGGCGTAGCATAATGTGCATGCTCGGAAAGACTCACCCGCCGCAAAAATGCCGCCATCACCAGCTGCTTCCAGCCCATCTCCTGCCCCCCGGGTTCCGTCGCCGCCACCTCCTTCAACCTCCCCATTATCGCCGTGCACGCGATCAATACCGCCTTCCCATTCAGATCGGCCGTCGCGCTCGCCGCCGAAGGAGAAGTATTGGCAACCGAAAAGGTCCTCGTCGCCTGTACCTTCACCAGCGCAGGATCGATCGAAAAAACCGCACACACCACCTGTATGATCTTGGTATTGACACCCTGTCCCATTTCCACCGCACCCGTGCTCACCGAGACACTCCCATCCGTATACACATGCACCTGCGCCCTCGCCTGGTTCATGAGGGTCTTCGTGAACGATATGCCAAAACAGACCGGCATCATGGCCAACCCCTTCTTAAAAAGTTTATTTGCGGAGTTGAATTCCTCCACCCCTCTCCGCAACGCTTCAATATCATACAACTCCTCCGCCTTTTGCCAGCAGGCCTCCGCCTCGCTCACCGCCAGCTGACCATAAGGAAAGACATCCCCCGTCTTTTGCAGATTCCTCTTCTGGATCAGCGCCGCCGGCACGCCCAATATCTCTGCCGCTTTTGCAATGGCAGCCTCTATCACAAACATACCCTGCGGACCGCCAAAACCTCTGAACGCCGTATTCGGCGGCAGATTCGTCCGGCAGCTATAGGCCGTGGCCCGCACATTCGGAATAAAATAGGAATTGGTACAGTGGAACAACGTCCGCTCCAGCACAGCCGGGGACAGGTCCGCCGCAGCTCCGGCATTCTGATAAAAAGTGACGGCATATCCCAATATCTTTAGATTGGCGTCCAGACCGATCGTAAAATCAGCAGAATACGGATGCCGCTTCCCCGTCATGACCATGTCATCGGTCCGGGGCATCGCATATTTCACCGGTTTTTTCAGATGAAGACAAGCCAGCGCACAAAGAGCAGCCCAGCCATTGGCCTGATCTTCCTTTCCGCCAAATCCACCCCCCAGCCGCGTCACCTCGATGTCCAAAGCATGCATCGCCAGACCCGTCACCTTCGAGACAGCCCGCTGTACAGCCGTCGGGGCCTGTGTGGAAGAATAGATCCGGATCGTCTGATTCTCCAGCGGCACCGCATACGCGCCCTGCGTTTCTATATAGAGATGTTCCTGTCCATTTGTATCGGTACGCCCCTCGATGATGTGCTCACATTCGGCCATGACCCCATCCACGTCCCCCAGCCTGAACGTCCTCGGCGGCACGATCAGCTCCCCCTCGGACTGCGCTACCCTCGGATCGGTTATCACCGGCAATGGCTCGATCTCTACGATTATCTTCCCCACCGCATGCCGTGCCGCCGTCTCCGAAACAGCCACGACAAAGGCCATCGGCATTCCGCAAAAATGAACAGACCCTTCCGCAAACAAGGGCTCGTCCGGTACAATGCCCCCTATCTGGTTCTGCCCCGTCACATCCTGAAAAGTAAACACCCGCACGACGCCCGGACTCTGCTCCGCACCGCTGACATCAAGCCTCCGGACGATCCCATGAGCCAATGGCGAACCAAAGACGGCGCCAAACAGGCTCCCTCTTATCAAAGGAATATCATCCAGGTAAATGGACTCTCCCCTCGTATGTGCCGCAGAATCGACGTGTTTCATAATACCTCCTCCACCGGCAACTCCGGGAACAACGTTAAAAAATGCGCCTTGATCAATTGCCCCAGCAATAGTCGCTTGTACTCCTCCGTTCCCCTCGCATCACTGATAGGCGAGATCTCAGCTTGCGCCCTTTCCACTACCTCCTCAACCAGCTCTGCCTCCGGCATCCGTCCGATCATCACAAAAGATGCCCCTTCCAGCCAGGCAGGCACCGGACCAACCCCACCCGCCGCCAGAGCCGCCTCAACTATCCTTCCCTCCGACATCCTCACCAGCATCGCCGAATTCACACTGGCGATATCCAGGTTGGTCCTCTTACTCACCTTCTCAAAATGGAATAACATATCCCTTCCCGGCAGATCGAAACTTATCCTTTCGATATATTCGCCGGGCGTTTTATCCAATACCTTATATCCCTTATAGAATTTCCGTAATGCCACCTCCCTTCGTCCTGCCCCATCGCTTAACAGGAGCCGCGCATCCAGCGCCAGAAAAAATATCGTCAGATCACCGATAGGCGAAGCATTCACAAAATTACCAGCGATCGTAGCGATATTTCGGATAGGAGTCGAAGAGATCAGCTTCGCATATTCATCAAAATGCGGAAAAGCCCGGCGGATCACCGGAGACACGATCATATCGGAAACCGTAGCCGCCCCGCCAATGACACATTTGCCATCCACGGCAACGATCCCCTTCATTTCATCCTTTATAGCCAAAAAGTCCAGCTCCGCTTCCACCATGGCTTCATGCTGCTGCACATACAGATCGGTCCCTCCACCCAAAAACCGCAACCCCTGCTGCGACCCGTGCTCCGACCCTTGCCACAACCTGTTCGCCGCCCCATTTCCCCCCTCTCCTCCTCCTTTCCTACCATGCAACATTCCATTCCCCTGCAAGCTCATTGCAGCCAGCCTCGCGGGGATCTCCGCAAACCAGGCCGGCACGATCCCATTCTTTATCGCAAAACGTATCGGGTCGACATCCAGAGCTTCGGGAAGCTTCGTCCCTCGCTTCTCCTCGCTCGTAGGAACTTCGGCAAAGCTTCGTCCCTCGCTTTCCTCGTTCATTCCCTTCGCTGCGCTCGGGAACGCTCCGCTCGGGTATCCCAAAAACTCCACAACCCTGGCCAAAGCCCTCTCGATCGACTTATATCCCGTACACCGGCAAATATTCCCATCCACCGCCGCTACAGCATTCGCCTGCGTCGGCGCAGTATCACTCAGACAAAAACCCGCCATCGATACGATAAACCCCGGTGTACAAAACCCACACTGCGTTCCCCCTTCCTCACAGATCACCCGCTGCAAAAAATTCAAGCCCTCCCCATTCAACCCCTCGATAGTAACCACATGTTTCAGATGCACATTCCCCAGCGCCGTCAGACAGGAAGTAACGGGCCGGTAAACCATCTTTCCCTTCGTCACCCTCCCCCGCGCCACACCCTCACCCAATTCCACTTCCTCACTCAACCTCACCCCCTCAACCAACTCCCCCACCAATACCGTACATGCCCCACAATCCCCCTCCCGGCAGCCGATCTTCGTTCCCGTCAAAAACTCCCCGTACCGGATAAGATCCAGCAACAACATCCCCGGCGGCTCATCCGTCCGGACCATTTTATTATTGAGTAAAAATCGTATCATTATGGTCCATATACAATTTACAAAATAATCGGCTGATATGAAAATAATCCCCCTTGCGCTTATCCTCAGCAATATTCTCCTTTCCGGCTGCGCACAAAAACCAACAAACAACGATGACAAAATAATCCAGGTTGAGAACAATCTCGTCAGCGCCATCCAATCCCCCGGCGAGCATCCCGCAAACATAAAAGACCGTATGGTCTATTACCATATCCACGGCCTGAGCATCGCCGTTATACAGAACTACCAGATCCTCTGGGCTAAAGGTTACGGATGGGCCGATCTCAGTAAAAAGATCCCCGTCACCGCTCAAACCCTTTTCCAGGCGGCCTCCATCAGCAAATCGCTCAACGGCGTCGGACTCCTCAAACTCGCACAGGAAAAAAAACTGGACCTCTACGCAGATATAAATACGTACCTGACCGGCTGGAAATTTCCCTACGACTCGCTGGCAAAAGGGAGAAAGATCAGCGTAGCCAATCTGCTCAGCCATACCGGCGGCCTCACCGTCCACGGCTTCCCGGGTTACGAACAGGGGAAAGACCGCCCCACCATCGAACAGATCCTCGATGGGAAGACTCCCTCCAATTCCCCCGCGGTCCGATCCATGTATGAACCAGGTCTCCGTTCAGAGTACTCAGGCGGAGGCATCACCGTCTCCCAGTTGATCCTCACCAACATCACCCACCAGCCCTATGAGGAATATATGAAAAAAGAAGTGCTGCAGCCCATGGGAATGACATCCAGCACATACGCGCAACCACCGGCCGACATACAACCCGATCTACTCGCCACAGCTTACGATCGCAATGGAGAAGAGATCACCGGCAAGTATCATATCTATCCCGAACAGGCCGCGGCCGGTCTCTGGACAAATCCCACCGACCTGGCAAAATACATCATCGAAACCCAGCTGGCCTATGAAGGCAGGTCGTCCAAAGTGCTCGACCAGCAGACCACCAAACTCCGGCTGACACCTTATCTGGACAACTCCGCCGCCCTGGGTGTATTCATCGACAAACGGGACAATACACTGTACTTTCAGCACGGCGGGGCAAATGAAGGATTTCGCTGTCAGTATTATGGCAGCCTGGCAAATGGCAACGGCGTAGTGGTCATGGTCAATTCCGACAATGGCAATATCATGCCCGAGATCATCAACAGCGTGGCAAAAGTGTATGACTTTAAAGGACTCTACCGCAGTAAAACCACCGTCGCCGTGGCAGACTCCCTCCTGGAAAAATATACCGGCCAATATGCGCTTACCCCCACCTTTATCCTCGTTGTTTCAAAAGAAGGCAATCAATTATTTACTCAGGCGACAAACCAACCCAAATTCAAAATATATGCAGAAACCCAAACAAAATTCACACCCAGCGAGTTCCCTGCCGAAATAGAATTTGTAAAAGATGCAAACGGCGGGTTCAATTCGATCATCCTCTCCCAGAACGGCCAGCGAAATGAAGGCAAACGTATCACCCCATAAAAAACCGAACACCTGGCGTATCAAAAACCCTGCGCTCCGTCGCCAGACCCATCACTCCCTATACCAATCCCTTATCGCCCGGATAACCTTTTCAAACCCCTCACCCCACCGTATACTGTCTAAAAAGATCTCGACCTCGCCTTGTTCTTCGATCCATTCAAACCAGGACAGACAAAAAGGCCTATCCGGAAATTTCTCCCTCATATACCAGGCTAAGGGTATATAAGGACTGTCGTATTGAAAGACCCTTTCCTCCATTCGTTCATAAACCTCCGGCTTCAAAACCGCCTTCAGATCATCCCATAATCGAATACCCGCGACAAGCCCGGGATTTGACTCCATTTGCGCAGCAAGCCCCGGCAAATCTTTCTCCCTTAAAAAGTCCCCCAGCCAGACCTTAAAGGACCCGTCAAAACTGTCCAATAT
>Ga0310811_10002478_pt1 | contig 23135 bp, 32 predicted proteins | sample YCmetagenome_FD_207642 | JGI IMG/M metagenome (GOLD analysis project Ga0310811, IMG submission 207642) | Soil microbial communities from experimental microcosm in Duke University, North Carolina, United States - YC | ecosystem: Engineered > Artificial ecosystem > Soil microcosm > Unclassified ... | reverse complement strand
AGGCGAACTTCAGCGCGTGTCTTTCGGTACGTTGCTCTAGGAGCTTTCATGGCACGTAATGCAGCTTTCTTTTCTCGAGTCCTTGCGGACATCTTTCCCGGCAAGCCTGCCGCGCCAACTTCCACTCCCACCCCCGCGACATCATCGATCCAGTCGACGGTTCCCGCTGCCGCACCGGTCGCAGATACGCCTCCCCGTGTAATCGGACAGGGTGCTTCCGATGAAACTCTCATCACGATCGTGGATGAGCCGAATCTTTTCGTGGAGGAGGCTAACTGCGTCGTCCAGTTCAAACCGGCTTTCGACGAGCAGGCCAGTCAGACGCAGTTCGGGCTGAAGATCCTCCCGGAGCTCGCCCCGCACTGGTCGCAGTTTCATATCCATCGCTGTTCGCTGAAAGATGCGATCGCGACAGCGATACGGTCCGCCGGAAAGCCACTCCCTACGGCCCCAGCTGCTGCACCAGCGGCGTCCGAGCTGTTTGAAGCCGCGCAACCGCTACCGGCCGATAGCGCTTCGGACGGCGCCACAGCGCGCCGGGCGCTTCCTCGCCGGGAACACAGTCATGACACGGCCGCAGTCGAAGGGCGTGTCGTGTCGTGGGGCGAGGAAAAATTCCCTGACCGGAAGTCAGTCGGAGCGTCGCGCTTCTACACGTCGTTTGCAATGCATATCGACACCGTGGCGGGCGAGCGCACGCTGCAGGGCGAAGGCCTGAAGGAGGCCATCGCCGAGTCAGGGTGCCTGGTTGGCGATTACGTATCGGTGCGTCGCCTGAGAAAGATCAAGGTGCCCGCTATCCGACGCGATGGCAGCCCGAAGATTGTCGATGGAAAGCAGGTCATGTGGGACAAGTGGCTCTGGTCAATTTCTAAATAAGGAGTTTTCTATGGCATCTGTGAACAAGGTCATCCTCGTCGGCAATCTCGGCGCAGACCCCGAAGTGCGTTATCTGCCCAGCGGCGACGCTTTGGCCAATATCCGTCTCGCAACAACCGACCGTTACAAGGACAAGGCGTCGGGCGAAATGAAGGAAGCAACCGAGTGGCACCGTGTGGTGTTCTTCGGCCGGCTCGCTGAAATTGTGTCCGAGTATCTGAAGAAGGGCTCGTCGGTGTACGTCGAAGGCCGCATCCGTACGCGCAAGTGGCAGGCGCAGGATGGCACCGATCGCCACTCGACAGAGATCGTTGCCGAACAGATGCAGATGCTCGGTGGCCGCGGCGGCAATAGCCAACGTGAGCACTCCGACGATGATGGCGGGTTTGAGCAGCAAGGTCGCAGCCGCGCTCCTGTGCAACATGCAGGCACACGGCAACCTGCTGCTCGTACTACCAATCAGCCCATGTCGACGCCGCAAGGTGGCTATGCCGGCGGCGGTGCTCCGCGAGACGGTGGATTCGATCCCCTCGATGACGACATTCCGTTTTGCCAGGCGTATCCGCGGGCTGCATGGTCGATTATCTGATCCTGAGAAGGCTCACCTTACCGATTTCCCGCTTCCTGTAAATCCTCACCTTCGTTGTCGCGACACACCTGACGGTGTGTCGTGCGACATCTTCTTCGCTTTACCAACTTCAATCTGACGACTCAACTGCTTGCTGAAAAAAGCGGCCCGCTCACATGCGGACTTCTTTTTTGAGCACGCGTTTTCACGCCTGTCTCAGGCACCGACCTAACCCACTTCCTCAAAGGAGAGTGACTATGAGTTTGAATGGAAGAGAGCTCACGCCTGAGCAGTACGCGTGGCTGCAGCGCAAGCTGAAGGAATTCACCCTCTCCCCGGAGCGGTGGATCTCGCTCCTCGTGAGCTATGGTGTGCCGGCCGATCGTCTTACTGGCAACGCGTGCGCATGCCCGGTTTGCGGCGGCACCGATCGCTTCACCTACGACAACAAGCGTGGGCGCGGTGATTGGGTATGTCGTCAATGCGGCAATGGCAAAGCAATGGCTGGCGATGGCCTCCAGCTGATCACACGCGTCAACCGGATGGGCCTGTATCGTCTGATGACCGAGATCGACGGCAAGCCACCTGTGCGTAGCACAAGCCTCGCAGTCTCTGGCGCACCTGCAGCGCCGTCTCCGAAGCGAAAGGCGGACCCCGCGTTTGTCGAGCGACGCCTGAACTCGATGTGGGAGCGGGCGCAGATGCAGCGAGAGGGCGATCTGTCCAGGATCTATCTTCACGCCCGGGTGCCCGGTCTATCGGCTCCACCGTCGAAGTCCCTTCGTCTCGGCATGCTCGAGTATCGACATGAGAAAAAGGTCGTTGGTATGTGGCCCGGTATTCTCGCGCGGTTCGAACTGCCGGACGGACGGCTCGGAACGTTGCATCGCACCTTCCTGGAGCGGTCTGTGCCGCAAAAAGCGCGGATCGTCTCAGGGGATGGAGAGATTCTCGACAACAAGCTCAACGACATGACGCTCAATCCGCTCAGGGGTGGGGCGGTACGCCTGATGGATCCTGTGAGCGGTGAAATCGGCGTTGCGGAGGGACTGGAGACAGCCTATGCCGCGCACATGGAGTTTGGCGTTCCGGTATGGAACTGCCTGAACCGGATCCTGCTGAGCCAGTTCGTGGTTCCAGATGGTTTTGGAATTCGCGTCGTGCACATCTTCGTCGATTTTGACGATGTTGATCCGAAGAACGGCAAATCGCCTGGCGTTGCAGCCGGTGTCGAGCTTGCAAAGCGGCTGCGCGCAGAGGGCTTCACTGCGCTGATTCATCGACCGAAGAGGCGTGGCACTGACTTCGCTGATGAATGGATGGCGAGATTTGCTACGCCGGCGTCGCTTGTGCCGGTTTCACGAAATGTTGGTGCCGATCGCCGGATGTCAGTCGCCGCGTGAGCGGGGCGAGCATCCGCTGATCAATCTTTTAACCAGCCCGGTGGGGATATATCCCCACCGGGCATATCGCATCGGGCTTTTTTCATTGGAGATGGAAATGAGCTCTTTCCGTGTACTCGTCGGTGATTTCGCGATCGTTGGCACTACCGGTCCCGCAGATGGCAGGCAGCCGGCGATGAAGTCCGATGCGGTGGCCTATGACGTGATCGACAGGACGTCGGACGCCAACACGCAATACGCGTGTCGCGACCAGACCTTTGACGCGGCGTGGGATTTTTGCACGCGTCGCATAGCAATCGTTGCAGCCGGTCGGCCGCATTGATACCCCTCAAACGACAGCGGCACCCGAAAGGGTGCCGCTTTTTTTCGTCCATCGAATTCGCGTCTCAGTAAAAAATTCGCAGGCAAATGACAAGAACGACAGCAATTGGCTTCCAGAGCCGCCACGCTCCGGTAGCCCAAACAATGCCCACCTGCGAGGTCAGGAGGAAGATAAAGGCGAGATGCTCAGCGTAGGGCAGCAGCTTTACGCCGGCAACGAAGCAGGCGAGGAACATCGCGATCAGCGCGGTGCGTTGGACGACAAACGGCAGCGCGTTGAATTTCCGGTAGTACGGCACGAGCCGATCGAGCATGTCCATCGCTCACTCTCCTTTCAGTTTTTCAGATACGGCATGCGCGATATCACCGCAATACCAACCTGCCACGCAGCAGGCGACGAACGCTGTAATTCCCAGCCACGTGTGCGGATCGTGGAGTTTACTGGCAGCCATCTGGATCAATTCAGTCATACGCCCTCCGCTTTATGCACCGGTGCACGACGCGTCGCGCCATGAACACCGATGCATGACTCATCTTCGCATCTGGCAGGCAAAGTCAAGTCACCACTCAGTAGTACCCCGCGAATTCGTCGGCGAGCATTTGTGTGTCGTGCGAGCCGGACGGTTCCTCGTTGGCAACAGGTTGTCGATATATATCCTGGCCAGGATCGGCCAAGCGGGAAGCTATCGGCGTCGGCCGTTCACTCGCGATCGGAAGCGACGCCACGGCGCCCGTATCCGGCAACCTGAGAGAGAGGTTGTCGGGATGAAAGACGACACCGCTGCTCGCCGACCGGAGCGCCGATTCTGCCAGAGAACGGAGCAGCGCAGCCCGCTCCCGGGGAGATCGCGCCGCGCTCAGCCGGGCGTGCAGCAGTGGCGTGGTCACCTCGTCGATGACCAGCTTCATGTCAAATTTCTCACTCATGCTTTAGCAGTGGATCGCTCCCGCGCAAGACCCGCTTCGCCGACTACGAGAAAGCCCTTGGCGTTCGCGAGACATGGCGCGTCGATCACTTCCAGAGTCACACGCGGGAAGGCCTTCCGGATCGCAGACGCATAGAGTGCTGCACCGCCACCCGAGAGGATGATCGACCGGACATTCGTGAGCTGGCCGACGTTGTTCTGCATTTCCTTGACGACGCCCGCGATCAGTGGCTGCGACTTCTCCAGATACGGATCGAGATCGATGTCCGAGCCATAGTAGAAGAAGGGCTTGCGCTCGCGCAACGCCTTGTCGATGCGCTCGAGGTCGTCGACCTGTTCGTCCTGGTCGCGCGCGAGGAGGCCCGCGATACGCTGATAGATCTGCGAAGCGCCGCCGGGCATGCCACCACTGCGCTTGTCGTCCATCGTGAAGCCGTTGGCGTACACCCAGTCGGTGGTGAAGTAGCCGACGTCGATGACCAGGTGCGCGCTGTCGCGACCGAACTCCTTCTGCCGGTTGCTCGACGCGGACACGAGCGAGCCGAGCGGCTGGGGGATAACGACGACTTTGTCGACCCGCACGCGCGCTACGCCGAACTCCAGATCGCCAGTGAAGCGCTGCTTCAGCGCGTCCGAATACTTCTGCATGTTGTGGACAGGCAGGCCGAGGACGAGCCGCTCGATGTGTGTGACGCCAGCAAAGTGCATCGCGCCAGCCAGCAGCGCCGCGTAGTTGTCGGAGAGCACGAAGTCGTTGGACAGTGCGCGGCCGGTATTGCCGTATGCCGCAGTGAGCGCGACGTCGGGGCCGACTTCATACTCGATTTCGTCGATCACAATGGTGGCTACCTTGCGCGATGCGAGCACGCTATCGCCGTAACCCGAAAGCGAGCGGCTCGCGGAAAGCGGAGCGAGCGAGGGAAACATATCCGCCGCGATGGTGCCGCTGGCCGCGCGGTATGCGTATTTGGTGTTGCCATAGCCGACATCGACAGCAAAGACGGAAGTTTTCAAGGTGACTCCAAAGATAAGGTAATGGCTTCGCGCCGAAGTGTCAGATAACTGATACTTAAGTGTCAGTTTGTCCGCCCCCCTCGGCGTCCGAATCAGCGAACTGACACTTGTCTGTCAGTTCTGCCTGGTTTCCAGTCTAACCAGCGCGTAGCAAAGTCAAGTTAACGAAAGCCATCAGGTTCCGACCAGCTTTCAACAGCTGGTGCGGGACGAAACCACCTATTCTTGGTTCTACCTACCGCGTCCACGGACGCATCGAAACGGAGTGCAAGGCACCCGTTCGTCTTTTCTCCAGCCCGCAACGGGCACGTAACACCCGAGTGACCAGGCCGCACAGTGAGGCGGCCTTTTTCTGAATCAGATCAAGTCCAGAGTGGTCCACAGTGAGGACCCCCGGACAGTGCGATATCCATACGATCTGCGGCGGTTTGTCGCGATGTGCACGGATGAGGACATGTGGATGCGGACAGTTGGACCGTTCGCCTCCCACCTCATACGTGATGTACACGCCCTTTCAGCACACGAAGCTGGGTGCACTCAGGAAGCCCGACACACGGCGGCGGACATGAGTGTGCTTTGGGGCGGGGGAAGCCTTGCGAGCCGGGTAGAACCCGTGCACTCGCGATTCCCTGTACGGAAGACAGAACGGTAGGCGCAGCCGGAACCAGAATGCGCAACGGATTTGCCCGGCATCAGCCCGGAGCCGTCACCGCCATGCGGCGGGCGGCCCGACACGCGTGAGCGTCAGGCTGGCAGGGTGGCCACGAAGCTGCACCGTGCGGGATTCATCCGCGCAGCGCGACGGCAGTGATGCCACGCGAACATGCCAGCGAGAGATTGCGCGAAGCGCGATCCTCGCCGGCGCCGCAGCAGGTTGGACAGTCGGACTGCATGCTCTTCCCATGCAACGGGCTGATCAGATGGAATCGCTAAAGGACAGGAAGGCAGGAACCCCGCGCCGGGGAGATACGGCGAAGCCGCAGCAGGAGCGGCGCACGCAGGCCCGCGCAGGTCGGGAAACGGCATCAGGTAGGGATGCTGCGACCGGGCGTGGCCCGAACCGAACAACGAGGAAGCGGATCTCGCGAAGCGATGACGCATGGGGTATTGGAATGGGAGCGATATTGAATGTCCGCGCGATCGTCCGCGGCTATGGCCTGGCGCCCGAATTTCGGGACGCTTTGCTCAAGCTGCTCGACCAGCATGTTGCGGAGATCCACAGCACGACGCGCATCAGCCGCAAGGCTCTTTCGATCAAAACGCAGGAAAAGCGTACGACGGTTTTGTGCAAGGCCTTCATGGAATTGAAGGCGGGGGGCTACGCATTGCAGAGCCCGTGGTCATTGAAGGGTAAGCACGTGGACTATCTCGTGCGCGCGTGGGTTGCGAAAGGACAGCGCGGCGGGACGATTGAAAACAAGCTGACCTACCTGCGCGCGATCGCGCAGTGGATGGGTAAGGCGAATCTGGTCGGCACACTTGCCGACTATGTCGACCGGCGGGAGCACGGTCTCGTGCGCAGCTACGTCGCGACCGAAGACAAGTCATGGGAGGCGCATGGTATTGACGCGGCCGCGAAGATCGACACGATAGCGCAGACGTGCCCGTATACGGCCGTTCAGTTGAAGCTGCAGGCGGCGTTTGGACTTCGCGTCGAAGAGAGTTTCATGATGCGGCCTGTCGAAGCTGTTAGAAATCCGCAGACGCTGGCGGTTACGCGTGGGACGAAGGGCGGCCGTCCGCGTGAAGTGCCGATCGAGCGGAAGCTGGCGATCCTCGAGGAGGCCGCTCGACTCAGTAACGGGATGACCGGATCGACGGTTCCAGCGGATCGCACGTTGAAGCAGTGGCGTGACTGGTACTACTACGTGCTTGCCAAGCATGGGGTGACAAAAAGCGGGCTGGGTGTGACGAGCCATGGTCTACGCCACGGCTACCTGCAGACGCTCTACGAGCAGGAAAGTGGCGTGCCGGCACCAGTCAAACGGGCTGGCGTACGTCCAGATCCGCAGGTGCATCAGGAGGCGATGCGGCGGGTCGTGGAAGCGGCGGGACATAGTCGCGTCACCAAGGCCAACGCATACCTGTCCACCTTTGCGACCCAGGAGCGGCTCCAAAAGACGTTGCCCACGGTGGAGGCGGTGCGCGACGCACTGGTCGCCACCTCTGGCAATAAGAGCCATGCCGCGAAAGCGTTGGGTATATCACGGCAAGCGCTGTATCGAATCCTTGGTGCGGTGGTTGAATCGGCGTAGCGTGCGTCGGACCCCGGAATGGATGTCAATACAGCGCGCGTTATGCCCCAGTTATCGAGCCTATATCCGCGCACAATGGAATCTCTCTCAGGTTCTAGCGGCGGCCCTCGGAAAACGCTAGAACACTTCAAGCCGGCGCAACTGCCGGCTTTTTTTTCGGCTGCGAAACGAGCAACATCGTGCGCCGCGCAATGCAATGACCTGGCGTCGCTTGAGTTCACCAGCGATTCCGGTCTGGCATCGCGTCAACCGCTATCGCGATGCGATCCTCGAACAGAAAGTTCGTATGCTCAGGCGGCGTTGGGATTCTCGGGAACGACACATACCGTTCGCCGTCGATATCGACCCATTTTGCGAGTTGGACCAGCTTCCGATATCGTGCCGCATCCTTGAGTACGGGGTCGATCGGCCAGCTATCGATTGTCACGATTGCCGCGTCAATCAGACGTTGGGCGAGCATTTTGAGTATCGGACCTCGCTCTTCCCATTCGCCTTCGTTGCGGGCCAGCAGATCTATTACGAGCTGGCTGTCGCAGGCGCCGAGTTCTTTTTCTACCAGCTCGCGCAAGTCGCCGCTCTCTACGGGCGGGCGGCTCAGTCGTTTGTTCCAGATCAATCCGCACTCTGTCATCGCAGCGTGTTCATCGTTGTTTTTCACAGCGACCCACGGGGTCTGCATTCCACAGCTGCCGCAGTGAACGCAGACCAGTCGTTCAGTCTGCGGTGCTCCAAGCGGCCTACGTATCGTGTCGCCCATCACAGGTGGTCCGGCTTCCCGTCCGAATCTGCCGTAGTCAAAGCCGGACTCGCCTATCTGCGCGACTACCCTCTGCGAGTAGCCAAGGGTCGGGCGACCGCCGCAGTGGTCACAGGGATAGAGCTGCTCAATCATTTTTTCGGCTTGGCGCGATATGAATATCGCGATTATTGTCGCAGGCGTTGAAATCGCCAAGCCAGATTTAATGGGGATTGAAAGGTTTACGCACCGCTTGCGTGGGCTACCGCACCTCCAGACCGGGAAAGTCGTTATGTAGTCGACCATCCAGCATCCGGCCAGCGGCCTGTTTGCCGACGCGACGCATCAGGGCGTCATCCGATCGGAAATCGCCATGGTCGTCGTTACACGACTTCACGATGCGTACGAGGCCGCGGCGCATTTCTCTCCCAAGGTCCCGGCCAGCGGCTGCGTCGATCTCGACCCACTCACCCTGGTGTTTGAAAAAGAAACGGATGCCCGCGGCGACACACTGATCGCGCAACGACCGCGTCCAAGCTGGATGCATTGGCCGTGCGTCCGGACCGCTCTCGCCCCCGACAATGACCCAGGTGATCTGGCTTAACAGTGCGCGAGGGAGGCTGACCGCGCCGAGCAACGGCTCCATGGAGAGAAACCGGACACGCGCCGGCAGCAGAACCATCTTCGGGATGTCGCGATCTACCTCCTTCTGATTGACTACGGTGGCACCGATCCAGACGTTCGACGGCCAGCCGCCCGGTGTAAGCCATGCAGCCGGCACCATCCGAGCGACGTTACCGATACGTTTCGTCAGCAGCAGGTGATCGAGATTCGGCGTGCGCGAGACGTATTCCCAGTGACGGTCGCGCACCCCGGCAGGGGCAAACCTGTCGAAGAGGTCTGACATGCTGTTCGTGAAGACTCGCCGGCGGACCCCTTCCTTCGCCGCCTTTCTGTCCCAGCGAAGCAGTTCGTTCCAGTGTTGTTCATTGAACTCGCGTTTGGGGGCGTCGTCACCCCAGCCGTGGCCGAAGCGGTTGGCAAGCGCTTCCGCATAGCAATTGTCACAAGCCGGACTGATCTTGCTACAGCCCCAGTGAGTGTTAAACGTGTGATCAGTCCATTCGATAGCTGAGTTTTCGCTCACGCAGCCTCCGTCATTGGTAAGCCAGCGCGAGAGGCCGCCGAGGCCGAGGGTTGTACCGTGGCGATGACGTCGATGAAGCCACGCGCACGCCTTTCGGCCGCGTCGAGCAGGGCAAAAAACCGAAGCGTATCGCCACATTCGACGGGGGCCACACTGAGCGCGACGCCGAGGACTGGCTCATCCTCGGCGATCCGAAGCGCACGCAGTTCCGCTTCGGTGCTGACGACCCAGAAGTTCCAACGACGGACGAAGTACCACCATGTTTTCGCGTGCTCGAGTTCGTCCCAGGTCGCGCTGAAGTCGAGCACCGATCCGTGGTTGCTGAAGAACACGCAACGCACGCCCGTGGAACTGGTTGTGGCCGCAACTATCTGGCGGCCGTGTGACATCGAGTCGGGAATCTGGCTGGACGCGCTAAGCGCTGGAAACCGACATTGCCAGTCACACGTCCTGGAAATGACACGCTCCATAAAAAGAGTTTTGCCCTGCATGGGGACCTCGCGTTGATTGCGTGCGAAGAGCCGCACGTCTTGAGAACAGGTTGCCTGAGTTCTGGCGATGTCAAGGAACCGGTGCGCCAGATGCCGGCGATGCACGGCCGGGACATGGTCTATGCTGGACTGACGCGTCGCGCGGAAATGGAGGGAGCTATGTGGAAGTGCATCAGGTGCCATCTGCTGATCGACTTCAGCGCCGTCGAACCTGGGATAGACAGCTTCGGTATCTACTTCATTTGTCCGGTTTGCCGGCGACGAAACAAGCTGATCAACATTGGCAAGCGCGGGCGGATTGCGCTCCAGCAGACCGGGACCTGAGCGCGGCGATCGCGCAATCCGGGAGATGCTCTCCACTGACATCAATGGCGAAGACGCTGACCGCGGCGGGTCCAAAGTGCGGATGGGTAATTGTGCGCAGGACATAGCCGCGCCACGGCAGCAGTTGCTGTTTCTCAAAGTCCTCTGCGCGCGGATACGCGCGCGTCAGCAGCACGAAGTCGTAGCGGCGACCGACGAGACGTTTGCGCCAGTAGTCACTGGCCAGCCGGAACTCTTCCGGCTTTCGTCCCGCGCGTATCTCGTCGAAGTAGAACGCTTTCAGTGGCAGGAATAGAATCGTCGCGCTCACGGCGTTCCTTTCGCTGATAGGGGTTGTGCCGATGCCCGCGCGATCCCGGTTCGCAGGCCGTCTTTCCACGCGTCGCCTAGCGCAATGACCGCGTCGCTCGGTAAGTTGGGGTGCGTGCGACGCAGCCATTGGCCGAACAGGCGCTGCTCATCATCGGACCATCGACCGTCGTCTCGTATGGCTATGGGGCTTGCCTCCAGGTCGAGATCGATGCTCGCGAGCAGGCCGAGCGCAAGGGCGCGCAGCCCCTTGAGCCAGGCGGGGTCCGCAGACACGCGACCTTCTACGATGGCAGGGGTAGCCGCGTAACGGACAATGTCGAGCGATTCGCGCAGGGTGCGGAGGGTGGTTACTGGCATATTGGTTCCTTGTCGATTGCGGACAAGAACCATCTTGCCCAACCGTTCCACAAGTCAAGTTTCGTCACGTCGCCCCTCCCCTCTACCGCTTCGTCTATTTCCGACGCCGTTTGATCTGACCGATCGTTTCGAGAAGCAGATCCGTGCCTTCCGTGACGCCGATGAAATCGTTCGGGATATTTAGTGCGTCGCGCACGAGCGCAAGTTGGCGGCTGACGTTCTGAAACGCCGTCCGGTATTCGTCGAGCTCAGATGCGTGGTCGAGCAGTTCCTCGGCCGCCTCGTAGACGCCGTCAGGGAGGCCGGGCCACGGCATGCCCGTGTGCACGCCGTGGCGCATGAAGATGTCGTGGATAGCGACGCGATTGATAGCCAGATATCGATGCGGCCGCACGGGTGCCCGGCCTTTGAGGAAATCGTCGGCGGCATAGCACCATTCGCGATTGCGTTCGTCGCGCGGCGCGAGCGATCGCAACGCGGTCAATGCGAGGCGCTGGAACTGCTCGTCCGTCGTCGCGGGAGCGCCGTCAGGTCGCTGCACGCGCAGTCGCTGGCCGTCACGCCAGGCTTTGCGCAGAGCAGCTTGCATTTCGTCCGATTCGTTGGGATAGTTTTTGGTTACCCAGTCGTGAGTCAGGATCCGTTCTTCGTCCGTCCAGCCTTCGCAATTGTCCGTGCCGTCGCGATCGAGCGAAGCCAACGCTGCGGTCGTTTTCTCCGTCAGAGAGGCCAGTCGGTCACGCAGGGCATCGAGCCACTGGCGAACCGAATCGGGTCGACCATTCAGGACAAACGGAGCTGCAGCATAGCGTGTGAGGTTGAGCGTGCCCTGAAGGATCTCGGCGAGTCGGGGCAGCATGAAAACTCCTCTAAGACTTTGGGATGACATCGCGATCACGGTAGACCGCGCACCGCATAGTCAAGTCGTGGCGACACGTTTCGAGCCTACGCGCGGAAGCCGGATTGCACCGAGTGCCTCCCGGTCGACATCCCATTCAATCGCGGGAATCCGACGGGCGAGTCGCAGCGCGCGCTTCTGTTCCTTTCGCGCCTCGTAGGAGGCGAGGCCATTCATCCCGTAGACCTCGATATGAGTCGGCGTGTCGGTGTCGCGCAAGACAAAGTCGGGCAACATCGAGTCATCCGGCGCCATGCGGAGAGGTTTGAGGAAATCCCGATGCTCGGCGACGAGGCGGTTGGCCATCGCCACCTCATGAATGGAATCGCACGGTATGAAGGTCGACGAGCAGAGCATGGCGGCGAGATCGATCAGCTTCAGATGGCCCTTGGGTGTGCGTTCAACGAGAAGCAGGGCAACGACGCGTGCGGCGCGATCGCCGAGGGCGCCCCATGCATACCGGTAGGCTCGCGACACGTGGTCGATGAGGTTCGAGCTGGCGTAGTATTTCCGCGCGCTCTGCCGCAGACTCAGGGCGTGGCCGTACTGCGTCGCCGCGATTTCGTTGATTTCTCCGATCACGAGGCCACGATGGGTCGCGCCCTTATCGCCAATTGTGAGTCGTGCGATGAAAGCATCAAACTCCGCATTGATTGCAGCGCGATCGGCTTCGTCAAAGCGGCGCATGATGTGCAGTACCTTCTGCGCGTCTGCGCCGTTGATCAGCGCAGTGCCGGCCTCAGCGAGCAGCATTGCGTTGCATAGCCCCCAGTGACGCGCTGTGCCCAGCCCCGTCCACTGGTTGAGGCCTGCCTCGGACCACAGCGTCTGAAGAAATGCGAGAAGGCTGGCCGACCTGCGGCTGGTGCGGTCTGATGACCGTGCTGGCGAGCCGCGCGAGCCGGACGTTGTCTCGCGCAGGGTGAGCGAGACATCCAGCTTCACGTTCAGCCCTGAAGGCGTTGCCATGATCGCCGCCGTGCTGTCGCCGCCGCCAGGTGGCTTCGACGCGTTTGGGTCCTTGTGAAAAGCGCAACCGCGCTTGTGACGATGACCGTCGTCTGGCCATCCGGCCAGGTGAAGCAGCGAGCCGTAGCGGCGAATCACGAGTTGCAGCGGAGCGATGTAGGTCTCGCAGAGGCAGACGGCGTAGCCGGGTGTGACCTTCGCCTGCTCAAGGCGTTTGACGTAGCGCGCCGGGTTCTCCTGGACGTCGCTCAGCGCAAACGTGTCGCCATCGAAAGATACGTTGAACATGTGTAAGCACCATAGAAAATGGCCGCGTATGGCGGCCATGGTTCAAGATGACAGGCTGGTCTGGGTCATCGACCTTCGCCGCGCCGATATGTGTCTGGCTTGTGCCGCACCGGCTGCAGCGTGGCCGCAGCGGTGCCGCCATCCCTGGTCTTTCCAAACGTGAACTAGTGCACCGGACCGTCGTCCGGCCTGAATTCCCGGCCCGTCGACCTGTCGGTCAGAAACCACTCCCCGCTGGACAATCTAAGAACGTGACAGCCCGGGTGGCGCTGCTCCATCACGGACAGTTCCCTGCGTTCGCGTCGCATACGAACGTCATAGATGACGCCGCGGATCAGCGCGAGGATGGCGAGTGCCGCGATTGCGCCGGCGATGCAGGCAATCGGTGCCCACGACGGCCAATGCTGAGCCAGCGCCACGTTATCCAGCACGCGCCAGATGGCGGTGAGGAGGAGGGCGCCGGCGACCGCGGAGACGATCACGAATTCAAGGATCATCGGCCGCTCCACGCCGGCTTTGGCGCCGCGCTCGCATCTGCAGCCGATTGCAACGACAGCGTGCCGTCGCTTGCGCAATTGACGCAGCGGCGAATCCGGCGATGCACGTCGCGCCGGAAGACGTTAGCCAGACCGAGGTCAAATCCAAAACTGAAGCTGGCGCCCATCACCAGAATAAATACGGTCTGAGAGAGCACGACGAGCGTTGTGGCCGCGCGTGGGATGTCGCCGGTTTGCAGGTGCGCGATCGCAGACATCGTCGCCTGGAAAGGTGCGGGTGCGATCGACGCACTGATTACCGATGCCCAGAACAGAACGAGTGGCACTAGCACGAGCGACACGGCCGCACTGCGAAGGGCAAAGCCGATGACATTGTGGAGTTGCGCCGTGTAGTTGTGCGGATCGCGGAGTGCATCGAGTTTGAGGCCAATGAGGTCTGTCCCGGTAATCTCGCCGACCCGCGCGCCATTGACCACGACGGCAAGCAGCGAGCCTGCACGCGACGCGTTAAGTTCGTTGACCAGCTTACGGATAACGTTGCGACGGGCCACCTCGACGCATACGGCGGCCAATATGGCCAGGAAGGCTGGCTGGAGATACCCGCCTTCATGGCAGAAGGGAAGTAGGAATGCGAAGACGCAAGCTGCGACGGCAGATGTAAAGGCGATGCTGCCGGGGGTGTTGACTGGGTAGTTCACGCTGGCCATATTTGGTCCCAATACAGTTGTAGAAGAAAACGCGCGTTCAGACGATCACTTCGACTTCGGAATCGGACCCGCGCCAGAACGAACCGTCGACGACATCGAGCACGATCACCGTACGAGTTGCCCGATCATGTCCGGTGACGAAACCCTCGCCGAACCGTGAATTTTCCGCCGGATATCGCACGCGACGCATCCACAGCGACGTGTCGTCGTGTGGCAGGGGCGGGGCGTGAAGCATTGGCTCGGGTCTCCGGAATCGTCCCCGCGCGCGGGTGTAATCCATTGTCGTTCCGGACGCAACCGCGATCGGGCGCAAAAGACGCGAGGTTTGCAGCCGCTTTTGCGAATCTCGCGTCAACGACGAAGAGACCTTGGCGGCAGAACCGGGATTTTTATTCCGTTGCGCGAGTCGGATGCAGCGTCAGCTTGTATTGATCGCGCAGCGAGACGGTTACCGAATCGCCCAAGGTGACCTTTACGGTTGTGCTGTCGTTCCAGCCGTGCGAGAGCGGGCGCTGCGTCGCGAAGCCATCGTTCTGAATCGTTTGCATGCCATCCAGCGTCTGGCGATTCACCCACGCGGCGAGCGAGATGGCTTCAGGCGTTGTGTCAGCGAGCGCTAGCTGCAGCGTATTGCCGATGTCCTCGGTTTCGATCCGGCACTTCGGTTCATCAGTGACTATTCCTGAGTCCGGCCGGCACGACGCGACGTAGCTGACGCGGACGTAGCTGGTGCTCATATCCACCGGATTTCGTTTGGACAGGGTCACGCGTCCACTCGCGGCAACGTTTCCGGAAGCGTCGACGAGCCGGTATTCGAGCCTGTAGACGATCGGAGGCGCGTCGGAGGCGACTGCGGCCGTCGTCCCAGAAAGGATGATTGGTGCGGCGAGACAGACAAGCAGTTTCTTGACCATGAGGGCCCTCAATTGGGTGAACGTTGGAGGGCGATTAGCGCCCACCCCTATTCTGAATTCGCTCTTTCCAAGTGAAGGTCTTGAAAGGGCCATCAGTTCACGCGTCTTTTCCAGTCGTCCCGCTGCGGCCAGATCGTTCGTCGGTCAAGTCGAAAGCAATACGTTTTTGTGAAGCATTCCGCCTTAAGCCCGTCAACCGGTTGAGCGTACGCGGGCGCTGCCAGCGCAGTGAAAACGCCGGGGCGCACACATTGAGGTTCTGCAGGTACGTTCTATCCACAGGCTTATGAACAGAATCTGTGGATAAGTCCGGTTGGCCGATCGATAAAAGCTGCGTTGTTTGCGCGCTCATATTCGATCCGCGTGTGGCATCCGTGCCGTTACGATTGTCCGATCTTCCGCGTCTCAGACGCATCGACCCACGCCCGCGCCATGCGGGTGCTTTTAACTACCCCGACGGGCATGCACGCCCGTCCTGGGTGTGTTCCCGTCTTTCCAGATACGGGAGCACCATGACTCGCGAACGCATCCTCCGCTTCGCAATGATGTTGTATCAACTGTACGGTCTGTCGAATAGCGAACTCGTACGTATCGCCAAGGCGAAAAGACGTTACTCGACGCACTACCGTGCAGCCGCGCTGCGCCATCTTGTCATCGACGCACCGCTCTCGGTGACCGGCGGCCAACCGTTCGCGGAACGGCGTCGCCGCGTGCGCAGGCATTACGGCATCTGATTACTCGCTGTCCACACATCTTCATTTCCCTTTGGGGCATCTGCCCTAAGGGGCATGCCCCGTTTATTTCAGGAGTCGGGCATGTACAACCACTTCATCAATACTTTCATCGACGCGCAGACAGCAGCGCACCGCCATTACAGCGCCGTCGCGGCGACAGAACGGCGCCTCTTTGGCGCGAGTGGTGACCAGGCGGTCAAAGTGCCTGGGACGCACGAGGTTGTTGCCGAGCTGCGCCACGCGTATGAGACGCTCGCTGCGAGGATCATTGCGAAAGCGAGGCGTCAATTTCCGAGGGGTGAAGCGCAACCGGTCGTCAACCGGCAAGGGGTTTTCTTGCGGGCAGGGTTCGACATCGAACGCTCACTGACGCTGGGTGGGGTGCCAGACTTCGACCGCCTTTGGGCTGTCCTCGAGGCGCAACTCGGTGGCATCGGCGCCGCGGCCGGAGAGCAGCAATGAGCCGTCGCCAGCGGGTCGAGCGCGCGGCAATGGGCAGCGATCCATACAAGACCGCGATCATCAAGGCGATGCGAGAGTTTTCGCATTCGCACGATCCTTACTCCGTCTTTTCAGACTTCGTTGAAATCTGTGCGCTTGCGATCAGCAACCGTGTAGATAGCCCGCAGTTCGAGCCACGCGAGAAGCGGTATCTGGAGATCGTCGGGAAGTACAGGCCCGAGGAGGTCCAGCGTTTTGCCGGGATGTTTGCGCAACTGCAACTGTGCTATCGCTCGCGCGTCGACGCCATCGGAGACCCCGGTGGCGCTTGGGTGCCGGATAACGGACTGGGCGACGTGCTCGGCGAGCTCTTCATGGCGCTCGAGCTGGGCAACGATCGTGCGGGTCAGTTCTTCACGCCTTACAGCGTTTCCCTGTTGATGGCAATGATGACGGTGGGCGACGGTGCCGATGTACGCGATAAGGGCTTCGTCACGCTGCAGGAGCCGGCATCCGGGTCGGCTGGAATGGTGGTGGCGACCGCGCAGGCAATGCATCAGGCCGGTCTGAACTATCCCGAGACCCTGCACGCGACCTGCGTCGACATCGACCGACGTTGTGCTCACATGGCGTATGTCCAGTTGTCGTTGCTGGGTATTCCCGCGGTCGTGGTTCACGGCAATGCGCTGTCACTCGAGGTCTGGGATGTCTGGTACACGCCGGCGCATGTTCTTGTCGGATGGAATCGCAAGCTCCGAAGACGCCGTGAGGAGGAAACAGACGCAGCCTTGCGGCGCCGGCAAGTGGACGAAGCGGCGACGCCCCGTCCTGTGATGCCAGACCTGCCGATATTGAACGCGCGCCATCCGATGCCGGCGGCTTGCCTAGAACACCCGGAAGTTGCTTGCGAGGCAGGCAACGGTGGCGTTGCTGTCGCGGTGCGCAGCGAATGCGGAGTCCATGCAGGCGGTACTGGCGAGTCGGTCGTGGACCTCTTCGACCAGTTGACTGAAAACGCTCACGCAGTTCATGGCGAGACTACGATCTTTGATCGTATTGGGCAAATGACATTGTTCTAATGGTTGGCTAATCTCTGACGGCTATCCACGTGAGGAGCATTCACGAGAACGCGAAGTGTGTTTAAAGCCCGGTCTGACGACCGGGTTTTTTTCGCCTGTAGCGGGTCAAAGACACTATGTTTTCCGCGTCTTTCCGCCGTATCTCCGGTGTTTGCTGACGGTATCTTTGGTGTACCTACCGCGTCTCTGACGCATCGATCCGCCGGCATGCCCGGCAACACGCTGTTAAACCCCATCGGGAACCACTCCCGATCGGGAGCAGGTTCCCTCTCTGGAGAACCTGCAATGCAACAACCTACCCATCCCGTCGGACGTATCAAACGCGCGCACAATCCGCGGAAGTATTTCGATCCGGCCGAAATGGCCGAAATGCGAGCCTCGGTAAGGGCGGTCGGCATTCTTCAGCCCGTCGTCGTTAGACCCCTCGACGAGCCTGACTTTGATTTTGAACTGATCATCGGTGGCCGTCGTCACTGGGCCGCCAGCGAGGAGCTCGGGCCGGAATACGACATGCCCATCGTTGTCAAAGACGTGGGTGATGCCGAGGCACGTGCGATGGCAGTTATCGAGAACATTCAGCGCGCCAACATGGCGCCGTCTGAAGAAGCCGTTGCTGCAGCCGAACTGGTCGGAATCTACAAGGGCGACCGGGACGAAGTGGCTCGCATCTTCGGTTGGAACCGCGCGACGCTGGATGCTCGGCTCGCGTTGATGAACTGTAGCGTGGGCGTTCTCGATGCCCTGAACACGCGTCAGATCCTGCTTGGTCATGCTGAGCTACTAGCAGCACTTTCCAAAGAAAATCAGGATCGCCTGCTACCAGTGGTTGTCGCTGAAAAGCGATCGGTCGCAGACGTGAAGAAGGTGATCGAAAGCGCGTCCTGCTCCCTCGTATCCGCCATTTTTGACAAAGCAGACTGCGCGGCGTGTCCGCATAACTCCTCTACTCAGTCGGAAATGTTCGGAGAGTCGATTGCCACCGGCAATTGCACAAACCGGACCTGCTTCAACGAGAAGACGGAGAGGCAGCTTGAAGCGATCGCGGTGCCGTTGCGTGATGAGTTTCAGGTCGTGCGTATCGTACGCGCGGGTGACAACAACACGCGCGTTCAGCTCGCGGTAGACGGCCCGAAGGGCGTTGGGCTGGAACAGGCGAAAGCCTGCCATGCCTGCTCTAACTACGGTGCTGCGGTTAGTGGTCTGCCTGACTCCATGGGAAAGGTCTATCGAGGCCAGTGCTTCGATACGGTCTGCAACATGAAGAAGGTCGGCGCTCGTATTCAGGCTGATAAAGCTGCAACGGCGCCGCAAAAGACTGCTGCTGACAAGGGCAAACCGGCGACGAAAGGGGCGGGGGCAGCATCCGCCAAAACGGCGTCCGCGACTAACCCGCCTGCGACGGTTGTGGCCGAATCCGAGAAGGTCAAGTCCTACCGTGTGAAGCTGTGGCGCAAGGCCCTGCGTGCCGACATCGGCATGAATCATGAACTGGCGCGCCAGTACCTGATCGCCGTGGTGCTCAGCGGTCATGCCCGACAGATTGACGATGCCGTCTATCGCAAGCTGTTCGAGCGGATCGCCGGCGCGGAAGCGCCTGTTGCCAATCTGCCCAAGGCTGTCGAAGCGGTGCAGGCGGCAAGCGCCGATGCTCAGGCGAACCTGATGATCGGGATGCTGTTTTCTGCGATCGACGGGCTTGATGTCACGTACCTGACGCAACTCTGCAAAACCCACAAGCTGGACCTTAAAAAACACTGGAAGCTCGACAAGGAGTTTCTGGAGTTGATTACCAAGTCCGAAATGATGGTACTGGCCGACGAGTTAGGCATTCATGCCGCGCTTGGCGACAAGTTGAAAAAGGTTTTCTCAAAATCGAAGCCGGAGGTCATTGAGGCCCTACTTGCCGTCGAAGGTTTCGACTACGCGAGCAAGGTGCCGAAGGTTCTCAAGTTCTGACGTGCGCCCGGGTCATACCGAAGCGCTTTCCCATTCAACGCCGCCATTGCGCGGCGTCTTTTTTTTCCGGAGTTTCCATGTTTCAGGCAATTGAAGCGCTGGTTCGCACGACCGGCAAGCTGGTGCTGTCGCTATCAATGGATGGCGACAGGATGGTTGTGTTTCTGACGCCCCAGGCGGATTCGAAAGAGGCCGTTCTGCGTCAGCCGCTGATTTTGACGGCAACGGCGGTGGAACTCGACGAGGGTTTCCTCGCCGCGGTTCAGTCGTATTCGAGCGCGCACAAGTCGCTCGATGAACAAGTCGCGGCGACAACGGCGATCCTCCAGCAGGCCGAGAAATCGCAGGCAGGGAGAGCCCAGAAGGCGCTGTCGAAGAAGTCGACACCGGCGTTGCCGGCACCGGCTTCGGACAACGACGATGACGAGGAGTCTGATTCGGGCGAAGCGTCAAAACCGGGCGGCGAAGCATCGATGCCGCAAGCGGCTGACAAGCCGGCCGGTACCGACCTTGCGCAACTTCTTCTGTGAGGTAAGCCATGTCTATCAGCATTGCCGCGCTGGTTCGCGAGTTTGCCTATAACGGCATGACTCTTCTGGACCCCGGGCCGTCGTTCTCGCCCGATCAGGTACGCGATCTGTACACCGCCCAGTATCCTGAACTGACGACCGCTGCGGTCGACGGTCCGGAAATGGCAGGTGAGGTCGCTCGCTACAAGTTCGTGCGCGCTGCCGGGGCTAAAGGCTCCGATGCGTAAATCCACCCTGCTCAAAGCCCTGTCCGATCCGGACTCGGGCTTCAACTCCAAGGAACCGCCCGAAAGGGCGGTTTTTTTATACGACGAGGATGTCAAAACATGCTGCTCGATTCTTCATCGGTTGATCGAAGCGTCGCTGCGTGCACCGGCGCGACATGGCAATCGTCACGCGTTGCCGCTCCCGGACGTCGACTTGCCACTGATTTTCTAACTCTTCCAGACCTTGATGACTGCATCCCGCCGTTAGCCAAGGTCAGCCACCGCGAGGAAGCGCCTTTCGTTGATCTCGTCATTGCCCAGTTCCGGCACGGCCCGTTGCGTGCAGGTGATGTCAATGACCCGGTCGACGTGGGCGATGCATTCCAGCAGGCTTTCTATGCCTGGGTGCAACGGCAACTCCCTAAAACGCAACGTCTCTGTTTTGGAGCTGAGCTAATGGACTCGAACGCGGTACGTGACGCAATCGAGCACCAGTACGAACGGAATGAGTTCACCCCGACCTCGCCGCTGCATCTGGCCATGAAGCTGCCCGAGGAGCATCTCTATGTCATCGGGGCAAGGGGAGACGAGCTTGGTGGTGTCCACCCGTTGTTGCTGCCCAGTGTGCTTCGGCTTATCGATCGGGCGTCGTGGAAGACGCTGTTTATCCGCACGCCGGCCTGGTTTCTCAATGAGTTTTCCTGCTGGCATTGGGAAGGCGACGAAAACGCGTCCGACGATGAGGTGCGGGAACTCATTGCGGACTATCGCGGACTCGAAGGCGAAGATGCCGACCGTTATTTGCCGTCAGCGGTGAAGCCGGAGTTTTATCCGGATGAGCTGCGCCAGCCCGCCCGCGTCGCCGGGAGACGTCGAAAAAGCCCGCTGCTGAGCGAGTGCGAGCTCCTCAAACTGCGTACCCGTTGCCGCGGTATGGCCCGGCGAGTGTGTACTGAACTGATCGCTCTGACCCGCTTGCTTCGGCGCGCCGGCAGGAGAGATCTGTTTCAGGGTGCTCACGACGGAAGTTCTGCCTATGCCGCCTGCAGCATCGCGTTGACCGATAGCGAGCGTATCGGCGAGCTGCTCGACGATCACTTCGAACAGGAATCGCAGAGTGGGGAGTACACCCTCTACTCGGGCTTCAGTCCCTTTGCTTCGACTCGAGGCGCTATCCGTCGGCAGTACGCCGACTGGGCGCTCGCGTTCCAGATTGTTACCCATCTTGATCGCCTTCTGGCGCTCGTCACTCTTTGAAGGAACATCCCATGACTGGTATTGCAAAAGGCAACACCGGCAGCGAAGTTCAGCTGTCGTCTGCCATTCTTTTATATTCCGGACAGACGGGCGATCAGTTTGCGACCGTCCATCCGGTGTCCCACGACCCGAAGACCTCCCGCCCGCTGATTGGGGCTGGCCGTCCGCTGGATCGCAACGCGTTGCTGGACACGCTGCGCAATCTCGACAGAAATGCGGTGCCGAAGGCTGAGTTTCTGCCCGCGACGGTGCTCGCCGTATTGCCTGACGCGATCACATGGTGGTGTGCTCCTGCATCCCGCCGCGTGTTCGTCGACTGCAAGGAACTCGGCAAGCGTAGCGCCGTTGTGCCGCATCCGGGTCTGGTCTTTCGGGCTGCGGCAAACGGCTTTAGCGTGTTTTCACTGAAAGGCGCGGGGCGCCCCGCCCCAGAGTCGGATCTCTTCGAGCCACCGTATTTCAACACCTGGGATAAGGGCCAAATCTGCATTGGCTCGGCGCACGTTCCGCGCCGTATCGATGTGGCGTCGATAGATGGTTGGGAGTCGGGTTTCTTCAATTCGGCTTTCACGCATCCGAATGTGGGCGGCAAGCGCGTGGACTACCAAGCGGGCTTCTTTGCGTTCTGGCGCGACATGCTCGATGGCAGGTTCGACGGCGGGTATCCACTGGACGTCCTGGTTCCGGTCAAGTCGACGCTGGCTGACCTGATCAGCGGCAAGATCGGGAGCCAGCGATGAATCCGGTCGATCTGGTCCTTCAGCGTTCGTTCCCGTCGGTGATGGTTCCGGCGCGAGAACCGCTGGCCGCTATTGCGGGGCCCGGCGAGCGGCTGCTTGTCGCGGCCGACGGCGTGTATCTGGAAGTCATGCGGGCGTGGATTCACATCGTCAGGCGCATTGCGCGCTACGAAGTGGATACTGCGATACCGTATGGCGCCGTCGAGCAGGAAACGCAGCTGCTGTGTGGACCGGTGCCCCCGGCTCTCGTTGGGGAATTTCTGCGGATGGCTCGCAGAACGCTTCCCAACGAGGCGGGAGCCTGGATCGTGTGGAACTCGGTGACGCTCGAGTTTCGACTCGTCGCGCTGCCGTCGCTCTCACACGGGCCAGGTTACCTCGTCTATGAGCGGCCGCCATTGGCGGACGGCGATTGTGTGGTTGTGGATTGTCATTCGCACGGAAGGGGGGAAGCCTTCTTCTCGCGTACCGACAATCAGGATGACCAGCACGACGTGAAGTTTGCGCTTGTGCTCGGTGAATGCCATCGGGAACCGTCGACGGCGCTGCGGCTATGCGCCAAAGGGATTTTCGAAAAGATAGCGACGATCCCGGAGCCGTGGGCAAACGCGCTTTCAGCGGAGGTAATGCGATGAGTCAGCCGATCACGCATACCATTCCGCAGGTGATGATCCAGCGGGCCTGGAAAGTCGTTGTTGTCGGAGCGGGCGGTACCGGAAGTGCATTTCTTCCGAGTCTCGCGCGTCTGCATCATGCGATGGTAGAACTGGGGCATCCGGGCGGAATCGAATGCACCGTGTTCGACGACGACACAGTGAGTGAAACGAACGTCGGACGGCAGGGGTTCTATCCGAACGACGTCGGCCAGCACAAGGCCCTTCTGATGGTCAATCGCCTGAACAACCTCATGGGGACCCGCTGGAATGCGGAGCCGCGGAGGGTGGATTCGAGCGTCAGGCTCGATGCGGATCTGGTCGTTGGATGCGTCGATTCACGTCGCGCGCGTCACGCGATTGTTCAGGCGGCGAAGCGGGGGCGTTGTTCGTATTACCTCGATTGTGGCAACGAGACGGATCGCGGCCAGGTCATTCTGGGCGAATTCGGTAAGGCACGACATGACAGGCTGCCCCATGTGGGTGATCTGTTTCCGGACCTGCTGAACGCGAAGAATGACAAGGGCGACGAC
>Ga0310811_10002477_pt1 | contig 23138 bp, 20 predicted proteins | sample YCmetagenome_FD_207642 | JGI IMG/M metagenome (GOLD analysis project Ga0310811, IMG submission 207642) | Soil microbial communities from experimental microcosm in Duke University, North Carolina, United States - YC | ecosystem: Engineered > Artificial ecosystem > Soil microcosm > Unclassified ... | reverse complement strand
ACGCCGCGATGGCGCGCCGAGAGGCGCCGCATCGTCTCCAAAAGAGATGATGCGCTTGTTACCCCCTGACGCGCTTCATCGGCGCGCCATCCCCTCTGTATTTGCAGAGGGGGCGAAAGACAGGCCTGCTCCGGGCCGCGACAAAGAACAGGGGCGAAGACTCATGCCTATTCGTCATTCCGGAACGCGCCGAACAACACCCTCCGTCATGCCCGCGCTTGACCCGGGCATCCATGATGGCTCTCAACGCATGATGGGCTTACGTGGGATTTGCACGTGGCCCGTCATCTTGGATTGCCGGGTCAAGCCCGGCAATGACATCGGCAGTCATTCCGGGTTCGCTCGCTCACGCTCGCGCCCCGGAATCACGAGCGAACAAAGCCTCATCCTTCGAGACGCGCCTGACGGCGGTCCTCCGGACGAGGAAAGAGGCAGTCTGTGTGCCTTGATCGTGGGGAAGGCCGAGGCGTGAGACGCCGGGGAAAGCACGGCTGTCTCACGCTGTCCGGTATGTGCTCCCGAAAAAACGAGAGCACGCGGCGTGTGCAAGGTCCTCTGGATCCTGCATAGCGCCGCCGGAACCGCGTCCGCAAGCTTTTGGTAACCACTTGGTAACCGAACGTGGTTAGCGATTGGTGAACAGCCAAATGCGAGGATGAGGCCATGGCCGAGCGCAACGAGAGCGAGCCTACAGGTAGCGACGCGTCGGCAAATCCGGAAAACGCGGCCAACCTGCCGGCGCCAAAGAGCGCCAAGAGCGGCTTGCCGAGCATCGACTCGCCGCCCCTGTCGCCGGCCGAAGGCGAATCCGTCCCGGCCGAAGAGTCTGACGCTTATGGACTCGAGGCGAAGGCGGATGCAGCCGACAGCCGGACAACCTCGGCGCCCGAAGTGCTGCCGCCCGCGCTCTATGTGCAGCCGACCACCACTTACCGCGTCTCGGGCTCCACGACGCATCGCCGGCGCTACGCTCTGCTCGCCGCGTCTCTGACGGCCGCCGTTGCGCTCGGCGTGGTCGCTGGCGCGCTGGCCCGCGGCGCCTTCAGCAAGCCGGACGCGCCGGCCGTCGACGTCGCCGGGCAGGAAGAACGCAAGGCGATGCAGCAGTCGATCGTGCGGCTGACGAAGGAAGTCACGACGCTCAAGGCGAATTTGGAGGCGACAAACAAATCCGCGCATACGCAGATCGCGAAGCTCAATGACAAGCTCGCGGAGCGCGTGAAGAAAGAGAGCGCGGAGATCACCGGCTCGATCTCGGCGCCGCAGACGGCCGCACCGGCCGAGCAGCCGATACAACAAGCCGCCGCGCCGACGCCGCTTCCGCAGCCGCGACCGGCCCAGGTCGCATCGATAGCGGCTGAGCCTGCTGCCGCGCCTCCGCCGCCGGCGATGCGCCCATCGATCGTGCAGGGCTGGTGGATCCGCGATGCGCGCGACGGCTACGTCTATGTCGAAGGTCACGGCGAGGTCTACGAAGTGGTGCCGGGTGCGCCGCTGCCGGGCCTTGGCCCTGTCGAGCAGATCAAGCGTCAGGACGGCCGCTGGGTCGTGGTGACGCCGCGCGGCATCATCGTCTCAATGCGCGACCGTAGGTATTTCGAGTCGTTCTGAAGCTGCCGTCGCCCTGAGGTGCTCGCGTCAAGCGACGCGCAAGCGGCCGCAGAATTACGGTTTCAACATTCATTTCCGCGTGAGGCTGCTATCGGCCTCCGGTAAACCATGCCAGATTTGCGCCCGCCGGAAAGCCAGCGCGGGTGAGCCAATGCGTGGTGCTTTGTTGAACGTGCTCGCGATGGCGTGGGCCGTCCTCGCGGGCGGCACGGCCTTTGCCCAAGGCGCGACGCCAGCCCCGCCGACGGCCAAGCCCGAAATGACCGAAAGCTGTCCCGGCCTTGTCGCCGAGCGGCCGCCCTTTGCCCAGCCCGCGGCTTTCCGCTTGGCCGCACTGAATGCCGACCAGGTACGGCTGACCTATATCGGCCATTCGACCTTCCTGATCGAAAGTCCTCAGCTCGTGCGTATCGCCACGGATTACAACGATTATGTGCGTCCGCCGGTGCTGCCTGACATCGCCACGATGAACCATGCGCATTCGACGCATTACACGAACCATCCAGATCCGGCGATCAAATACGTGCTGCGCGGCTGGGCGCCCGACCAGAAGCCGGCGCGCATTGACCTGCAATACAAAGACGTGCGCGTGCGCAATGTGCCGACCAATATCCGCTCATGGGACGGCGCGACCGAGTATTACGGCAATTCGATTTTCGTGTTCGAAATGGCCAACTTGTGCATCGCACATCTCGGACACCTGCATCACACGCTGACGCAACAGCAGCTCAATGAAATCGGCCGCGTCGATGTCGTTCTGGTGCCGGTCGATGGCAGCTACACGCTCGACCTCGACGGCATGATCGATGTGCTGACATCGCTCAAAGCGCCGCTGATGATCCCGATGCACTATTTCAGCGCCTATACGCTCGACCGCTTTTTGCGGCGGGCGCGCCAGGAATGGGATGTCGAGACGGCAGAAGTCCCATCTGTTGTAGTGTCGAAAACCAGTCTGCCGTCCAGGCCGAAAGTCTTGGTCCTCCCGGGGCATTAGCGGTAACGCCTCCGCCTACCACACCGCGTATGGATTGACTGATATCAATTCAAAGACGCGGCGGACTTTTTACAAAAAGCACCGGCGCCGGCATTGACCGCGGGGAACGAATACTTACGTCCCGCGTTCCTGCCTCACGGTTTTTAAGCGTCGATTTGAAGGGGTTTTTGTATGGTCCAGACCTGGAGCGGTTGGAAGCGTTTTCCCGATGCGCAGAGCGGCGACCACGTCGAGGCGCCGATCGGTCCCGGTGTCTATGAGGTGCGGCACACGCTCACCGGCCGCGTCGTCGCCTTCGGTCACGCCAGCAACGTGGCGCATGCTTTGTCCGAGCTGAAGCTCAACGGCGGCGTCGGCACCTTCGCCCGGCTCTTCCGAAAGCAGCCCCTCGTGTCGCGCGTGTCCGATCTCGAATATCGCACCTGCGCGGCCGCGACGCGCGCCGAAGCCAAGACCACGGCGAGCCGGTTACTCGGCCTGCGCCAGACCGCCTGGCGGCGGCGCCTGGATCTGGGCTGGGCTACGCGCCAGGCCAACTGATCAGGGCTCTCAGACGTTCGCTACGGCCGGCCTTCGTGCCGGCCGTTTTCGTTGCGGGGTCAGATTAATTGCGGAGACAACGCCTCGGCGAGCGCCTGTAACCGTGGCAGGAACGCCTTGCGCATGGCGTCGAGCGCGACGCGCTCGGTGTGCACACCGACGTTCAGCGCAGCGATCGTCCGGCCGTCGCGCCGCTTGAGCGGTACGGAGATCGACCGGAATCCGGGCTCCGCTTCCTGATCGACCAGCGAGAAGCCGTCGGTGCGCACTTTCATGATCGCACGGCGCAAGTCGGCTTTGTCCGTGACTGTCGCGGCGGTCAGCTTCGGCGGCTTTGCACGGGCGAGGAGGCTGTCCACCTGCTTGTCGGGAAGCGCCGCCAGCAGGACGCGTCCGAGCGAGCTCGACAGCGCCGGCAGGCGAAAGCCGACCTGCGCGCTGACCGGCAGCATGCGGTTCGGCGATGCGTGCGCGATCATCACCACCTCCATGCCGTCGAGCACGGCGGCCGAGCAGGCTTCACCAATCTCGTCGCTGAGCCGTTCCAGCGCCGGCTGAACGATGTCCGAAACGGCATTCGACGAGAGGTAGGCCCCGGCAAGCGCCAGGACGCGTGGCGTCAGGCGGAAGAGCCGGTCATCCACCTCGGCATAGCCGAGCGTCACCAGCGTCGCGAGGATGCGCCGCACGGATGCGCGCGGCAGATCGACCAGACGGGCGACATCGCTCAGCGTGAGCCAGCGCCGGTCGCGGCCGAAGGCTTCGACCACGCGCAGCCCGCGCGCCAAGGCCTCGAGGAATTCGGGCCCGGAAGCGTCGGCGAGCTTCTGTTCGGCTTGTGATCGTCTGATGCGCGGCATGGCGAAGGCGGCCTGCGGCCTCGTTTATGGACTTGGCCTCGGAATTGGAATGCGATTAAATCTAGTTCCGAACATTTGTTCGGTCAACGAACAGAGCGTTGGCGTTGCGGTGTCACGCCAGAGGGAGGAGCCTGCAGCCATGCTGAGCGCGGAGCAGAACCAACTCATCACGCGTACGGGTCCTGGCACGCCCGCGGGCACGCTGATGCGGCGCTACTGGCAGCCGGCGGCGCTCAAGGACGAACTCGCCGGCAACCGCCCGATCAAGCCGGTGCGGCTGTTCGGCGAGGATCTGGTGATCTTCAAGGACGACAAGGGCCGCTATGGTCTCGTCGGGCGCCATTGCCCGCATCGGGGCACGGATCTGGCCTATGGCCGGCTCGAGGATGGCGGGCTGCGCTGCCCGTTTCACGGCTGGTTGTTCGATAAGAACGGAAAATGCCTCGAAACACCAGCCGAACCGCCGGAGAGCAATCTCTGCGCCAATATCACGCAGAAGGCCTATCCGGTCGTCGAGAAGAACGGCATCCTCTTCGCCTATTTAGGTCCGGGTGAGCCGCCCGCCTTTCCGGCGCTGGACTGCTTCGTCGCGCCCGACAGCCACACCTTTGCGTTCAAGGGCATGATCGACTGCAACTGGCTGCAGTCGCTCGAGGTCGGCGTCGATCCGGTGCACACGTCGTTCCTGCATCGTTTCTTCCACGACGACGATCCGACGCAGAGCTACGGCAAAGTATTCCGCGACGTCACGCGCGACTCGGACATGCCGATGTCCCGCATCATGCGCGAATTCACCCGGCCGCAGATCGAAATCGAGCCGACCGAACTCGGATTCCGCGTGGTGACGCTGCGCCAGATCAGCGACAAGAGCACGCATGTGCGCGTCACCAATTTGATGTTCCCGAATGCCTTCGTCATCCCGATGAGCCGCGAGATGACGATCTCGCAGTGGCACGTTCCGATCGATGACAGCAGGCATTATTGGTACGCGATCTTCACCTCGTTCGGCGAGCCGGTGAACAAGGACGAGATGCGGCGGCAGCGCCTCGCGCTCTATCAGCTCCCCGATTACGTCCCGAACCGCAACAAGAGCAACGATTACGGCTTCGATCCGCACGAGCAGGAGAGCGAGACCTATACGGGCATGGGTGCCGACATCAACGTGCACGACCAGTGGGCCTGCGAGTCGATGGGGGCGATCCAGGATCGCACGCAGGAGCACCTCGGCACGTCGGACAAGGCGATCATCGCCTATCGCAAGCTGCTGCGGCAGGCGATCGAACAGTCCGGGAAGGGCGAGCGTCCGATCATGGTGCTGGACGAGGGCGCGGCTGCGAGCGTCACCGGTCCAGCGGCGGTCGACGGCATCGGGCCTGCGGATGATTGGCGCGGCTATTGGCAGCGCTCGGAAGCCGACAAGCGCCAGGGCGCGAGCTGGATCGCATAGTTCTTGCTGTCATCGCCCGCGAAAGCGGGCGATCCAGTAATCACGAGAGATGCGGTGGGGCATGACGCGTGATCTCATGACGGGTTGGGGGCTACTGGATGCCCCGCTTTCGCGCGGCATGACAGGGATTGGGCGAGGCAATGCCACCCCGTGACGACATGACCTTCGTCTCCCGCCACAACCTGTGGTCAGACGACCAGTCGCGCATCGCCGATGAGGTGACGCGCGCCATCAAGGCCAACAATCTCGAGTTGGTGCGCTTTTCTTTCGCCGATCAGCATGGCGTGCTGCGCGGCAAGACATTGCTCGCCGACGACGCAATCGGCGCGCTGCGGGCCGGCGTCAGCATGACGACGACGCTGCTCGCAAAGGACACCTCGCATCGCAGCGTATTCCCGGTCTTCACCGCTGCCGGCGGCTTCGGCATGGCCGAAATGCAAGGCGGTGCCGATTTCATGATGGTCGCGGATCCTTCCACCTTCCGCGTGCTGCCCTGGGCGAACAGCACCGGCTGGGTTCTCTGCGACATGTACTTCACCAACGGCAGGCCGGTGCCGTTCTCCACCCGCGCGATCTATCGCGAGGCGCTGGCCGCGCTGGCCAAGCAGGGCTTCGACTTCCTCGCCGGCCTCGAGGTCGAACTCCATCTGTTCAGGATTGAAAATCCGCGGCTCGCGCCGAGCGATGCGACTTGGCCGCCGGTGGCGCCTGAGGTGAGCCTGCTCACGCAAGGGTATCAGTACCTGACCGAATCGCGATTCGACATGCTCGATGCGGCGATCGAGCCTTTGCGCCGCGGCGTCGTCGCGCTTGGTCTGCCGTTGCGCTCGGTGGAAGTCGAACTCGGGCCGAGCCAGTGCGAATTCACCTTTCGCCCGCAGATGGGCCTCGCTGCCGCCGACACGATGATCCTGTTCCGCAGCGCGGTGAAGCAGATCGCGCGGCGCAACGGTTATCTCGCCAGCTTCATGTGCCGGCCGGGGCTGCCTTCGGTGATGTCGAGCGGCTGGCATCTGCATCAGTCGCTGATCGATAGCAGGTCGAACAGCAACGCTTTCATGCACGCCGACGGTCTCTCACCGCTTGGCCGCCATTATCTCGGCGGACTGATCGATCACGCGCGCGCGGCTGCCGCTTTCGCTACGCCAACGGTCAATGGATATAAGCGCTACAGGCCTTACTCGCTGGCGCCCGACCGCGCGCTCTGGGCGCGCGACAATCGCGGCGCGATGGTGCGGCTGCTTGGTCAGCCCGGCGACCCGGCGACGCATCTGGAAAACCGCATCGGCGAGCCGGCGGCGAACCCCTATCTCTACATGGGATCCCAGATTTACGCCGGGCTCGATGGAATCGCGCGCCGACTCGATCCGGGGCCATCGGCCGACACGCCTTACGAGGCCAAGGCGGCGCCGATGCCGAAGAACCTGGGCGAGGCGCTCGCGGCCTTGCGTGCCGATGCGCGCTTTCACACCGCTTTTGGCAGCGCCTTTGTCGACTACTACGCCCATATCAAGGACGCCGAGCTGGCGCGCTACCTGAAGGAGCAGGGTGACAGTGCCGACGTCACGCCCTGGGAGCAGAAAGAGTATCTGGACTTGTTTTGATCGTCCGTCGCCGAAAAGCGGCATCGCACCCTCAATCCGCTACATCTGTAATAAAGCCTCGGTGCGCTGAAATCGGCGCGTAACACGAAGCGCATATCTCCGAAGAAGCGAAACTTCGGACGGTGTCGCTCACGTGATTGCGACTGAAATTGTGACCCCACGCAAGGCGCGTGAAATTACGATATCGCCTTTCGATTCCACCGTGTGGAACGACGTCGTATTTCGTCCCGACGATATCGTGATCGCCACTTACGCCAAATCGGGCACGACGTGGACCCAGCAGATCGTTTCGCAGCTTCTCTTCGACGGGGCAGAAGACATCGACTTGCACAGCGCGTCGCCATGGCTGGACATGTGCATTCCGGAGCGGGAGGTTCGACTCGCCGCGATCGAATCGCAAACGCATCGGCGTTTCATCAAGACGCATCTGCCGTTGGATGCGTTGGTCTTCTCGCCCATGGCGAAATATCTCTATGTTTGCCGTGACGGGCGTGACGTCGTCTGGAGTCTTCACAATCACCACGCCAGCGGCAACAATCGTCTGCTGCGCTGGCTGGCCGATTCCGAGCGCAGCAAGGAGCCGATCCCCGACATTAAGGACTATTTCGTCAGGTGGCTCGACCGCGACGGTTATCCGACCTTGCCTTTCTGGCAGCACATCCGCAGTTGGTGGGAGATTCGGCATCTCCCCAACGTTCTGCTCGTGCATTACGCCAATCTGAAAAGCGACCTGCCGGGCCAGATTCGTCGCATCGCAGATTTCTTAGGGATCGCGATTGATGAGAAAAAGTGGCCGGCGATCGTCGACCATTGCAGTTTCAGCTATATGAAGGCGCACGCCGCCCAATATGCGCCGCGTGGCGGCATCCAGTTCAAACGAGGTGCCGACGATTTCATCCATAAGGGCACTAACGGCCGCTGGAACGACGTGCTCACGGACGATGAGTGCCGCCGTTACGAGGAGACGGCGCGGCACGAACTTGGTTCAGCCTGCGCGCACTGGCTCGCCACCGGAAAGATCGCGGCTGAATAAGGCGTCTTGCGCGCCACCTGCATGGCCCGATTTTATGACTGGACTTTTTCCCAGGTCCCGCATCATCTTTCCAAGACAGGTCTCATTTCGGCTGACACCCGCCAATGCCATACGCCATAAGCTCCGATAACGTCCGCCTTTATTTTGAAGAGGTCGGCACCGGCACGCCGATCTTGTTCGTGCATGAATTCGCCTCCGATCATCGCGGCTGGGAGCCGCAGATGCGTGCCTTCGGCCAGCGCTATCGCTGCATCGCCTATTCGGCGCGCGGCTATACGCCGTCCGACGTACCGTCCGACGCGGGCGAGTACACCTACAAGCACGTGATGCACGACGCGGTAGCCGTGCTCGATCATCTCAAAATCGACAAGGCGCATCTGATCGGCCTGTCGATGGGCGGCTACACCAGCCTTCAGGTCGCGCTCAATCATCCCGACCGCGTGCGCTCACTGGTGCTCGCCGGCACTGGTTCGGGCAGCGAGCGCTGGTACACAGACGACTTCCACAAGCACTCGCGCGCGGTCGGCGATCAGTTCGAGCGCGAGGGCTCGGTGAGCGTCGCCAAGGGCTATGGCGCCGGTCCGAGCCGCATTCCCTTTCTGGTCAAGGACCCGCGCGGCTTCGCGGAGTTTCAGCGCCAGCTCGCCGAGCACGACGCCAAGGGCTCGGCCAACACGTCGCGCGGCTTTCAGGGCGGCCGGCCTTCGCTCTATGACTTTGAACGCGAGATCAAGGCGCTTGTCACGCCGGCGCTGATCGTCGTCGGTGACGAAGACGATCGCTGCATCGAGCCGAGCCTGTTCCTCAAACATGCGCTTTCGGCGTCAGGCCTGGTGATGTTTCCCAAGACCGGCCACGTGGTGAACCTGGAGGAGCCGGACTTGTTCAACCAGGTGGTCGCGCATTTCCTCAGCCAGGTGGATGCCGGCCGCTGGCCCGCGCGCGATCCGCGCAGTCTCGCGCAGCCGGGCTTTGTGCCGCGGCTGTAAGGTCGCTCTCTTCAGGCGGTTTTTCTGCTCGTAAACGCGCGGAAAGCACGCTGAAGGAACCTGTCCCCCGGCTCGCTCATTGAAAGAGTGGGACGAAAGACATGCGGGAGCAGGTGATGCTGAAATGGGCCTTTGTCTTCCTGATCATCGCCATCATCGCTGGCATTTTCGGCTTCACGGATGTGGCAGGCGCTTCTGCCACCATCGCGGAATGGTTGTTCGGGATCTTCCTGGCGCTGTTCATCGGCGCGCTGATCATCGGCCTGGCGATAGGCCGCCGGCTCACATCATGAGGGCAACGGGCGCCTCTGTCTCATAAGTGGTAAGCACAAATTGTGTATCTGCACGCGCAAATTTGGGGCCTGCGGGCGCAATTACTATGGTTAAAATTAGCTACTTTTTAGGCCTGTAAATTCAAACGCCAAATGTTTTGCAGGGGATTCGCTCATGCGCACAGCCTTCGCAATCCTGTGCACCGGCGTGTTGCTGGTGTTCGCTCTCTCAATGACTCCTGCCGCCGCCGGCGGTTACTATTCAAACGGCTATTATGGCGGTAATGGCGGCTACGGCTATTACGGCGGCGGCGCGAACGTCTGGTACAGCAGCAGTTGCTGCTACCGGAGGGTCGTGCGTCACGTGAGCGTTGCTCGCTACGTTCCGGCTGATTCCTATCGCTACGGCTACTACGGTGGCGGTTATCGTTACGGCTACTATGGACGCCCCTACGTCGGTTATTACGGCCAGCCGTATCGTTACGGATATTACGGTGGCGGCTATCGCAACGGCGGGGGGTATTACGTCGGGCGCGGCTATGGCGGCTACTATGGTGGCGGCTACGACGCCTACAATGCGGCCACCAGCGCCCATCGGAGGCCAAGTCCTCGGCTTACAGGCCGATGACGTCGCCCCAGTCGTAGCGTTTTGCCGCCTTGTATGCGGCTTTGTCAGACCGAGTGATGACACGCTCCTCTGTGCGTTCCGGCGCGCAGAGGGTGAATGACACGCCGCCCTTGCTGACGTGTGGCGTGGCAAGAATGCGCCGTCCGGTCGAGAGCCCGGTGAAGCCCTTGCCTGCGACCAGGCAAGAGAACTTCTCATCTTCATAAGGGACGCTGGCGCGCTTCGTGATCTGGTGATCGCGCGAACGCGGCAGGCGAGCGTTGAAATGGCACCATCGGGCGGTGTCGGAGAGCGGGCATCGGCCCTCGTGCGAACAAGGGGCGATGATCTGAGCGCCTTGCGCGAGAAGCATGTCCCGATACGCCAGGATGCGCTTGAAGCCGTTCACCGTGCCGGGCTCGACGATCACGAGCAGCCGGTCGGCCAGCGTCCAAAGCCGCATCAGGATATCGTCGAGCGCCGCGGGTGCGATCTCGGTGAGCGCGTAGCTGGCGATCACGACATCCGCCATGGGGGCCTTGGCGAGCATGGTGACGGCATCGCCCTGCATAACGGAGGTCTCGACGCCCGGTGCGTCGCCCGAGGCGCCCAGCCCGCGTGCCAGCGCGAGCAACCGCGCATTCGAATCGATCAGCGTGCTCCGCTCGACCGATGGCCAGGCATCGGCAGCCGCCCAGGTTGCCGTTCCCGGGCCGGCGCCCAGGTCCAGGATCGACCGCGGCGCGTACGCCGGAATGATGTGCATCGCCTGTTCAAGGGATGCCCGCAACGCGGCGTATGTCGCGGGCATGCGCACGACGGCGTATGCGAGCGCATCGTCGTCGGAGCGGATGATCTGGCTGGTGCCGCCGGCGCGATAGGCGTCGGAGATTGCCTGCGCTCTGTCTCTGAGCGCACTGCGCGAAACAGCCTCGAGCGTGCCGTTAAGGGCGACGGTGAGCCAGTTCGGCAGGCCAATCATGCGGAACGGACCAAGAGACGGCCTCTCGCGCGGACAGAGGAGTCGTCAAGCGCCCGCAATGCTCAAGGCGTGCTTACACGTCCACGCTGGCGGACAAGGCATTGTCCTGGATGAACTGCCGGCGCGGCTCGACGAGGTCGCCCATGAGCTGATCGAACAGCACATTGGCCTCGTCGACTTCCTTGATCTTCACCTGCAGCAGCGAGCGCGCGTTGACGTCCAAGGTCGTTTCCCAGAGCTGCTCGGGGTTCATCTCGCCCAGCCCTTTATAGCGCTGCATCGAGATGCCCTTGCGCCCGGCATTGGTGAGCGCCTCGAACAGGCCGACCGGCCCGTAGATCGGGGTCGTCTCGTCCTTGCGCCGGAGCATGGCCGGCGGCGTCGGACGCGGGAACATCTGCTGCAGCGACGGGGCGAATTCGTCGAGCTTGCGCGCATCGGCCGAGCCGATCAGCGCCTGATCGATCGTGGCGGCTTCCTTCACGCCGCGCACGGTGCGCTCGAAATGGAAACCATCGTCGTTGAAGCTGCCGGTCCAGCCGCGCTCGGTCTCTTCTTCCAGCGCGTCGAGCCGGCGCGCGATGTAAGTGGCGGCTTGCTCGGCATCTTGCGGATTCTGAATGACCTCGGGCCGCAGCACGCCGGCGATGGCCGCCTGCTCGATCACCTTGCGGTTATAGCGGCTGTGCAGACCGTGCAGGATGTTACGGATCGCGCGGGCATCTTCCACCAGCCGGCGCAGGTCGGCGCCGGCGCGCTCCTCGCCGGAGGCAAGCCGCAGCACGGCCTCTTCGATGCCGGTCCCGATAAGATAGTCTTCGAGCGCGCGCTCGTCCTTGAGATACTGCTCGGACTTGCCGCGATTGACCTTATAGAGCGGCGGCTGCGCGATGTAGATGTGGCCGCGCCGGATCAGCTCCTCCATCTGGCGGAAGAAGAACGTCAGCAGCAGCGTGCGGATGTGGGAGCCGTCCACGTCCGCGTCCGTCATGATGATGATCTTGTGGTAGCGCAGCTTGTCCGGATTGAACTCGTCGCGTCCGATGCCGGTGCCGAGCGCGGTGATCAGCGTGCCGATTTCCTGGCTCGACAGCATCTTGTCGAACCGCGCGCGCTCCACGTTCAAGATTTTGCCGCGCAGCGGCAGTACCGCCTGGAATTCGCGGTTGCGGCCCTGCTTGGCCGAGCCGCCGGCCGAATCGCCCTCGACGATGAACAGTTCGGACTTTGCCGGGTCGCGCTCCTGGCAGTCGGCGAGCTTGCCTGGCAGCGAGGAGATGTCGAGCGCGCCCTTGCGGCGCGTCAGCTCGCGTGCCTTGCGCGCGGCCTCGCGTGCGGCCGCGGCTTCGACCACCTTGCCGACGATCACCTTGGATTCGGACGGATGAATCTCGAACCAGTCCTGGAGCGCCTGGTTGACGACATTTTCCACCACCGGCCGCACTTCGGACGAGACCAGCTTGTCCTTGGTCTGCGACGAAAATTTCGGATCGGGCACCTTCACCGACAGGACCGCGGTCAAGCCTTCGCGCACGTCGTCGCCGGTGAGCGCCACCTTCTCCTTCTTCGAGGTGCCGAGCGTCTCGGCGTATTGCGTGATCTGCCGCGTCAGCGCGCCGCGAAAGCCGGCAAGATGCGTGCCGCCGTCGCGCTGCGGGATGTTGTTGGTGAAGGTGAGCACGTTCTCGTGGTAGGCGTCGTTCCACCACATCGCGCATTCGACCGTGATGCCGTCGCGCTCCGACTTGATCATGATCGGCGCCGGGATCAGCGGTGATTTGTTGCGGTCGAGAAACTTCACGAAGGCCTCGACGCCGCCTTCGTAGTGCATCTCCTCGCGCTTCTCGACCGCGTGCCTCATATCCGAGAGCACAATGGTGACGCCGGAGTTCAGGAAGGCGAGCTCACGCAGGCGATGCTCGAGCGTGGCGAAGTCGAACTCGACCATGGTGAAGGTGGCGGGCGAGGGCAGGAAGGTCACTTCCGTGCCACGCTTGCCATCCGAGGGGCCGACTTCCTTCAGCGGCGCAACGGTGGCGCCGTCACGGAATTCGATGAAGTGTTCCTTGCCGTCACGCCAGATCGTCAGTTTGAGCCAGGTCGACAGGGCGTTGACGACAGAAACGCCGACGCCATGCAGGCCGCCCGACACCTTGTAGGAGTTCTGGTCGAACTTGCCGCCAGCATGGAGTTGAGTCATCACGACTTCAGGCGTCGACACGCCTTCCGAGTGCATGCCGGTCGGAATGCCACGGCCGTTATCGAACACTGAGCACGAGCCATCGGGATTGAGCGTGACGTCGACTTGCGTGGCGAAGCCGGCGAGCGCCTCGTCGATGGCATTGTCGACGGCCTCGTAGACCATGTGGTGCAGGCCCGAGCCGTCGTCGGTGTCGCCGATGTACATACCCGGCCGTTTGCGCACGGCATCAAGGCCCTTCAGGACCTTGATCGAGTCTGCGCCATAGTCGGATTCAGTTTCGATATTGCGGGCCGGTTCAGCCATCGACGGCACCCTCGCAGAGCGCGGAATTTTGAGTCGGAAGTGCGGGTTGGTGTGACACGAAAAGTGGGTCTCGTACAGAGCAAAGTCGCTGCCGATAATATGTTGATAGAACAGGCATTTTTCAAGGTTTTGCGGCTCGTTTCGCGATCACGAATCAGCCCTCCGAAATCATGCTTTTGAACTTGTCGGCGGGGTGCGAGTTTCTTCTTGCGGGCATGCAAGGTGGAGGGCTTGGATGATCGGTCCTGACGGGGCGATGACAACAAGCGTGCTGGTGGCAAACGATAAACTTTCCCTTGAAGGACTGCGGATCCTGGTCGCGGAGGACGAAAGCCTCATCGCTTTCGATCTGGTTTCGACGCTGGAGGCATTTGGCTGCGAGGTCGTAGGACCACTCGCCCGCGTCGAAGATGTCCCACGGATGGCCAAGCTCGGGCGCATTGACGGGGCTTTGCTCGATGTGAACCTGCGCGGCCGGCAGATTTTCGAGGTCTTGCCTGAACTGATCGCTATTGGCCTGAAAGTCGTGCTGACATCCGGCTACGACGACGCGACCCTGTTTCCGGCGGCCTATCGCGGATTGCCACGCATCTCCAAGCCCTTTGACGAGCGGTCGCTGCGGCAAGTCTGCGAGGCAAATTTCCTGCCTAGCCGCGGTCACTCATGACACGCGCCGACGGCGGGGGCTCCTCGACCGGCGCGCGGCCGGTATCGATCGGGAACCGCAGCGTGCATTGCAGCCCCTCAGGACGGAAATCGAGCTCCGAGCCTCCTTCGAGATCGTAGGTTAGCACCCGGTCGATCAGCGTCGTCCCGAAGCCCTTGGCCACGGTGTTCTTGACGGGTGGACCCTCGCGTTCGTTCCACTTCATCGTGACCGACGAGGCGCCCGGCTCCTCGACTCGGTTCCAGTCGAGATCAACGCGGCCGGTGGCCGAGAGAGCACCGTACTTAGCGGCGTTGGTCATCAGCTCGTGCAGGGCCATCGACAGGGGCACCGCGCTTTGCGACGGCAGGAGCAAAGGCGGGCCATTCAGCGCCACACGATCGCGATAGGGGGCAAGGATTTCGCGCAGCAATTGCGTCAGTTCGACCCCGCCCCAGCGCGTTTTGGTGAGGACGTCATGCGCGACCGAGAGCGCGCGCAGGCGTCCCCCGAAGGTCTCCTGGAAGGCGGGCAGGGAGCCGGAATTGCGCACCGTCTGTGTGGCGATCGACTGCACGATGGCGAGGATGTTCTTGACCCGGTGATTGAGCTCGGCAACCAGGATGGTCTGCTGCTCCTCCGCATGCTTGCGGGCCGTGATATCGGTCAATGTCACAATCGAGCCGACGGATTGCTTGGCATCATCGAGCAGGGGGCCGGCGCTGAGCAGGAACGTCGCGCCCTTGCGGTTGCCGCGCAGGCGCACCTCGAGTCCATGAAATGGGCGCGTCGCCAGCATGGCGTCGAACATGTTGGCGGAAGAGCGCTCTAACACGCCCGCCTGGGCGGGATCGGCGGCCTCCACCGCGAAAACGTCCGAGAAGGTACGGTCGATCGGCGATCCGCTACTGAGCTGCTCGGCCGCCCAGCTCGCGTGGGTGATCCGCCCGCGCGGGTCGAGCACGACAATAGCGTCCGTCGCCTGCTCCAGAATAGAGCGAGCAAAGCGCTCGGCCGCGGCGATCTGCTCCGCCCGGCGCTGCACCGAAAGATCGGTCACAGTGACGAGCGTCGCCGGCACATCGCCAAGCTCGAGCGGTCCGGCCCAGACCGACACCGGTAAAGGGAGCTCGTCGGCACGCGCGAGATTGGCCTCGTCGCGCTGACCGGCTTGGGCTGGCTGCGACCATTGCCGGAAGCTCTGCGGCACATCGTCCGAGAATAGAGCCGCAAACGGCTGGCCCACGATCTGCGCGATCTCCCGGCCGGTCATTTCAGCCAGACGCTGGTTGACGAAGAGCACTGTGCCGTCGGCTCCTACCGTCAGCGCGCCGTCGCTCATGCGATCGACGAGAACCCGATAAGGCTCCTCGGCGCCGCTCAAGGTGACAATCTGTGGTCCGTTGCGGCCATGCACGACGACCGCATCGACAGCGCCTTGATAGATGGCGCGAACTGTTTCTTCGGCTTCATGTGCCGACGGAGAGGTGACTTGCGGTTCAATTGCCGCGTCTTTTGAAGCCTTCTCGGTGGGGCTTTTGCTCACGTTGCTCACGACGGCGCGATATCCAGGCCGACCAGAACCTTCTCGGCATTCGAGAGATCGCCGATGATGCGCTTGAGCGGTTCGGGGAGGTGCCGAATCAACGTGGGAATGGCGACGATCTGGTCGCGCTGGGCAAGCGCGGGATCCTTCATCAGATCGATGATGGTGATGTTGTAACGGCCGGGCAGGTGGGTTTCGCAGATTTTTTTCAGATTGGCGATGGCCGCCACGGATTTCGGCGTCTGGCCGGCGACATAGAGACGAAGATTGTAGCCGCTGTCGGTGACGTCGCTCATTGGTTGCTGCCCTTTTTCTTGTTGTGAGTGCGGTAAGAGCCGCGATTGGCCGTCAGATCGGCGCGGTCGGCAGTCAGGCGCTCCTCGCGTGCATCGGATTCCTGGCCGAGCAAGTTCGCTTCGGCTGTCTCACCCGCGAGCTGCGCCTGGAGCATTTCGATCTGCGTGGCGATCTCGCGACGCTTACGGTCGAGTTCGCGTTTGCGGCGCTCGCCTTCCTGCTGACGCAGCAACTCGGATGCCTTCTCTCTGGCTTCCTGCTGCATCCGCGCTGAGCCCGTCAGAACGCCTTCCGGGCCGACATAGACATCGCGCAACTTGATGCCGTCGCGCGTGATCAGGAATTCCCGCACCTGATTGGAGTGCGCGATGCCGCGCGCTTTTAGCAGATAAAGCTCGCGATTGTGTTCGCCGTTGCTCTCGCGATTGTAGAGCAGCAGCCAGGTGTCCATGAGCGACGAGATGTGGATCTCGGTCGTCGCATTCTCCATCTTGCCGTGGGTCAGGTTGGTGAACAGCGCCGTTACGGCGCGCGATTTGAGGAAGTCCACAAGCCGCAGCACCATCGAATGCACGTCGCCGACGAGGCCGGTACCGAGCAAAGCGGAGAGTGGATCGATGACGACGCTCGATGGCTCAAACAGCTCCACCTCGCGGTGCATGGAGGCCAAGTGCGTCTCCAGGCCGTAGAGGCTGGGTCTTCTGGCGGAAAACCGCAGCAGGCCCTTGTCCACCCACCTCTGCAGATCAAGACCGACCGCATGCATGTTGCGGATGATCTGCTGCGGCGACTCTTCCATTGCGAAATAGATGCAACGCTCGCCGCGTGCGCAGACCGAGTCCGCGAAATGCGCACCGGTCGTCGACTTGCCGCTGCCCGCCATGCCCGAGATCAAGGTGCTCGACCCGCGATAGAAGCCTTTGCCTTCCAGCATGACATCCAGGTCAGGGATGCCGGACGACACGCGCTCCGTCGAAGCATCATGTGCGAGCCCGGCCGAGGTGACGGGCATCACCGTGATGCCTTCCTCGTCGATGATGAAGGGGTATTCGTTGGTGCCGTGCGCCGAGCCGCGATACTTGACGATGCGCAGCCGGCGCGTCGCCAACTGGTCGGAAACACGATTGTCCAGCAGGATCACGCAATCGGAGACGTATTCTTCGAGGCCGTGACGGGTCAAAGCCCCATCGCCGCGCTCGCCCGTGATGATGGCGGTAACACCTTTCTCCTTGAGCCATTCGAACAGCCGGCGGAGCTCGGCACGTAATACCGCTATGTCGCTGAGGCCGCCGAACAGCGTCTCAATCGTGTCGACAACCACGCGCTTGGCGCCGATCGAATCGATGGCGAAGCCGAGGCGGATGAACAGGCCCTCGAGATCGTAAGCACCCGACTCCTCGATCTCGTTGCGCTCGATGTGGACGTGGTCGATGAAGAGCTTCTTTTGGTCGATCAGCTTTTGGACGTCATAATTCAGCGAACCGACGTTCTTGATCAGGTCGCCGGCCTGCTCCTCGAACGCGATGAGGACGCCCGGCTCGTTGTATTCGACGGCACCGTTGTACAGAAAGCTCATGGCAAATAGCGTCTTGCCGCAGCCGGCCGCACCGCAAAGGAGGGTCGGGCGTCCTTTTGGCAAGCCGCCGTAAGTAATTTCGTCGAGGCCTTGGATGCCGGTCGGCGCTTTGGCGATCGTCGGCAATTCCGCTGGTCGAACGTCTGCTTTCACGGATCCCCCCGATCAACGCTGACAAACACAAGGCGCCGGTGCGCGGCGCCACTTCCCCAAACGCCAACGCACCCCCGACACAAAAAGTTCCATTGGAAAGAGACTGGCGATGGAAACGCGGCGGTAGAAAAGCTTTAAATACCTTGCGGCATGCCAGTCCGACCTCCGATCTAGCATCTTGCCTGCCGTTCACACTTGGCCTCTAAGCAGCCCTGTCCGCTCGAGTCGGTTTGTCTCCCCAATGCGCTGGTTGAGCCGTCCGCCTGAAGTCCCGCACCGCTTGCGCGCAATCGTCCGCGCACGCGAATCGAGCATCATCGTGCTGGCGGCCTTCATCGGTCTCGTGTCCGGCCTTGTGGTCTCGGCCATGAGTGAATTGGTCAGCCTCCTGCACGTGCTGTTCTTCGGACTGGCTCCCGGTGAACGCCTGTCGGGGCTCGCTTCGCTCGACCCTTTTCACGCCTTCCTGGCGCCGTGCCTCGGCGGCTTGGCCTTTGGCATGGTCACCGCCTACATCACCCGCAAGCGCGGCACCGAGGTGGACCCGATCGAGGCGAATGCCCTGCATGGCGGGCGCATGTCGTTGCTCGGGAGCGTCATCGTCGCCGCGCAGACGGTATGGTCGAGCGGCGTCGGCGCCTCCGTGGGCCTGGAAGCCGGTTACACGCAGCTCGCAAGCGGTATCGCCTCCTGGATCGGCCGCTCGTTCCGCCTTCGCCGTGGGGATCTGCGGACCCTGGTCGGCTGCGGTGCGGCTGCGGCGATCGCCGGCGCATTCGGAGCGCCTCTCGGAGGCGCCTTCTACGCATTCGAGCTGGTCATCGGCACCTATTCGATCGCAAGCCTTGCGCCGGTCGGCGTCGCCTCTCTCGTCGGCTACCTGACCGCGCAAGCCTTCGCGCCTCTGCGTCTCGGCATCGAGGCCAATGCGGTCACTGACGTCGCCGTGCGGGACGTGGTCATCGCAGCCGGCTTCGGCGTCGTCGCGGCGATCTTCGGCATCGCCATGATGCGCGGCGTCGCCACCTTCGAGCGACTGTTCGTACGCCTGCGGGTCGCGCCGGCGTTTCGCCCGGCCATCGGCGGCGCGCTGGTCGGGCTTCTTGCCATGATCTCGCCGCAGGTCATGTCGTCGGGTCACGGCGCCTTGCATCTCACCGGCATTTTCAAGCTGCCGCTGCAGATGATCGGTTTGATCTTCATCCTCAAAGCTGTCGCTTCGATCATATCGCTCGGGTCGGGCTTCCGCGGCGGCCTGTTCTTCGCATCGCTTTTGCTGGGCGCTCTCGGCGGGCAGCTCTTCGCCAGCGGCCTGGTGACGATGATCCCTGGTACGCGCCTCGATCCCGACGCTTACGCCATCATCGGCCTTTCGGCTCTGTCGGTGTCGGTGATCGGCGGGCCGCTTACCATGACCTTCATCGCGCTGGAGACGACGGGCGATCTCTGGCTGACCACCGCGGTGTTGATCGCTGCCATCGTCTCGATGCAGGTGACCCGCGAGTTCTTCGGCTACTCCTTCGCGACCTGGCGGTTCCATCTGCGCGGCGAGACCATCCGCAGCGCCGCCGATGTCGGCTGGATCCGCGATCTCACAGTCGGGCAGATGATGCGCTCGGACGTCCGCACCACGCCGATCGAAACGCCAATCTCGGCCTTTCGTGAGGCCTTCCCGCTTGGCTCCACAAACCAGGTCATCGCAGTCGATGAAGACGGCCGCTATGCCGGGATGGTTCTGGTGGCGGAAGCCCACGCCGCCGAACTCGGAGCCTCGAAATCGCTGCGCGAGATTTTGCACCACGGCGACCACATGCTCCTGACGCAGATGACCGCGCAGGAAGCCATTGCCGCCTTCGAGCGGTTTGAGGCAGAGGCGCTCGCCGTCGTCGATTCCGTAGAGCGCCGGCAAGTCACGGGCTTGCTCACCGAGGCGCATGCACTCCGTCGCTACTCGGACGCTTCCGAACGGCAACGGCGCGAACTTCTGGGCGAAACCTGAACGCCGGATCAGTCGCCGGAGTCCGGCGGCCCCAGCTCCTGCGCATGAGCCGTAAGATGCCGGAGGTGCTGGAATCCGGGTTCGTAATCCGGCACCGGCCGCGCAAAAGCGGCGAGCGCCGCGGTCAGGATTTCAATACGGTCGATCTCGGCGCGCACGTTGTCGAGGGCGCGATTGATCTCGCCCTTCACTCGGTCTGCGGCCGTTCCCGTCGCCATTTTTCCCAAGCCTTTATGCCTCAGCAGATACCGCTCGTCTTCAAAAGGTAAGACGAAAAGCGCCCGATTGTTCCCATCGCGGACGCTTCAAGAATCCTCGATTATTGGAACGTTTGCCGCGCCTTAACAGCGCAAACCGGACCCTCCGACCCAACGCGTTACGAGAACGCAGCTGGCGACGGTTCGGCCGATCCCGGACGGATCACAAAGAGTTGGGCGCGACCGGCAATGTCACCGAAGGCCGCCGAATCTGCCCCGGTCATCCAGACCTGAGCGCCGAGCGCGGAGAGCGCGTCGTACAGCGCCGCCCGCCGGCCGGGATCGAGATGTGCAACAACTTCATCAAGGAGGATGAGTGGTGCGTAACCCGTCATGTCCTTGATCAGACGCGAATGCGCAAGCACCAGCCGGATAAGCAACGCTTTCTGCTCGCCGGTCGATGCATTCGAGGCTGGAGTTTTTTTCGCCGCGTAGGTGACCGCGAGATCCGATCTGTGCGGGCCTTCGAGCGTGCGGCCGGCGGCGGCGTCGCGTGCGCGGCTCTCCTTGAGGAGAGCGCGATAGCGGTCCTCGATCTCGATGGCACTTTGCGACGCCAGGCCTTGTTCCATCCAGCCTTCGAGCGCGATCTCAGCGTGCGGAAACTCGGGCGCTTCATCACGCGCACCGCGGAGCGCGTCAGACAGCCGGTTCACCGTTTCACTGCGCGCGGCGGCGACCGCGACCGCGACCTCCGCCGTCTCATGTTCGACCGCGTCCAGCCAGTGCGCATCACTTCGCGCGTCTTCCAGGAGCCGGTTCCGAGACCGTAACGAGCGCTCAAGCGCGGCGACGCGGCTCGCATGCTGCGCATCGACGGCGAGCACGAGACGGTCAAGGAAGCGCCGCCGCTCTGACGCCGGCCCGTTGAACAGCGGGTCCATCGACGGTGTCAGCCACACGACGCGCAAATGGTCAGCGAAAGCTGCCGCGGATGAGACGGGTTCGCGATCAACGCGGTACCTGCGCGTTGGCGAAGCGTCTTCGCCGGCCGGCGGATCGATCCCAGTGCCGAGCGTGGCAAGGCCGAGCATGCCTTCGATCTCTGCGTTCACAGCCCAGGCGCCGTCGCCTTCGGAGAAGGCCAGTTCTTCCAGCGTGGCGCGGCGCAGGCCGCGTCCGGGCGCGAGCAGCGAAATCGCTTCAATGAGATTGGTCTTGCCGGCGCCGTTCGCGCCGGTGAGTACCACCGGCCCGGCGCGGTCGAGCGTCACCTGCGCCGCGTGGTAGCTGCGGAAATTGCTCAGCGTCAGACGGCGGATGAAGGCGGCGGTCATGTGCTGTGCCGGGCCGCAGGCGGCAGCCCGCCCTCTCCCCTTGTGGGAGAGGCTGGCGCGCGCAGCGCGCCGGGTGAGGGGTCAGCGTCCGTCATCGGCAAGACGCGCGAAGATATCTTCCAAAACCGATGCCGGTCGCTGAAGCACATCATTGTTCCAATAGCACAGGACGCGAAAGCCTTCTCCCGACAGAACCAAGTCCCGTTCCTGATCGCGCTTTGATTCAAAGTGCTGGCTACCATCGGTTTCGATAACGATCTTTCGCTCGAAACAAACAAAATCGAGGATGTAGTCCTGAAATGGCACCTAGCGACGAAATTTGAAACCCGCCAATCGGCGATGGCGTAAGAGCCGCCACATTACGGCTTCGACATCGGTCGTGTTTCGCCGCATCGTTTTTGCGAAGCTGCGGTTACGCTTCGTGATCGGACGGTGATGAAATCCTGGCGGCAACGACCCCTCACCCGGCGCGCTAAAGCGCGCCACCGTCTCCCACAAGGGGAGAGGGTACCCGAGCAAGCGGTGAATGCGCTACACCCGCATCGGCATCAGCACGTAGAGCGCGCCTTTGGCGTCCTTGTCCTGGATCAGCGTGGGCGAGCCGGGATCGGCAAGTTTGAGCACCGCGACCTCGCCCTCGATCTGCGCGGCGATGTCGAGCAGGTAGCGCGAATTGAAGCCGATATCGAGTGGATCGGCCTCATAGTCGACCTCGATCTCCTCCGTCGCGCTGCCCGAATCTGGATTGGTCACCGACAGCACCAACCGTCCGCCCGTGATCGAGAGCTTCACTGCGCGGCCGCGCTCGCTGGACACGGTCGATACGCGGTCGACCGCAGCCTCGAAGTCCTTTTTGTCGACGATGAGATTCTTGTCGTTGTTGAGCGGGATGACCCGTCCATAGTCGGGGAACGTCCCGTCGATCAGCTTCGAGGTAAGCACCACATTGCCGATCGTAAAGCGGATTTTGCCGGCCGAAAGCTCGATGGAGACTTCGCCTTCGCTGCCCTCGATCAGCCGTTGCACTTCGCCAACCGTCTTGCGCGGCACGATGATGCCCGGCATGCCCGCCGCGCCTTCCGGCAACGGCAATTCGACCTGCGCCAGCCTGTGACCGTCGGTGGCAACCGCCCGCAAAGTCGGTGTCTTGGACGCGCCGGCCGTGTGCAGATAGATACCGTTCAGATAATAGCGCGTCTCTTCGGTGGAGATCGCGAACTGCGTCTTGTCGATCAGCCGCTTGAAGTCGCCAGCCGGCAGCTTGAACGCATGCGTCATCTCGCCGGCGGCGAGGTCGGGGAAATCGCTCTCCGGCAGAGTCTGCAGGGTGAAGCGCGAGCGGCCCGCGCGCAGCGAGAGCACGGCGCGGTCGCCCGATCCCTCGATGACGATCTGCGAGCCGTCGGGCAGCTTGCGTACGATGTCGTAGAACATGTGCGCCGGCACCGTGGTCGCGCCGCCTGGCGCCACCTCGGCTGCCGTGGTGTCGGTCACTTCCAGGTCAAGGTCGGTCGCCTTCAGGCTGAGATGGCCGTTATCGGCCTTGATCAGCACGTTCGCCAGAATGGGGATCGTATTGCGCCGTTCGACCACGCGATGCACGTGGCCCAGCGACTTCAACAATTCAGCACGCTCGACAGTAACCTTCATGGGGGACCCGCTTCGGCACCTTGAAAACCGCCTGACGATCAGGCGTGGCGCCTAGCCGGCCTTTCGCGGAATGCGGGGGCCGGGGGGCAAAGGTGGCGAAACTGCGCGACTTGTGCAAGGGCGTGTTTTTGCTCCCCGGTCATATCCCCAGGGCGTCCACAGGGGGCTATTGGAGCGTGCGGCTTCGCCGCCGGCACGGCAGGACTCCCTCTCCCGGTTGGGGAGAGGGGATCCAGGCCTCTCGATAGGGAGGGCCCCCTCACCCGCCACACGTCGTGCGCCGACCTCTCCC
>Ga0310811_10002476_pt1 | contig 23148 bp, 20 predicted proteins | sample YCmetagenome_FD_207642 | JGI IMG/M metagenome (GOLD analysis project Ga0310811, IMG submission 207642) | Soil microbial communities from experimental microcosm in Duke University, North Carolina, United States - YC | ecosystem: Engineered > Artificial ecosystem > Soil microcosm > Unclassified ... | reverse complement strand
GACCCGTGCACGCTCGTCTCCGCAACCGACGCCGCGCCTTACGTGGGGACGCTCACCATTCCGCCCTATCGCGCCAGCGACGACAACAAGCCCGCGACTGACGGGACTGTTTGTGTGTATCGCGGAACGAACGCCCGCACGTTGGCGATCACACCCAATTGGACCGGCGGACAGATGATGGGCCGCGTGATGCAGTTGCCGAACGCCGCCGGTAAGGCGTTGGCCAAGGGCGCGCCCGGAATGGACACGCTCGCAAATCGCGTCTCCCAACAAGGCATTCCCGGTCCCTGGGATCAGGCGACGTTCATGCCGACGGGCGTGTTGACCGCCGTGAAAGGACAAACGTCGGTCATCGTCGACGTGAGTGGCGCGAGCGGACAGAAGAGCGATGCCGTCGCGATCGCGACGATCGCGATGGGTCGCGTTGGGCATCCGCTCTCGTACGACGGAGCGAAAGCCGTCGCGATGGTGCCGGCACCGAAGCAGCATCCGTCCAACGCGTGCGATCTCGTGCCGCGTGCGGAAGTCGAAGCGGCAATCGGCCCACTCAGCGCGCCACCGGCCGGGGACTCGACCGACTGCACGTATCAGGTATCGACCCCACAGGGGAGCCGCTCGTATCCGGTCGCGTTCGGGTGGGAGGACGGCGGCCACGCGTACAACATGCAGAAGCACATGATGTCGACGATGAGCAATATGTTAGGCACGCCGGCGAGCACGCCGTTGGACACCATTAAGCCGACGGGCAACATGGGCGCGATCATGGGCGCGATGATGAAGATGGCCGGGAGCGCGGGGAAGCCCGCCGGGCCGTCGCCGCTCGACACGATGAAGCCGACAGCGGCAAACCTGAAGAGCGCGATGCACATGGCCAGCACGCCGACGACCGCACCCGGTGCCGTGACGACAGTTGGATTCCAGACGGACACCGCACTCCAGGGTCCCTGGGACGGCGCGTCGCTGCTGCACGGCACACAGCTCATCGCCGTGCGCAACGACGTGATGGTGGCGATGTCGCTCGAAACGGCGGACTACGTGAAAGCGAAGGCGCTGCTGGCTACCATCTGCACACACCTCTAGCGCTGCATCGCCGTACCGCCTAACCGGCCGTGGTATTGCCGCCGAGGAGTGTGAGGACTTCGCCGGTGATGTAGCTCGAGTCCACGTTCGATGCAAAGAACACGTAGCTCGGCGCCACTTCCTCGGGCTGCCCGGGGCGACTCATCGGCGTGTCCTCGCCGTGCTGCGCGACCTCCGCAGCGCCCTTGTCGGCGACGTTGAGCGGCGTCCAGATCGGACCAGGCGCCACGCAATTCACGCGGATCTTCTTGTCCACGAGCATCTGCGCCAGCGATTTCGTGAAGGCGTGGATCGCGCCCTTCGTGGACGCATAGTCGAGCAGGTGAGCGCTGCCCTCAAGTCCGGTGATCGACCCGGTGTTGATGATCGCGGCGCCAGCCTTCATGCGGGGAATGGCCGCGCGCGCCATGTAGAAATAGCCGAAGATGTTCGTCGTGAACGTTCGCTCCAACTGCTCGTCGGTGATGTCGGCGATGTCTTTCTGGTGCTCTTGATACGCCGCGTTGTTGACGAGCACGTCGAGTCTGCCTAACTCGTTGACCGTCTGCTCGACCGCGCGCGCACAGAACTCGGATCGGCGGACGTCACCCGGAATGAGGACACAGCGGCCGCCCTCGTTCTCGATCGCCGACTTGGTTTCGTCGGCGTCCTGCTGTTCCGCTTTCATGTACACGATGGCGATGTCAGCGCCTTCACGCGCATAGAGTACGGCGACCGCCCGTCCGATTCCCGAATCTCCGCCGGTGATGAGGGCGACCTTTCCCGCCAATCGGCCGGCGCCGCGATACTCGGGCGCCATGAACGCGGGCCGCGGCGTCATCTTCGCTTCGATACCGGGGCGCGGTTGGCTTTGTTTTGGAAACGGCGGCTTGGGACGCGACGCGCGCCGCCCAGCCGTCTTATGCGCGGTGCGCTTGGTCTTCTTTGCGGATCCGGGCATGCTGCACCTGCGCGCACGAGGGATTCGCGTGGAGGGCAAAAAGCAGTCCTCGCATCCGCGAACCGGTCAGCGCCTCACACCAAACGGAGTCAGCGAAGCGTGTACAGGTAGGCCGCGATGTCGCGCGCGGTCTGCTCGGTGACACCCAGGTTCGGCATGGCGGTGCCGGGCTCGATCGCCTGCGGTGTCTCGATCCAGCGGACGAGCATCCCGGGTGTGTTGGGCACTTCACCGGCGATGTAGGTGCGTCTCGACCAGTGCTCCAGCGGCGGTCCGACGAGGCCCTCCGCCTGCTGGATGCCAGGGATCATGTGGCACGTGCCGCATCCGATCCGTTCGATGTCGGCTGCGCCGCGTTTAGCGTCGGCGCCGGCGATCGTTGTGGTCGGCTCGGCAGCGCTCGCGGACTGATGGCACGCCGTCGCGACCGCGGCGGCGGCCGCGACGATTGCGAGCGTGAGCACACGGCCGGTTCGGGTCGCGACGGAACGTTCGTCAGTACGCATCATTCCTCCCAGTGAGCCGCTCGTTACGGGACGTGCGGCGCGGCCTGGTGCTTCGCCTTCGCCGTGGACGTCGCGGCCGGTCCGTTAGGCACGGGCGGATCGTGTGACTGGTGTCCGCCCGGCCACGGCTCGCCGCGCGTCTGGCTGATCGCCCAGATGTACGCCGCGACGAGACGCACCTGCTCGTCGTTGAGATCCGACTTGCCGCCGCGCGGCGGCATCGCAATCGGACTCCGCGTCAACTCCTGGGGCATGCCGGACGTGATCAGCGAGTCGATCGACTTCCACTCGGGCTGCGCCCAATTGAGGCCGGCCGTCAGCGCATCGCCCCCAGCCGGCATGCCCTCGGCTTCCTGTCCATGGCAGGCGAAGCAGTTGCCCTGATTGTGAAAGACGCTGTCCCCGGCAGCGATCATCTGCACCGTCATCCCGGGCGGCAGCTTGGGCAGCGTATCGGGCTGCAGATCGTCGTGCGTCTTGACCTTCCCCGCATGCGCGGCACCCGGCGGCACGCCGGCTTCGCGCGGTGCGTCGTGTCCCGCCTGCGCGCCGAGTGGCGCTGCACACCAGAGAGCGGCGGCGACCACCGCCGCGGCACGGAGCGCGATGTCGTATCTCATCGGCCCGCTCCGGCCGCCGACGAATCGTTAGGCAGAGCGAACGCAACCAGCTCGTCGCCCCGCGGCGTGTCGAGCGTTTGGCTGCCGGTGACCGCGACGGCGACGTATTGTTTGCCGTTCACCTCGTACGTGATCGGCGGCGCATTGACGGCGGCATCGGTCTTCCAACTCCACAGCTTGCGCCCGCTGTGGGCGTCGTACGCGATCAGTTGCTTGTCCGACGAGCCGGTGAACACCACGCCGCCCGCCGTCGCCAACACACCGCTGATGATCGGCTTCGACACACTATCCTTCCACGCGACGTTGCCGGTCTTGAGGTCCACCGCGCTGAACACGCCGTAAGTGCCCGATGGCTTCGCTTCCACCGTCCCGCCCCACCATTGCGCGGGCTCCTTGAGGTTCATGTGCTGCATCCAGTACTTGTGCGGCAGATAGTTGCCGTCGACGTACAGGTAGCCAGTCTGCGGGCTGTACGCCGTCGGGCTCCAATCGGAGCCGCCTAACGGGCCCGGGTTGACCACGACGCCCGCCGTGTCCGGCCGGACCATGTAGTTGAGAAACGGCACGAACGGCGCGCTCTTGCGGATCGGGGCGCCGGTCGCGCGGTCGAGCACGTACACGTACCCATCTTTCCCCGCCTCCGCGACCGCCTTGGTCGTGTGCCCGCTGCTATCGGCAACATCCACCAGGACCGGCGGCGTGGTTGCATCGTAGTCCCATACGTCGTGCGAGATCTCCTGAAAGTACCACCGGAGCTTTCCCGTCTTCATGTCGAGCGCGACGATGCAATCCGAATACAGGTTGTCGCCCGGGCGCACCGATGCATCGATGTCCGGCGCCGGATTCCCAATGTCGAGGAACAACAAGCCGGTTTCCGGATCGTACGCCGGATGCTGCCACATCGGGGCGCCGCCGTGCCGCCACGCATCGGCGTACTTCGCGCTGTCGGCGTGTTCGCTCGGCAGATCGCGCGCGAACGACATGCCCCAGTCATCGGCTGCGCGCCACTTGCCCCACCAACCGCCTTCCGCGGGACTCGGCACCGTGTACCAGCGCCACACGCGATGCCCGTCGCCTGCGTCGTACGCGTCCACGTAGCAGCGGCAGCCCTGCTCGCCGCCGCTCACGCCCGTGATCACGAGTCCATCCACGACGGTCGGCGCGCCGGTCATGTGGTAGCCGGCTTCGTTGTCGCCCACCTGCACCGTCCAGATCGGGTGGCCGTTGCTGGCGTCGAGAGCGACGAGCCGAGCATCGATCGTCGCCATGAACACGCGGCCACCGTACACGGCGACGCCCTTGTTGTTGGTCGAGCAGCAGTCGACCACGGTATGCCCGGCGTACGGATACGCGTAATGCCAGAGCGTCTTCCCGCTGCGGGCATCGACCGCGAACACATTGTTGAGCGCGGTCGTGAAATACATGACGCTGTCGATGACGATGGGGTTGGTTTCCGACGCGTGCGGTATGCCGGAGTGATGCACCCACACCGGCCGCAGCTGCGTCACGTTCTTCGTATTGATGGATGCGAGGGTCGACCAGCGTTGATTCGAGTAGTCCCGTCCATACGCCGGCCACTGCGTGGAGTCCACCATTTCGGCATTCTTCTTCCGTTGGGCACCGGCGACGTCGAATCGCGACGCCACACTCGCGTGCGCCCGCTGCGGCGTATCGTTCGAGCACGCGCACACGGATGCGATCGCCAGGCCTACGGCCCAACACCGGACGCCCCGTGATCGAGCGACGTGCCGGCCGCGCGCCGTGTCCATCGTCATCACACCTCCTGGTCCCGCTCGCATCGCAGACCTCGCTCTCGGTGATTACTTGGGGAAGAGCGGTGCCAGCGGGAACGACAGCTGTAACATTAGTGACGCCGAATGTGCGTCATCGAGAAAGACGCGCTCGCCGAGCGGGACCTGGTCGCCGGCTTTGGGCAGGCCCGTGGCCACGTAGTCGAACGCCGTTAGTATGTCGACGTTCTCGAGGTAGGGGATGCCGAGTCGCGAGAAGAGACTCCAATCTCCGATCGCCGTCAGATCGAGCTTGTGCGTGTACTCGCTCTGGTCGTTCGGCTGCGCTGCGGCGCTGAATTGATCCGCCACCTGCACGTTGATCGTGAGCAGACCGTGCGTCTTCGTCTTCGGCAGGACCGACACGAACGCGCCGAGGTCGAACGCGGGCGAGTTGGCGCGAATATTTTGCGCGCCAACCTCGCTGGCGGTGTACTGGGTGTACGGATTCGCGTGCGCCGTTGCGTTAGGCAGCCACGAGACGTTGAAGAAGATCGACGTCAGCGGAATGGCCGTCTTCGCCGTACCCGTGAACACGATCAGGCTGCTGGTCTGCCCCTCGATCCGCGTGATGGCGCCCGTCGTCAGCGACCGCACGCGCGGCCCGGTGATGACGTGCGTCCGGATCAGCCCGGGCTGAAACAGGAGTTGCGGTTTGCAAATCGCCTTGCACGTCGTCGTGTCCTTTGCCTGCGCGGTGTCCTGTGCCGCTGCGTTCGCTGCCACGATCCCGATCGCCACAATGGCGACCGGCACACGCCATCCCCCAGCTCCTGCGCCCATCGCTCCCCCACAGCAACCGTCGAGCACCACGCAGCGCAAGCTGCGCGCCACATGCATGGTGGTCCCATATAATTGCGGACCGCTCGCGTTCCATGCTCCCGTAGGAGCGCTCGTGAATCCGCCTCCGACGGCGATGAAAGTCCGACGACCGTGAGAGCGGACAAGGCCGGATACGAACGGACAAGACAGGAACTTTGTTGTTGGTTTCGGGAGCTGGCATTTCGAGCAGTTACAAATCAATCGGCTTTGTCCGGCTTTGTCCGGCTTTGTCCGGGTGTCCGCCATCTAAGTCGTGGATGCTTGTCAGACAGCCGAGGCGGACACGCGCGCACGACGGAGCGCTCGCGAATCCGTCTGTCGCACCGCCGCGTATGTCGTTGCGGCCGAATCGCGCACTGGATCGGATGTTGCGCTCGGCTGCCATCGTGAGCGACGCATCGTACGAGTTCACGCCGTGTCCGATTTGCGGCGCCGTCGCGGCCACCGAGGTGGCCGGCGCGGAGGACATCCGCGCCGAGGTCGAACGATTGTGGGCGTTTCAAGGACAGCGACTCGAGGGCGAGACGCCTGTGTATCGGCTGATGGACCGCGTCGTGTTCTCGCAGCGTCCGCCGCTCAGGCTCGTCGCCTGCGATACGTGTGCGCACGTGTATCGCAATCCGTGGGAGCGGCGCGCGACCTTGGAGCGCGCGTACCAGCATGCGCACGCCTCGAGCGTGTCGTTCGAGCAATTGTATTGCACGCAGCGATCGGCGTTCGCGGCGCAGGCGCGCCGCCTCGTGTCGACAGCGGGCGCGAGTGGCCGTGGGTTGGAAGTGGGCAGCTACGTGGGCGGATTTCTCGCGGCGATGCAGCATACCGGCTGGAGCTTCGAGGGCGTCGATATCAGCCGCGACGCCGTCGCCTTCGCGGCAAACCACGGTCTGCATGTGACGCTCGGCGGAATCGACGACGTAGATCCCGGCCGCCCGTACGACGCCGTGGTGGTGTACAACACGTTCGAGCAGCTCTACGACCCGACGGCGGTGTTGCGCTCCGCGCGCCGCGTCCTGCGGGCCGGCGGCCTGCTCTCGCTGCGCGTGCCTAACGGAACATTCTACCGCCGCTGGCGCACGCGGCTGCGCGGTCCGTTCGCTGCGTTCGCCGTGCGTGTGCTCGCGCACAACAACTTGTTGAGCTTTCCCTACCGGCAGGCCTTCAGCGAGCGATCGCTCTCGATGCTGCTCGACCGCGCGGGGTTCGCGACGGTGCAGGTCGTGGGCGACACGCTGGTGCCGGTCGCCGACCGGTGGACGACACGGTTAGGCGCGGTCGAGGAGCGCGGCGTGAAGTGGCTCGAGCGGCTCGTGCACCGCGGGTGGCGCGCGCCGTGGGTCGAAGTGTATGCCACACGTCTCCCCGATGCCGCCGGCGATCGTCACGCGGCCCTCGCGACGGCGCCTTGACGGTACGCCGCCAACGCACCTCCTGGGACGGACGTATGTCCTCAGTGGCCGGCATCCCTTCCCTTCCGCCCCGCTTTGCGTGAGCGCTATCGATCTCTCGAGTGACGTCGGTCTCGTCGCTTGCGGCCTCCTCACCCTCAATATCCTGTTGGGCCTTTTGCTCTCCATGCGGTACAACCCGTGGACGCACTGGCCCCATTACCGCTTCAATTACTTCCGCATCCACAACTGGACCGGATACGTCGCGCTCGCAGTGTCCGCGCTGCACCCGATCATCGTGTTGTTCTCGTCGACCGCGAAGTTCCGCGTCTTCGACATCGCCATACCCGTGCAGTCGCCCAAGCAGCCGTTGGTGAATTCGCTCGGCGCCATAGGCCTCTATTTGTTACTGCTGGTCGTCGTCACGTCGTACATCCGCCATCGAATGACGCGCCACACCTGGAAGCTCCTCCACTATGTGGCCTACGTTTCGGCGGCGTTCTTCTTCGGGCATTCGCTCTTCTCGGATCCGACGCTCAAGGGCAATCCGGTCGACTGGCTGGATGGCGAGAAGGTGTACATCGAGCTGTGTGTACTCGCGGTGGCCGCCGTGTCGGCGTATCGTGTGCGGTGGATGCTCCTGCGCGCACGGCATCGTGCGTTAGGCACCGTCGCTGCGCGCTCCGCGGCGCCCGTGTCCGCCTCCCGCGTTGCCGGCGGATCCTGAGCCTGGCACAACGACCATGACTTCGCTGACACTCGATCCGGGAACCACAGCGCTCGTCCTCATCGACTTGCAGCGCGGCATCGCCTCCATCGCCACGCAGCCCTACTCGTCCGCCGACGTCATTGCAAACGCGGCGCAGCTCGCCGCGCGATTCCGCGAGCGCGGCGCACTCGTCGTGTTGGTCACTGTCGACCCCGGTCCGCTCGGCGTGTTGGGTCCACGACCCATCGCCGACGTGCAGCGGCCGCCGTTCGAGGCCAAGCCCGGCTATACGGACATCGTCCCCGAGCTCCACGCCACCGAGTCGGATGTGCGCGTGACCAAGCACCAGCCCGGCGCCTTTCACGCCACCGATCTGGACCTGCAGCTGCGGCGCCGGCGCGTGGACACGATCGTGATCGGCGGCATCTCGACCAACATCGGCGTGGAATCCACGGCGCGCGCCGGCTACGATCTGGGATACAACGTCGTGTTCGTCGAGGATGCGATGGCGGCGCGCGGCGCGGAGCTGCACGCGTTCGCGGTCACGCGCTATTTCCCGACCATCGGCCGGGTGCGGACCACGCGCGACGTGCTCGACGCGCTCCGTTAGGCAGCGACACGTGCAGCCGCCGCGCCGCGCGCCGCTGCTCCGCGCGCTCCGGCACCGCAACTACCGCCTCTTTTTCAGCGGCCAGAGCGTCTCGCTGGTCGGGACCTGGATCACCCGCATCGCCACCCTCTGGCTCGTCTATCGCCTTACGGGCTCGGCGTTGCTGCTGGGCATCGTCGGCTTCTGCGGTCAGATCCCGACATTGCTGCTGGCTCCGTTCTCCGGCGTGCTCGTCGACCGCTGGAACCGCCATCGCATCCTGGTGGCGACGCAGGTCTTATCGATGCTGCAATCGCTCGCGCTCGCGGTGCTTGCGTTGGCCGGCATCATCACCGTGACCGAGATCCTGGTGTTGCAGGTGGCGCAAGGCATCATCAACGCGTTCGACACGCCGGCGCGGCAGGCGTTCGTGATCGAGATGGTGGAGCAGCGCGAGGAGCTGCCTAACGCGATCGCGCTCAACTCGTCGATGGTCACGGGCAGCCGCATCATCGGCCCGACCATCGGCGGCATCCTCATCGCGGCGGTCGGCGAGGGCTGGTGCTTCATGGTGGATGCGATCTCCTACCTGGCCGTGATCGCGTCGCTGCTTGCGATGCGCCTCGCCGCCGAGAGCGCGCGGCGCGGCCGGCGCACCAGCGCCATCGAGGAGCTGCGCGAAGGGGTGCGGTACGTGTCCGGGTTCGCACCGGCGCGCACCGTGTTGTTGTTGTTGGCGCTCGTCAGCACGATGGGCATGCCGTACATGGTGCTCATGCCGGCCGTCGCATCGGGCGTGCTCCACGGCGGCCCGCACACCCTCGGCTTTCTCATGACCGCGTCGGGCGTCGGCGCCTTGGCCGGCGCGATGTACCTCGCCGCCCGGCCATCCGTGTTAGGCCTGGACCGGGCGATCGCCATCGCGACGGCGACGTTCGGTGTCGGCCTCGCGGCGTTCGCGCTCTCGCATACGCTGTGGCTTTCGCTCGCGCTCTTACCGATCGCCGGCGGCGGCTTCATGGTGCAGACGGCATCCACGAACACGATCCTGCAAACCATCGTCGACGAGCGGTTGCGCGGCCGCGTGATGGCATTCTATGCGATGTCATTTTTAGGCACGGCGCCGATCGGGAGTCTGGTGGCGGGCGTCGTCGCAAGCCGCATCGGCGTCCAGATGACCATTCTGTTAGGCGGCTTGGCGTGCGTCGCGGGCGCGTCGTGGTTCGCGCTCGAGCTGCCCAAGCTCCGCGCGATGATCCGGCCAATCTACGTGGAGCGCGGCATTCTGCCCGCCGGTCCCTCGGATTCGGCGCCGGTCATCTGAACCGGCGGGCGCCTAACGGTCGCGCTACTGGATGAGGGTGAGCGCCGCCTGCCGGATCACCTCGAACGCCGTCGGCTTCCCATCGGGACTCGCATCGTCGTTCGTGTTGAACGCGGCGACGATCGCAGCCTTGGTGGCCGGATTGAAGTACATGAACGCCAGAAAGCCGGCCTGGCTTCCCGTGTGCCCGATGAGCGTCGATGTGCCGCGCGGCAACACGAAGAACGACAGCCCCATCCATTCCGGATGCGTCGCGCTGTCGGGCGTGGTCAGATAGCGCTGGTGCCACATCTCCGCCAGCGACGCGCGAGAGAGCACGAAGCCGTAGCGCCGCTCGAGCGCCGTGTCGCCCCGCGACGCATCCGTGAGGAACGCGAGGTACGTCGCCAGGTCCGCCAGTGGCGCATTCCATCCGCCGTTCGGTATGGTGATGCCCGGATCGAACTCGCGTCCGTTGTCCTGGACGTGCACGCGCCCCGTCGCCGAATCGCGCACCACGGTGTAGTTCGCGGAGCGATCATCGGCCAGGTAATACGGCGTGGTGTTGAAGTAGCTGCGCGTCAGGCCTAACGGAGACAGGATGTTCTTCTGGACGTACGTCTCCCACGGGTCGTCGGTGAGCTCGGAGATGATGCGGCCCAGATAAATGAACCCGGGGTTCGAGTAGCTGTACCGCGAGCCCGGCTTGAAGAACAGCTCCTGGTACGGCATCATCGCGACCAGTTGCGACCATGTCGTCGGCTCGAACGGCTCCCATGGCAATCCCTGTTTGTACGGCCACGTGGGGTTCTGGAAACCGGCCGAGTGCGACATGAGCATCCGGATGGTGATGCTGTCCATCGAGCCGTACGGATCGTGCACCTGGCGGAGCTCCGGGATATAGCTCGTGACGCGATCATCCAGTGTGAGCTTCCCCCGATCGCGAAGTTGCATGATCGAGATGGCTGTGAGCTGCTTGGTGATCGACCCGTAGTGGAAGATCGTGTTTTCGGTTACGCGCTGGCCGCGCGCGCGATCGGCCCAGCCATATTCGTGGTGCGCGACGATGCGCCCGTCGCGCATGAGGAGCACCGCCGCTCCCACGATGCTGTCGCTGTGCGCCGCGCTGTCGAAGAGTGACGCGAACGGACGCCACCCCGCCGGCTCGGCGGCAGGCTGAGGCTTATGTTGGGCGCGCGCCGGGTGCGGCGCGGCGACGATCAGCGCGGCAACGGCCGCAACCACCGCGCGACGGGCACTCGACCGCGATTGCGGGATCGCCGTGCGTCGCGCGAAAAAGGGCGTGATGAGCACGCCCCTGTAATAGCACTGGTGTCAAGATGTCGCGAGCGCGGGCGCGGCGTCGCCGGGCGGCGGCGCGCCGACTTGCAGCTCGAACCGTCGCATCATGGTCTCGAACCCGCGCGCGATCACCGGATCGAACTCGGTGCCCGCGCGCTCTCCGATGTACGCGAGCGCGCGGTCGATCTCCCAGGCCGCGCGATAGGGACGGTCGGTGCACAACGCGTCGAACACGTCGCACACGTGCACCAGGCGGCTCGCGAAGTGACAATCACGGCGGTACCGCATCACCGGGTAGCCGCCGCCGTCGATCATGATGTGGTGCTCGTACGCGACCGCCGACGCTACGCCTAACTGCTCGTCGCTCTCGAGGATGATGCGCGCGCCATCCACCGGATGCCGGTCGAGGACCGCGCGCTCGTCGACGCTCAGTTTGCCGGGCTTGATCAGAATGTCGCGCGGCACGCGGACCTTGCCGATGTCGTGCAGCAAGCCCGCCGTTCCGAACGCCCGCACGTCGCGCGGGCCCAAGCCTAACGTTTCGGCCAGGGCCATCGTGAGCACGCCGACATTGATCGAATGCGTGGTGGTGTACTGGTCGAACTCCTTGAGGCGCAGCAGCGGAATCACCACCCGATTGCTGCCATGCATGGCCACCGACAGTGACCGCACCACCGCCTCCGCTTCGAGCAGCGCCAGCGTGCCGGCCTCGCCCATCTCCTGATGGATCCACCGCACGGCCTCGGCTTCTTCGTCGAGCGTGTACGAGAGCGTCGCAGTCGCGAGCGGCTTCTGCTCCGCCAGTTCCCGCACGTCGCCTTGCAATCCGACGGCGCCATATCGGATGTGTGTGCGCAGTTCGGGGCGCAGCGACGTCGAGCGCGATGCGACACCGGCCAACACGTCGGCCGCCTGCTCGAGGAAGCCCGCGTACTCCTCGAGCGTGATCCCCGATTCGATCTCCAATCGCTGCAGCCCGGCGTCGCCAAGACGCCGCGACCATTCCCACTCTTGCAACTCGCGCATCGCGCGCTTGCCGTACACCACTTCGTCCATGAGGAAGCTGAACTGCGGCCGCGGATTCTCGGCGAGAAGTGTCGTGAGGCGCTCGAAGGACTGCTCCACGGCTCCTTGGCGCCGCGGATGCGCCTCGCCGTACAAGCTCATCGTAGCGAGCGTGCGCGTGAACGAGAGAAGGAACTCCACGGCGGCGCTCATTTCGCGCCGCCCCACTGCGCGACGGCGTTGCGCACCGCCGGGTCCGGGTGCCGGCTCGCCCGTGCGAGCACCGATACAGCGCGTGAATCAGCCGGCCAGTGTACCACGAGCGCCGCGAGTGCGGCGAGCAAGCGCGGTGATCGCGGCGCGAGACGCCGTCCGCCGAACCATCCGCGGCCTGTCGTCACGCACGAAAGCAAACAATCGAGCGCCACCGGGTCGCTCGATGCGGCGAGCACTTTGATCGCGAGCACGTCGAGGTCGGATTCCAGCTCGCGGTCGGCGACGCGTTTGGCGATGCGCAGGACCGCGGCAGCGGGGCAGTGGTCGACCGCCGCGCCTAACGCGAGCCGCACCACCTGGTCATCGGCGTCGCCGAGCGCGGTGAGCATGGCCGCGTCGCGCCGGTCGGCCGGCGCGGTCCGCAACAGCATGCGCACGGCCTCGCGCCGCACGCGCGCATCGGCGTGCGCGGCGTAGGGCGCCAGCGAGAAGCCCTCCGGCCAGCCGCCTAACCGGTCGATCAGAATGAGCAGATTGCGCTGGAAGTACCACGGCGCGTTGGGCAGGCGCGCCGCCGCGGCCGGGCCCAACGCCGGCCCCTGCTGCGCGAGGAGGCCGAGCACCTTGCGCCGCGTGGCGCGCGACGACGACGTGCCGAGCACGTCGAGCAACGGCTCGACCGCGCGTTCGCCTAACCGTCGCACCACCCAATCGAGCTGCTCCGCCTCGGGTGTGTGCGATTCGAGCAGCCGCCGGAGGTGCTCCTCGGTGGCCAACCGCTCACCGATCGCCGTCGCTGTCTCGTTGTCCGGGTCGGCCTGCGACACGACCGACACGAGCGTGCCCATCTGTCCGCTCTTTACCATCGCGTCGACCGCATCGTTCGTCTGGCGCCCGATCACACCGGCCTCGATGCTCATCTGCACCATGCGGAGCGGCTCACACGCGTACGTGCCTTCCACGGGCTGGACAAACAGCGACGCGTCGGGCGCCATACGGTCGAGCACCACGGCATACGCGCCCGGCGTCGGATCGGGCAACGCCCAACCCTCTACCAACTGCCGCATCTGGTCGCGCAGTGCCGTTTCCGCTTCCGCGCGCACACTGGCGTCCCCGCGCTCCGCATGCGCCGCCAACTTTGAGAACAACCGCAACAGGGACGTGGAGATCACGTGCTGCGACGCATCGGCGGCCGAACGCACCAGCGTCAGCGCAGCATCCACGCCCAAGCCCTCCGACGCGTCCATTAGAAAGCGCCGGCGCTGCGTCGTGTCGCCGCCTAACGCAACGATTCGGCGCAATTGATCGGGCTGGAGCGCGCCGATGAGCCGCGAGACGCGCTGCCGCAGCACCGCCGAGTCCGCCCGATCACCCGACGCAAGCTCGTTCGAGATCTTGAGCAGGTACCCGATGATCACCTGATCGTACGCCTGCTCGCGCTCGTGCGAGTTGATCGCCTCGGCGACGAGGTCGGGATCGGTGGCCGGCGACGCCGACTCGTCGGTCTGGAGCGCCGCACGGGCCAGGTCCAGCCACAGTTGCGACGCACGCGGCCGCGCGGCGTCGCCGCCTCCCTCGCCGTCCGCTTCATTGTCGTGGAGCAGCTCGAGCTGATCGTAGCTGAGTGGAAACAACCGCACGTGCGGCCACGACGGAACCTGATGCGATCCGTTCGACGCCTTGGCGCGCGCAGACGCGTCGTGCTCGGGGTCGCGCGCGAGCATCCGCAGCACCTGATCCATTTCCTCATCCGCCACACCCGCGAGGAACTTCAGGGCCCCGGTGTCGTGCGCATGTAACTGGCGCGCCAGTCCGTGCAGCAGCGGGTGCCGCGGATCGGTGGCCACGCCTTCGATGATGAGCTGGTCGCGCGCCACGCCTAACGACAACGTCTGTCGCTCGGCGAGCAGCGCATCGAGCCGCCGAAGCACCCGCGTGCGCGACGTCTCGAGCGACGGATGACCGTCGGGATACATGGCGTGCTTGTGCAGCGCGATCGACAACTCGATCACGAAGTCCGACAGGTCGCGCGACAGGATGGCGCTCGTCGCGCGCGTCGAATCGGCCGTCGCGCTCACCAGGGCAGCGCGGAAGATGGACGCAATCCCATACTATAGGATTGGGACCGTCTAACCTGTGGACGCGTAACCGTTAAGGCGGACAGGGCCGGACACAGCCGGACACTACCGGACCGTTTGGGTGCGGCAGGTGGTGCATCTCCAGTGGCTGGCCACGCGCCCTGCCGTTCCGTAAACAAACGGAAGGGACTTGGACCGCGTGCGATGAGGGTTTCCCTGCGCCCCGCACGGTCCGGCAGTGTCCGGGTCTGCCCGGCCGTGTCCGCCTTACCGGATCGCGCGCCCCGTGCGCCGCCCGCGCTGTCCGTCGCGAAGCGCAATGCCGCCATTCACGATCACGGCCGACACGCCCACGGCGTACTGGAACGGATCAGCGAATGTCGCCCGGTCCTGTACCGTCAACGGGTCGAACACGACGACGTCCGCCGCGTATCCGGTCGCAATGTGACCGCGCCCGCCTAACCGCAGGCGCGCCGCCGTTTGGGCCGACATTTTGTGAATCGCCTGCGGCAGTGTGAGCACCCGGCGCTCGCGCACGTAGTGGCCAAGGATGCGGGCGAACGTCCCGAGCGACCGCGGATGCGGATGACCAACACGACCCGGACCCGAGATCGACACCGCGCCGCCATCGCTGCACACGGTGCACAACGGATCGGCGAGAAAACGCTCGACATTGGTCTCGCTCATCGCGAAGCCCACCATGCCGACGTCGCCGTGACTGCGCTCGAGCAGACCGACGGCAGCGTCGAATGGATCGCGTCCGATGGATGACGCGTACTGTCCCATGCGCTGCCCTTCCACGCCGCGATCCTCGCTCGCCGCAACAGACGAGATGAGCACGTTGTCCCATCCGCCTAACAATTGAATCTTGCCGGCCACCGCGTCGCGCAGCCGCTGCGCGAGATCCGGTTTGCCGAGTCGGGCGACGAATGCCTCGGTGCCGCCGTCCTTGCTCCACGACGGGAACAAATTGCCCAGATCCGTCTGGTAGGCGATGTACGGATAGCGGTCGAACGTGACATCGAGACCGGATGCGCGGGCAGCGTCGATGCGTCGTAGCACGTCGTCGATCTTGTTCCAGTTGCGCTGTCCCTCCGTCTTGAGGTGGGACACCTCGAGCGGACAGCGGGCGCCGCGCGCGACGGCGATCGCCTCGTCCAGCGCGTCGAGGAGGCGGTCATCTTCGTTGCGCATGTGCGTCGCGTACGGCAAGCGTCGCGCCGCGAGCGGGCGCGACAGCGCGATCAACTCGCCTAACGGAGCGAACTGGCCGGGGATGTACTCGAGGCCGGACGATGCGCCGCACGCGCCGTCGGCGAGCGCGGCGTCGACGAGCGCCGTCATCCGGCGCAGCTCGTCCGGCGTCGCGGGACGATCATCGTCGCCCACGACGACGTGCCGCACCGTGCCCAACCCTACCATGCTCGCCACGTTCACCGCGCTCGGCAGCGCGTCGATGGCGGCGAAGAACTCGCGCAGGGTGCGGTACGCGGGCTCGCCCGCTTCGCCCGGACGGATGGGTGCGCGCGACGACCCGTCCTGTCCGACGATCACCGTCGTCACGCCCTGGCGGATCACCGATTCCGCGAGCGGATCGACGAACAGCCCGTCGTCGGCGTGGGAGTGGATGTCGATGAAGCCGGGGGCGACGGCGAGGCCGCGCGCGTCGATGAGGTCGCGCGCGTCATCGCCTAACGACGCGGACACAGCCGTGATGCGGCCGTTCACGATACCCACGTCGCGCTCGATGCCATCGGCGCCCGTGCCGTCGAACACGGTGCCGCCGCGGATGATGAGATCGAACCGCCGCCGGCCGGGCGCGCGAATCGCGGGCGCGCAGCCGGCGAGCACGAGCGCCGTGAAGGCAGCCGATTCGGCGAGGAACTGGCGGCGGTTGGGCACGTGGTCGTTGGGCAAACCGCTAGCGCTGCGGAGCCCGGCGGGGCGGCCGCGATTCCGGCACCACGGTGGCCGGCGAGCGCGCGCCGTGGGCGCCGACGCTCCGCACGCCGGCCCACAAGTCGTCGAGCTGGGCATCCACCACGATCGTGGTGTCGGCCGCTGGAACCACGCGTTGCCACGCGGGCGAGGTGGTGGACCGAAGCAAGATCTCATAGGCGGCAGCGCCGGGCACGGGCTCCCACGTAATGCGCCATTGTTGCCCGTACGGCCGGACGCGTTCGATTCGCACGCTGTCCGGCGGCGCGGGCGCCGCGCCCACCGCGCCCAGCACCAGCGCGTTCACGCGCGCGATGTTCGCCGCGTACCCGAAGTTGACGTGCGAGAACACGTCGTTAGGCGAGTGCTGACGGTCCAGCGCCTCCATGCGCTCGGTGGTCCGGATGCCGGGATCGCCTAACGCAACGAAGGGCTCATGGTCCGTGCCCCGGCCGATGCGGTCGATCCGGTATACCTCGAGGATCGCGATGCCCGGATGATAGAGCGCATCCAGTGCACGCGCGTACCGCGCCAGCTCGCGGCCCGGGCTGTTGTCCGGATCGCCGCTGTAAATGCGCATGCTCGTCGAATCCGTGCGTCCGTTGTCGGCCGACACGTTGCCGTCGATGTCGTCGGACATGTCACCCGACACGCGATAACCCGCGTCGTGGAGCCGACGCGCCAGGTGCGTCGATCCCAAGAGTCCCTGTTCCTCGCCCGCCACCGCCGCAAACAGAATCGTCGCATTCAGTCCTGTTGGAAACCGGCGCGAGAACACGCGCGCCAGCTCGATCACGTCCGACGTGCCCGACGCATCGTCATCCGCGCCTGGCGCGTCGTTCACCGAGTCCATCGGATCGAGCGCGCACCGGCACGAATCGTAGTGGCCGGTGAGCACGACGACACGGGTCGTATCGCGCCCCGGCAGCCACGCCAGCACGTTGACCACGTTCACCGGCGGATGGTTAGGCGCGCGCGGGAGCGGAACCATCGCGGGATCGTACTCGACGCGCAGGCAGCCGCCGCACTTCGTGCTGATCGCGCTCAGCGTCGTGAAGATGTATCGCCGCGCCGCGCCGATGCCGCGCGTCGAGCTCGTCGTGTCGCTCAAGGTATGCCGCGTTCCGAACGACACCAGCACAGAGTCCGTGTGTCGGATATTCGCCGGGGACACCTCCCGCAGCGCGAGCGCGAGCGCGGGGTCCTTCGCCATGCCGGCTGTGGACCCGATCGGTCGTCCAGCCGTACCCACCTGCGTGGCCGCGCTGGCCGGGGCCGCCAGGCAAAGCGCCACGGACGCGGCTCCTACGTGAAGGGCGCGCCGGGCGCGCAACATGCGCTTCTTCCCCTCTGGGACGCGCCGGGGCGTCGGAGTTTCTACACCCATAGACCTCCCGATCGAAGGAACTGCGAACCGCCCGGATAAAGCTCCGCGGACACGGAGGGCGCAAGTGCGTCGAGCCAATATGACCGAGCTTGCGAACGCGACAGCGGCGCCAGACTTTTGCTCCGTGACGCGACCCCCTGCATCAGCAGTCCTTTCCTAGTGGAGCCACGTTCGGACGCCGAAATTGTCGCCCAGATTCTTGCTGGGCACACCGACGCGTATGCCGTTCTCGTCGATCGGCATCGTGATCGGTGCTACCGTTTCGCCGTGCGACTGCTCGGAGACCGCGACGACGCGGATGAAGCAATCCAATCGGCGTTCGTGCGCGCCTTCCGTGGACTCGCAGGATGCCGGAACCCCGAGCACGTTTCGGCGTGGTTGCTTCAGATCGTGCGCAACGAATGTCGTACGGTCGCCGGGCGTCGCGCCAAACGTGCGCAGCGTTTCGTTCGGGATGAAGATGAGTTGAACCGGGTATCCACGGAGCAGCCGGCCGCGAGCACCGCGATGCTCGAGGAAATCCAGTACGCGCTCGACCGGGTCGAGATCGACCAGCGAGAAGCGTTTCTGCTCAAGTACGTCGAAGAATTGAGTTACGACGAGATGTCGGCGCTCACCGGCGCCAGCATTCCGGCGCTCAAGATGCGAGTCAGCAGGGCGTGCACGCAGTTGCGGAAGCTCCTCAAGGGAGAGGGGATTCACTCATGATCGATCACGATGCTCGCGACATGAACGACAACGAGCAGGACGACGCGTTTGTGCGCGGCGTCGCGGACACGCTGCGCGCTGCCGAGCCGGCACGACCGGATCTCACCGAACGCGTGATGCACCTCGTGCATTTCGACGTGCGTCGCTCGCGGGCCGTGGCGCGCGGGTGGTGGACTCGTCGCCGCACGATCCACATTTCGTATTCGGCCATCACCGCTGTTGCCGCCACAGTGGTGATTGCGGTAGCCGGCGCGATCGTTGGGCGCACGCTGTGGCGGCCGCCTAACGCTGCGCAGACGGTCGCGTCGGCAACGGCGAGGACCGACACCGTTCGCATCGTCCGCTTCGTGCTCCACGCGCCATCGGCGTCGAGCGTCGCGCTGGTCGGCGACTTCAATGACTGGCAACGCGGGGCTACGCCGCTGCGTCCGGCGGGCGCGGCCGGCGTATGGGCCGTGTCACTGCCGCTGCCGCCTGGACTCCACCAGTACGCCTTCATCGTTGACGGAACCCGGTGGACACCCGATCCTGCAACGTCCACGACCGTGACCGACGACTTCGGCACCACGACGTCTGTGATTGCCGTCGGTGACGCGACCTGACGTCTCCGCCCAACGGCATCGCATACCGATCGTCGCATCTGCGCGCGGAGGCGGCCGCATGGCCTTCGCGCTCGCATGCATCGCCGCCGTCACCCGGACGGCCGCCGCGCAACGCATCGACGCCACGCTGGACGCCGGTGCGGCGGGCATTCGATATAGCGACTCCGTCAACGCCGGCGCGGCCGTGCTCTCGCCGAGCGTCCGTTTGTCGACACAAGCGCTCACCCTTGGCGCGACCGCCAGTTTCGCTCAGCTGAACAGCGGAACCTGGGCCGCACAGGGTTCGTTAGGCGGATCGGTCTACTCGCCGTCAATCGGGCCGCTGCGCGGCGAGTTCGACATCGACGCCGCCGGTTCGGACCGCGAGGATGGTACGCGAGCCGGACAGCTCGAGGGCTTCGCGCGCGTCGATCTGACGCGTACTTCGTGGGGCGCGTGGTTCGCCGGCGGCGCCGGCCGTGCGTGGGACGGCGCGTCCGGACACTCGCTCGTACTGGCGGACGCCGGCGTCTGGCTGGAGCGTCACGCACTCACCACCAGCGTGAGTGCCACGCCGACGGCCATCGACGACAGCATCGACTACACCGATTTTGAAGCCGCCGCGCGCTGGGCCCGCGCGCGTCTCGAGCTGCGGGCATCGCTCGGCGCGCGCGCCGGACACGCGCTTGCCGCGGCGTCGCGCGGTCGCACCTGGGGCTCGGCGGGTATCGTATACTGGGTAGGATCGCGGGTCGGCATCACGGCCGACGCCGGTCTCTATCCGCCCGACATCGCACAAGGATTTCCTAACGGCCGCTACGTGTCGGTTGGAGTGCGATTGAGCGTGCATCCAATGTGGCGCTCGCGCATCCCGACGAGCTCCGGAACAGACCTCAGCGAGCAGTCGGCCGCGGGCTCCCTGAACGCGAGTATGATCGAAGGCTTCAGCGTTCAGAGCGCCGGCACACAACGCACGATCCGCGTGCACGCGCCGAGTGCACGCCTCGTCGAATTTGCCAGCGACGTCACGAACTGGACTCCGGTAGCTCTGTCGCGGGATAGCGCCGGGTGGTGGACGGGTACGTTCACTGTGGCGCCGGGAATCCATCAGTTGAGTTTACGGGTGGACGGGCAAACCTGGATCGTTCCGCCCGGATTCGTCAGCGTTACAGACGAGTTCGGTGTAACGTCGGGCATTTGGGATGTGAGGTGATGGCCCGCGTCGAAGCGCGGCAAAGTTGGTGACCCGGAAGGCGTTACGAGGAGTCACACTGGTAGAAGGACATCGAGGCCGGATGATCCGATCGGCAATGCGGCCTGTTGGAACCGGACGAGGATCCACCCATGACACTGCATCGTTGGGCATCCGTCATTGCATTGTTAGGCACGACGTGGGCGTCGGCGCTCGGCGCGCAAGCGCCGGCTGTTCCGGCTGCGGGTGATCCCTCGGCTCTGCTCCGCCAGGTACTGCCGGCGGATGTCGCTGAGCGCGTGCTCGCAACGATTGCGGACGCGCGTGCGCATGGACTCGCGGCAGACGCCCTCGAGCAGCGCGCGCTCAAGTTCAGCGCCCGTGGCGTGGCGCCGGCCAATATCGAACGTTCGGTTGCCGAGCAGGCCCAACGCCAGGCGCAGGCGAAATCGCTGTTGGAAAGCGCGCGCGAGACACCGCCCTCGACGGACGAAGTCGAGGCCGGAGCCGAGGCGATGCGCGAAGGCGTGGACGGTCAGGACGTGAGCGCCATCGCGAAGAGCGCGCCGTCGGGCCGCTCGCTCAGCGTTCCGCTCTACGTGCTCGGCAGCCTAACGTCACACGGAGTCGCTTCGGCGGATGCGCTCGCACGCGTGAAGCAGCGGCTCTCGGCGGGGGCGACGGACGCCGACCTCGAATCACTTCCGGCGCAAGCGACCGACAACGCCGCCGGTCCTGGTGCGGCGCCGGGCCAGGTGAAGCACGAGGCGGGTGACCATCCAGCCAACGCAAACGGGACCGGAGTGGGGAACGGGCCGCCGCCGGGGGTACCACGCAACGGGAATGGAACGGATCACAAACCGCCGAAGCCGCCGAAGCCACCGCATCCAGACAAACCTTGAGGTCGACATGTCACTCGCTCAGCACGGCCGCATCGCTGTTTGGGCCCGCGCAGTTGCCGGGTTCCTTGCGTTAGGCACGATCGCGTCCTGCGGCGGCGCGACCGCCGCCGGCGGCGCGCCACGGTTCTCCGTTCGTCTCACCGACGCGCCCGGTGACGTACAGGCCGCCGTCGTTACGATCGCCGAGATCGACCTGCAAGGCAGCCACGGTTCCACCGTGCTGATGAACACGCCGGTGACGACCGATCTTACGACGCTGGCGGGCACCACTACGGAATTGGTTTCGGGCGCCGTCGTACCGCCCGGCACGTATGCGCAGCTGCGCTTCGTGATCACGGGCGCGTACATCAAGGTGGACAACGGGGACGGGACGTCGAGCATCTACGCGTCGTCGCCCGATTACGCCGGACTGCCGTCCGGTGCGCACGTGACCGGCACGCTCCAGATGCCGAGCTTTGGGCAGAGCGGGCTCAAGGTGAATCTGCCGGCGTCCGTTGCGACATTGACCAGCGGTGAAAAGGTCGTGCTGGTGGACTTCAACGTGTCACAGAGCTTCGGTCACGCGGCCGGTCAGTCCGGCACGTGGGTGATGCACCCGGTCGTGAAGGCCACCGACTTCGAAGTCACCGGCGGCCTAACGGTGAACGTGACGCTCGATCCGTCGGTGACCATGCCGACGGTGAACGGAACGGCGCTGACGCTGGGCGACTTCAGTGCGGTGCTAACGGCGAGCGACAACTCGACGACGCAGGTCGCGCTCACGGATGCCGGGAACGGCACGTTCACAGCGGCGTTCCCGTTCCTGGCGCCGGGCGACTACTCGCTGACCTTTACGGCGCCGACCGGTGTCACGTTCACGACGAGCCCAACCGTGCCCGCCACCGAGCACATCGCGTCGGGCGATGACCCGACCACCACCTTCACGGTGACGGCGGTCAGCCTGGGGCCCTGAGCTCGTGCGGGCTGCAAGTGGAAGCGTTCTGATGGCGGCGAGTGCTCGATTCACAAGCGCTCGCCGCATTTGCATCGACTCGTCGGCATCCGTGTAGCAAATGCCCAACAGAGAGACGCAACAGCTTGCGGCGCAGGAACTTCAGCATAGCGAAAAAGGGAGGACAGCGACGCCGTTAGACTCGCGATAGCAGGCTTCGAGACGCAATCGCAACGTTAGTCATTGGCCCGTGGCATGCTTGGTGAGAACCGCCCAGTGGTGCGGTCGCCATGGCCGCTCGCAATGTTCGGACGACGACGTCCATCCCATCGGAGGGAGAATCACGTGATACGGCGGTCACTCCTCGTGCTCAGCCTTGCCGGCTTGAGCACCGCTATTGCCTGCAGCGGAGACACCGCCACCGGCGTAGCCGGCGTTTGCGACGTGTCCGATCCCGTTTCGAGCATCATTGTCTCGCCCGTGAGCACAGTCCTGCAGTTTCGTTCCCCACCTCGGCAGAGTGACTCTGTCCAGATCGCTGAGACCGCATTGAATCGGCTCGGCGCGGCGCGTACGGATGTCTCGTTCAAGTTCGGCTCTGGCGACACATCGGTTGTCGTCGTGACGGACTCCGGACTTGTGCGGGCTCGAGGCGTCGGCACGACCACGGTGAGCGTCTCCAGCTGCGATAAGACCTCGAAGGTCAAAGTGACCGTGGTCTCGGACGTCGGCAGCGCCGTCGTTACGCCAGCGCTTGATTCACTGGTAGCGGGCGACAGTCTGCTGCTGAGCGCGCTGGCTTTGAATGCAAGCGGGTCGCCATTGTCAGGCGTTGTGTTCTCATGGTCTAGCAGTGCAACGCAAATCGCGACGGTAGCACCGACCGGGGACTCCACCGCGATGGCGCACACCTCGTCGGCAGGCAATGTTACCATCGAGGCCACCGGACAAGGCGCAAGCGCTGGAGCGCAGCTCGTCGTTCTCCCGCGTGTGTTCCTAGCGGGCGCTGGTTCTCCTGGCGCGACGACCATTGCCGCCGGCCTCGAGCTCACATGCGGCGTCATCTCCCTTGGCCGCGGTTATTGCTGGGGCATCGATGACCTCGGCCAGTTAGGCGCCGTAGCAGACTCGTTGTGCCTTGAAAGCGGCAACACGGTCCAGAAA
>Ga0310811_10002475_pt1 | contig 23157 bp, 22 predicted proteins | sample YCmetagenome_FD_207642 | JGI IMG/M metagenome (GOLD analysis project Ga0310811, IMG submission 207642) | Soil microbial communities from experimental microcosm in Duke University, North Carolina, United States - YC | ecosystem: Engineered > Artificial ecosystem > Soil microcosm > Unclassified ... | reverse complement strand
ACCCGGACCGCATCGACCATCCCGTCCCCGGTGGAACGCCCGTCTGCGGGTAGGCGAGGCGTCGACGAGAGGAAGTGCCGCCATGGCGGACGAGAACGCCACCGGCAGGGGAGCGAATCCGGCCGACAGCACTCCCCCGAAGCACATGGAGAGCGGCCCCGGGCAGTCCGCGACGGACAGGACCGTCAAGGACAGGACGGCCACGGCCAGGACCACAGAAGACAGGACCGTGGAGGCGGCGATCGTCACCGCGGACGCCGTCTCCGACGACGACCGGCCCTTCGGCAGACTCGGCCGCCCGTTCAACCGCCGGTCGCCATTCTTCGTCGGGATGGCCGGCGCCGCCGGGGTCGCGGTCACGTACGCCCTGATCCAACTGGTGATCAGCTCCCGCGACGTCCTGGTGCTGATCGGGCTCGCGATGTTCCTGGCGATCGGCCTCAACCCGGCGGTGGAATGGCTGGTGGAAAAGCGCCTGCCCCGCTGGGCGGCGGTGACCGCCATCGTGCTGGCGACACTGGGCCTGGCCGGCGGTTTCCTGGCGCTGGCCATCCCCGCCCTGGTCGACCAGGGCGGCCAGTTCGCCAAACAACTCCCGGGCTACCTGCACAGCCTGCAGGACAGTCACTCGCTGCTGGGGAGCCTCAACCAGCGCTTCCAGGTGGAAAAGCGCCTCACGGAGCTGACGTCGTCCGGGACCGGGCTCTCCCTGGCGGGCGGCCTGCTGGGCGCCGGCCGCATCGTCCTCAGCACCGCGGCGTCCTCGTTCGTCGTCTGCGTGCTGATGATCTACTTCCTGGCGGACCTGCCGCGCATCACCAACACCGTCTACCGGTGCATCCCGCACTCCCGCCGGCCCAGGGCCATCCTCATCACCAACGAGGTGCTGATGAAGGTGGGCGCCTACGTGCTGGGCAACCTGATCACGTCGGTGATCGCCGGCGTGACCACCTTCCTCTGGCTGGTGATCTTCGGGGTGCCCTACCCGGTGCTCCTGGGGCTGTTCGTCGCCCTCATCGACCTCGTGCCGGTGGTGGGGTCCACGATCGGCGGAGTGGTCGTCTGCCTCGTGGCGCTCCTCGTCTCCCTCCCGGTCGCGCTCGCCACGCTGGGCTTCTACATCGCCTACCGGTTCGTGGAGGACTACCTGATCGTCCCCAAGATCATGGGAAGGGCGGTCAACGTGCCCGGAGTCGTCACGGTTCTGGCCGTCCTCATCGGCGGAACCCTGCTCGGCATCGTCGGCGCGCTGATCGCCATCCCCGTCGCGGCCGCCCTCCGACTGCTGCTCAACGAGATCGCCTTCCCGCGTCTCGACCGGTCGTGACCGCCCGGCGTCAGCGGCTCTCCCCACCCCACAGGGCGGTCAGCGCGGTGGCGGCCATCACCTTCAGGCCGTAGCCGATCGCCCGCTCGTCGACGTCGAACTCCGGCCGGTGGATGTCGACCTCGTCGATCGCGCCGGGCGACCTGGTGCCGAGCCTGGCCAGAGCGCCCGGCACCGACTCGACGTACCACGAGAAGTCCTCACCGCCGAGGCTCTGCGGCGTGGGGACGGCCGCCCCCTCTCCGAGGATCTGGTCGATGGCGTCGTGCAGCATCTGGATGCTCGTCGCCTCGTTGACCGTGGGGGGCGTGCCGCGCTTGTAGTTCAACTCCGCGTCCACGCCGTACGCCCCGGCGACCGAGTCGAGCAGCGCCTTGACGAGGTCGGGCGCCGAGTGCCATGCGTTCTCGTCCAGCGACCTGATGGTCCCCTGCGCCGTGCCGACGTCGGGGATCGTGTTGAAGGCCGAGCCGGCGGTGATCTGACCCCACACCAGGCTGAGGCTGGAACGCGGGTCGACTCTGCGGGACAGGGCCGCGGGGAGCTCAGTGATGATCTTGCTCAGCGCGTAGACCAGGTCGACGGTGAGGTGCGGGCGGGCGGTGTGACCGCCGGGGCCGGACACCTGGATCTGGATGTGGTCGCAGGAGCCGGTGATGGGGCCGGTGCGCAGGCCGATCTGCCCGACGTCGATCCTCGGGTCGCAGTGGAGGGCGAAGATCCGGTCGACCTCGTTGAGGCCGCCGTCGCGCATCACCTCGAGGGCGCCGCCCGCCACCTCCTCGGCAGGCTGGAAGATCAGCCGCACGCGGCCGGGAAGGGCGCCGGCGTCCGCCTGCGTCGCCAGGAACAGCCCGGCGCCGAGGACCACCGCGGTGTGCACGTCGTGCCCGCACGCGTGGCAGGCCTCCGGATTCGTCGACCGGTACGGAACGTCCTTCTCGTCCTCCATCGGCAGGGCGTCGATGTCGGCGCGCAGCGCCACCGTCGGCCCGCTGCCCTCACCGAGGTCGACCCACAGACCCGTGCCGCGCGACAGCAGCCGGGGCGTCAGGCCCGCGTCCGTCAAACGCTCAGCGATCTTCTCGGTGGTGCGGTGCTCGCTGAAGGCGATCTCCGGGTGGGCGTGGACGTCGCGCCGGAACTCGATCAGCTCATCGTTGTGCTCGCGAAGGAAGCCCGCCAGCTGCCCAGCCAGGTCGTTTCCCCCGGGCGGAGCCATATCAGGCGGGGCGAGCTTCGATGAGGTGGTCACAGGTCTTCCCTTCTCCGGCGAGCCGCCCAGTCACGGATCGCGGGATCGTCGAAAGCAATCGAGCCGAGGAGGTCATGTCAAAAGATCGAAAGGGTCGTGCGGGCATCACGCCACCACCGACCCTTCCTTCACAATCTTTCCACGCATCGTCCGTCCTAGGCGGTGGATTGCCCAGTATTTACACCGGCAACTGCGTGATGTCAGAAGTCGGTTTCCTTTGGCCTGCAAATCAGACATACGTGTCAGGCGCTCGAATGTCCGGACCCTCGGTTGGGGTTCGAGGTCACGAACCGGTCTTCGGCGAGCTCGATCAACGTGGCGTCCACGATGTCCTCAAGGGCTCCTCCGTCAGCGAGGATCGCCCGCTGGCGCTCACAGGAACTCCCCTGCTCCAGCACGTCCGTCATGACGGCGAGCTCCTCGGCACAGCCGAGTCTTTCTGCCACCGGTTCCAGCTCGCGCTGAAGTTCATACAATACGTCGCGCATCGGCGCCGTGCTGCCATGGTCGTCGGTGATGACGTCCGCGTCGAGGCCGTAGCGCGTGGCGCGCCACTTGTTGTCGCGCACGACCCACGCCGCGGGATGCGGCAGCTTGTACCCCCGATCGATCTGCTGGTCGAACTGGTGGACCAGGCACTGGCTCAGGGCGACCACCATGCCGACCTCGCGCGGCGTGGGGATGCCGTCGAACATCCGCACCTCGATCGTGCCGAAGTCGGGATGCGGCCGGATGTCCCACCACACCTCCTTGATGCTCCTGATCGTCCCCGCGCGGAGCAACGTGCCCATGTACTCCTCGAACTCGGCCCAGTCGGCCAGCAGGTGCGGCGGGCCCGCGGTCGGCAGGGCGCCGAAGACGATGGCGCGGCTCGACGCGAGCCCCGTGTCCTGCCCTCCCCAATAGGGGCTGGACGACGTCAGCGCGAGGAAGTGCGGCAGGTGGGCCGCCAGGGCGTTGACGATCGGGATGACCTTCTCCCGATCCGTGACGCCCACGTGGACGTGCACCCCGAACGTCTGGATCCGCCACGCGAGCCACTGCATCTCCTCCACCAGCTCGGCGTAGCGCTGCACCGGCGCGTAGACCGCGTCCCGCCAGTCGCTGATGGCGTGCGTCCCCGTGCAGGCGAGGCCCGTCCCCCGCGGCTCCACCACCTCGTGGAGCCGTTCGAGGCTCCTCTTCAGATCCTGTACGGCCTCGCCCGCCGTGTTGCAGACGTCCGTGACGATCTCGATCTGCGACTGCATCAGCTCGTGCATCGCCTTCGGGCGCCGGCCCTCGCTCAACTCGGGAACGGCGGCGAGCACCTCCTTGGCGTCCTGCCGGAGCTGGCGAGTGTGCCTGTCGACGAGCTGAAGCTCCCATTCCACACCCAGCGTCGCACCGCGCGAAGGATTGAACTCGATCGCCACCGCATGCCTCCGTGACTCGGAATCTCCCCTTATGGCCTACCCCTCTTCCACGCGCGCACGCCGATGGTCCCGAGCACGAGGGCGAGGATGATGTTGACCGCGATCAGGACGCCGTGGACGACATAGAACGCCGTGGGATGCCCGTCCGCCAGGTTGAATCCCAGGTTGATCCATTCAAAGATCATGAAAGCGGCGAGGGCCAACAGAAAGACCGATACACGTCTCGTCATCCTCACAGTATCGGTGGAGCCCTCTGACGACTGTGTCTGCGATCTTTGGGGGACATGTCCCTACATGCGAAAAGACCCGAAGCTAGGCTGATCCCCCTATGGGGACGAACCAGCAGGCCCTCGTGGCCGCGCTCATCACGACAACGCTGATCGGGCTGACGGCCGCACCCGCCGCCGGCGCGACGATCGTGCGCGGAAGCCTGGCCGACGGATCCGGCCTCGAGACCGGCGCCCCCGACACGGCGACCCCTGACGCCGAGACCTCCGCGAGCGCCGGTCCCGACACCGGGCGGCTGAACGACGCTCAGACCGCAGCGAGCTCGATCGGCGGCCGGCGGCTCAGCGGGCGAGGGCTGATCGCGCCGGCGGGGATCGCCCCGCCGCCCAAGACCGAGGCCTCGGCCTTCCTGATCGCGGACGCCGACACCGGCCAGGTGCTCGCCGCGAAGGACCCGCACGGGCACTACCGGCCGGCGAGCACGCTGAAGACGCTCACCGCCGTGACGCTCATCCCCAAGCTCGACAAGGACCGCTGGGTCAAGCCGAGCCAGTGGGCCTGCGACGAGGAGGGCAGCGCCGTCGGCATCGTCCCCGAGCCGATCTACCAGATCGACGACCTGATGCGCGCCATGCTGATCGTCTCCGGCAACGACGCGGCCGACGCCCTCGCCGAGGCCAACGGCAGCCTGACCAAGACGCTGGCCGACATGAACAAGGAGGCCAGGAAGCTCCAGGCGTACGACACGGTCGCCAAGACGCCGAACGGCCTCGACAAACCGGGGCAGCGCAGCTCGGCCTACGACCTCGCGCTGATCGCCCGGGCCGGGCTGGCCATGCCCGACTTCCGCAAATACGTCAGCACCCGGACCTCCAAATTCCCCGCGCCGAAGGACTTCGGCAAGAAGAAGGACCGCAACAGGCAGGGCGACGACGACCGCGACACACCCACCCCGACGAAGACCCCACCTGCCTACTACGAGATCGCCAACCACAACAAGCTGCTCGGCAAGTACAAGGGCATGATCGGCATCAAGAACGGCTACACCACGAAGGCGCTCGGCAGCTTCGTGGGGGCGGCCACTCGCAACGGCCACACGATCATCGTCGTGATCATGCATCACCCCGGCGGGTTCTGGGAGGAGGTCGAGAAGCTGCTCGACTGGGGCTTCGCCGCCGACGGCAAGGTCACCCCGGTGGGAGAGCTGGTCAAGCCCACGCCTCCGCCGACTCCCAAGGCCTCCCCACTGGCCCTGCGGTCACCCGCGGTGCAGACGCCCGTCTCCGGCACGTGGAAGGACCACGCCCCGCTCGTGACGGCGGTGGTCCTCGGTGGTGTCCTCGCCGGGGCCCTCGGCCTCGGCTACGGCTTGCGCCGCCGCAGGCGGGAGCCCGACCGCCCCTGATCAGCTCGTGATCAACCCTGACCGCCGATGATGGTCGACGGCACCGGCGTGGGCTCGGGAGGCGGGCCCATCGTGGCCGTCGCCGTCCAGGCGGCGGAGTAGAGGATCACCCGGGCCGCCAGGTTGATCCACAGCAGCAAGCCCACGATCACGGCGAACGCGCCGTAGACCGGGTTGCGCAGCGTGCCGGCGAGGATCAGCGTGGCGACCTGTTTGAGCAGCCCGAACATCACGGCGCCCAGCAGCCCGCCCTTGACGATCACCCGGAAGGGCTGCGGCGGCCTCGCGAGCCAGCCGAGGATGATCAGGAAGAGCAGCAGATCGGCGGCGAGGCTCACGAGGACGCCGGCGATCCAGACGGACGGCCCCGCGAGGACGGTGTCGTCCAGCCCGATGAACTCGGTGACCGTTCCGGTCGCGCCGGTGGCGAACCCGCCCACGGCCACCGAGACGAGCATGGTCACGCCGACGAGCACGAGCGCGACCAGGTCCCTGAGCTTGCCCAGGAAGTAGTTGAGCGGCGGCTCCGCGAGCATCCAGATCTCCCGCAGGGCCGAACGCAGGGCGTCCATCGCGCCCAGACCGGCGTAGAAGAGGCCGACCAGCCCGAAGACCCCGGCGCTCGTCTGGACGTCCTTGAGCTTGTCGATCTGCAGCTTCGACGCCAGCCCGGGGAGCTGCTCGTTGATCGCCTTGACGAGGGTCTCCACAACCTCGGGCGTGCGGAACTGGATCACGGCGAAGGCCAGCGCGATCAGCGGGAAGAACGACAGGAAGGCGAAGTATGTGAACGCCCCGGCCAGCCGGTCACCGGACTGCACCTGATACCGCTGGACGGTCCGGATCACATGGTCGAGCCAGCGGAAGCGGATCCGCTCCCGCTCGATGACGTCCCGGCCCCAGGCCCGCACGGCGTCGACACGGCGCGTGACCCGTTGCACCATCCCTGTTCCCACGGCCGGTCATTACCCCACGAAACACGGCCGACGCGGGCGCGCCGGCATCCGTTTCCACGTCGCCCATGAGGGGCTCGCGCCACCGCGACCCGACGCTCAGGGCGTCGGAAGCAGCCCCAGCCGGTCGCGGACCTGCTCCATGGTCTCCCGGGCTACCGCGCGCGCCCGGGCCGCGCCCGCGGCGAGCAGCCGGTCAAGCTCGGGCTCGTCGGCCAGCAACTTCTCCGTACGCTCCCGGATCGGCCCGAACGCCTCCACGACGACCTCGGCGATCTCCTTCTTGAGGGCGCCGTAACCCTGGCCGGCGAACCGCGCCTCCAGTTCGGGGATCGCGACACCCGAGATCGCCGAGTGGATCCGCAACAGGTTGGTGACGCCCGGCTTGTTCTCCTCGTCGGCGACGATCTCGCTGCCGGTGTCGGTCACGGCCCGCATGACCTTCTTGCGCAGCGCCGCCGGCTCCTCCAGCACGTCGAGGATGCCCTGCGGGCTCGACGAGGACTTCGACATCTTGGCCGTCGGGTCCTGGAGGTCGCCGATCTTCTCGACCTCCTTCAGGATGTACGGGTTCGGCACCTTGAACGTCTGGCCGTACCGGCTGTTGAACCGCTGCGCGAGGTCGCGGCTGAGCTCGAGGTGCTGCTTCTGGTCGACGCCCACCGGCACCTGGTCGGCCTGGTAGATCAGGATGTCGGCGGCCTGCAGGATCGGGTAGGTGAACAGGCCCACGCTGGCCGCGTTCTCGCCGTACCTGGCGGACTTGTCCTTGAACTGGGTCATCCGGCCCGCCTCGCCCATGCCCGTCTGGCAGATGAGGTACCACGCCAGCTCGGAGTGCTCACGGACGTGGCTCTGCGCGAAGACGGCGGCCCGCTCGGGGTCGAGTCCCGCCCCGAACAGCTGGGCCGCGGCGATCCGCGTACGGCGGCGCAACTCGTCCGGCTTGGGGGCGACGGTCAGCGCATGGAGGTCGGCGATGAAATAGAACGCCTCATGCGTCTCCTGGAGCGCGACGTACTGCCGCACCGCGCCGAGATAGTTGCCCATGTGGAAGGAGTCGGCGGTGGGCTGGATGCCGGACAGAACGCGAGGTCGAGCCATGGCATCCCATTCTGGCAGGGTTCGGTGGGTATCCGCGACAGGGTCACTCCCCGGGCTCCGGCGCGTCGTCCTCAGCGGGCGGGGACGGGGCCGTAGGGGTGACGCGGACGCGGGAGACCCGGCGGCCGTCCATCTCGGTCACCGTGAGCTTGACGCCGGGCGCCTCGGCGGTCTCGCCGGTCTGCGGCAGGTGCCTGAGTGCGGCCATCATGTATCCCCCGAGCGTCTCGTAGGGGCCGTCGGGGAGCCGGACCCCCGTCTGGTCGGCGAACTCGTCGATGTTGACCAGGCCTTCGACCTCCATGTCCCCCGCGATGACGCGGACGGCCTCCCCGTCTTCGTCGTACTCGTCCCTGATGTCGCCGATGAGCTCCTCGACCAGGTCCTCCAGGGTGACGATTCCGTCGGTGCCGCCGTACTCGTCGACGACGATCGCCAGATGGTGGCCCTCGTCACGCATCTCGGCCAGCGTCACGAGCACCCGCTTGCTCGCGGGCACGAGCTTGACCGGCCGGATCGGGACGAGCTCGCTGATCGGCTCGATCCGGCCGGTCAGGACCGGGTCCAGCAGGTCCCGCACGTGGACGAAGCCGATGATGTCGTCGTAGGAATCCCGGTAGACCGGGAACCGGGAGTGCGGCAACCCCGCCGCGAGTATCGCGGCCTCGGCGAGCGGGGTGTCCGCCGCCATGAACTCGACCTCCGTCCGGGGCAGCAGCACCTCCCTGAGTTGGCGCTTGCCCGCGGCGAAGACCTCGGCGATCACATCGCGCTCGTCCTGGGTGAGGTCCTTGTGGCCCACCACCATGTCCTTGAGCTCTTCGGTGGTCATGGCGGCGCGGTCGGCCAGCGGGTTGCCGCCGAGCAGCCGGACGATCCCATTGGTGGACTGGGACAACACCCAGATCACCGGCCTCGACAACGTCGCGATGCGGTCGAGCAGCGGGGCGACCAGGAGGGAGATCGACTCGGCGCGCTGCCGTCCGAACCGCTTGGGCGCGAGTTCGCCCAGCACGAGCGTCACGTAGGAGATGCCGAGCGTCACGATCACGAACGCGACCGGGGCGGCGACGCCCGGCTTGAACCCCCAGCCCACCAGGAGCGGCTGCAGCCGGCCGGCCAGCGCGTCGGCGCCGAGCGCGGCGGACAACACCGTGGCGACGGTCACGCCGACCTGGATGGAGGACAGGAACCTGTTCGGATCGCGGGTGAGCTTCTGCACCCGGGCGCCACGACGGCCGGTCGCGCTCAGCCGCCGGATCTGGCTCTCCCGGAGCGAGACCAGGGCCATCTCCGCGGCGGCGAAGAACCCGCAGATCAGAATGAATATCAGGACCAGTGTGAGGGTCAACGCGACGTTGTCCACGTCATCAGTCCGTTCACAGGGATTGGTGATCGCGCCCGCTGACTGTTCGCGATCTCGTGCCGACGTCTCAGATCACGGTACTGCCTGGGGTTCCCGCCCACTCGTACTCGAACCGCGTAAGCTAGGGCGCGCCGTACATAATCCAACAAAACCCAACAGGAGTACACAGTGAAGCTGCTGGTTACTGGTGGAGCAGGGTACATCGGCAGCGTCGTGACGGCCCAGCTCGCCGAGGAGGGGCACGACGTCACGGTGCTGGACGACCTGTCGACCGGGCACAGGGACGCGGTGCCGGCCGAAGCCCGGTTCGTGGAGGGTTCGATCACCGGGGCCCACGACCTGCTGTCCGAGGGCTTCGACGCGGTGTTCCACTTCGCGGCCAAATCCCTCGTGGGCGAGTCGGTCGAAAAGCCCGGGCTGTACTGGTCGCACAACCTGGGCGGCACCCTGACCCTGCTCGACGCCATGCGCCAGGCGGGCGTCGGCCGGATCGTGTTCTCCTCCACAGCCGCGACGTACGGGGACCCCTCCGCCGACGGAACCGCCGCCCGGCCGATCGTGGAGACCGACCCCACCCGGCCGACCAACCCCTATGGCGCGTCGAAGCTGGCGGTCGACACCGCGCTGACCACGTTCGCCGGCCTGTACGGCCTGGCCGCCGTCAGCCTGCGCTACTTCAACGTGGCCGGGGCATATGGCCGGTTCCGTGAGCGCCACACGGTCGAGACCCATCTGATCCCCAACGTCCTCAAGGTCGCCCTCGGGGAGCGGGAGTCGGTGAACGTGTTCGGCGACGACTACCCGACGCCCGACGGCACCTGCATCCGCGACTACGTGCACGTCTCCGACCTCGCCCGCGCCCACCTGCTCGCCCTCGGCGCCTGTACGGCCGGCACCCACCGGATCTTCAACCTCGGCAACGGCACGGGGTTCTCCGTGCGGGACGTCATCGACGTGTGCAGGGAGGTCACCCGGCACGACATCCCCGTGGTGACGGCGCCGAGGCGGCCCGGCGACCCCGCCTTCCTGGTGGCGTCGTCGGACAAGATCCAGCGGGAGCTCGGCTGGAAGCCCGACCACACCTCGCTGGAGGGCATCGTCGCCGACGCCTGGGCGGCGTACCGGAGTTGACGGCCCGCAGGCCGCCGCGGGGGTCTAGCCGCGGCGGAGGGCGACCCGCATCCGCGCCTTGTTGTTGTTCGGACGGCGATCGCCGAGACGACGGGAGTACACGGTGGCCATCGTGTCCACCGCGTGCGACGCCCGGGACGGCACCCGGAACACCAGTTGCAGCAGGCCGGTGGCCCCCGACCTGATCGGCGGGAGCGAGCAGCCGACGAAGGCGGGGCCCCGGCGGCACCTGCCTCCCGTCGCCGACTCGAGCTTGGCCTCCCGCGGCTGCAGGAAGACGTAGGCGTCGCGGACGACCCGGGGCCCGCGGTTGCGCACCTCGGCACGCACCGCGAACCAGTGGCCCGGCCGGGTGAACCGGGTGGATTCGCCGAATCGCACGGCCAGGTCGGCGCCCCCGTCGACCTTGGTCAGCGTCTCGGCGGTGTTGTCGGACTTGTCGGAGTCCACGATCTCGGACGACAACCTGGCCTCGGCGCGGAGCGGCCCGTCGGCTCCCGGCCTGATGAGACCGGTGATCGTCATGCTTCCCGAGCCTCCGGCCAGGACGTCCTGCGACGCCCGGCAGATCACCTCGTTCATCCCCCGGCCGGGCGTGCATTCGGCGACGTCGACGTTGATGATCTGGAAGTCGCGCGGCGTGTGGACCCGCAGGACCGGCAACACCGCGTCTCCGGGGCCGTTGTTGTGGACCTTGACGTGGTAGGTGAGCGGCTGGCCCGGTTGGGCGACCTTCGGCGAGGCGGAGATGGCGACCGAGAGGTCGGCCGCTCCCCACTGCTCCCCCGCGAGCGCCGGTTGCGGCGCTCCGGCGACGAGAACGCACACCAAACCCGTGACGACCCTGCGACCCATACCGCTCCCCCGAACACTCGAGATCAATTCAATCGTGTGCGGGCACGCGCTCAACCGTTCGACACGCAGGGGAAACAGTCGTTCTCCCCATGACGCTCACACCGGTTCCGGCTGGGCCTCGGCCGGTGTCCGGTCCTGTGCGGCGGGGCCGCGCCGCAGGCCGCCGTCCGGCATCAGCGCCAGCGCCACCAGGGCGACGACGGCGCCCGCGATGCCGAGCCAGGGGATGACGGTCGCGGTCGCGGCGGCGTGCGCGGCCTGGGGCCCGTGCACCGGAGCCTCTCGGGCCACCACGGACGTGTAGGCCGTGCCCGCGAAGGCCAGCGCCACGGATCCGCCGATCTGGCGGAAGAACGTCAGGTTCGCGCTGGCGGTCCCGATGTGGCTGGGCGGGACCGACGACTGGATCGCCACCGTGAGCCCCGACAACATGGGGCCGATTCCGAGGCCGATCAGGGCCATCCACACGGTGAGCATGAGCGTCGAGGTGTCGACGGCCAGGTTCGCGCACAACGATGTGCCCACCACGAGGAAGATCGGCGCGGTCACGAGCCAGGGCTTGTAGCGGCCGGTCCTGGAGATCAGCGCGCCGGTCACCACGCTGCCCACGACCATCGCGAGCATCAGCGGATAGATGTGCAGGCCCGACGACGTGGCACTGAGCCCGTGGGCCTCCTGGAAGTAGCGGGGCAGGAAGACCACGCCGGCGAACAGGCAGAAGGCCGTGGAGAACGAGGCCACGTTGACCAGGGTGTAGGTGCGGTTGGCGAACAGCCCCAGGGGGACGATCGGCTGCCGCGCACGCCGTTCGACGGCGACGAACACGGCGAGCAGCACGAGGGCCGCCGCGATCGGGCCGACGACGGGGCCGCTCGTCCAGGTGTGACCGTCAAGACCCTTCTCCGTGAGGCCGACCAGCAGCGCGCTGACGGCGGCGGCGAAGACCGCGATGCCCAGATAGTCGGGTCGCGCGCCTTCGCTGTCACCCGCCCGGTGGGGCAGCGTCGTCCAGATGATCGCGATCAGCACGATGCCGATAGGCACGTTGACGTAGAAGGCCCAGCGCCAGCTCGCATGATCGGTGAACAGCCCGCCGAGGAAGGGCCCGGCGATGTAGCTGAGCGCCATCACGCCGCCGAGCGCGCCCTGCACCCGGCCGCTGCGCTCCGGCGGGAACAGGTCGATGACCAGCGCGAGGGAGAGCGGCAGCAGCGCGCCGGCGCCGAGTCCCTGCAGGCCGCGGAAGGCGATGAGCTGGCCCATGCTCTGCGCCGCCCCGCAGAGGATCGAGCCCACGAGGAAGACCGTCACCCCGATGAGCAGCAACGGCTTGCGGCCGTGGACATCGGACAGCCTGCCGTACAGGGGGACGGTGACGGTGGAGGTCAGCAGATAGGCGGTCACGACCCAGGTGTAGAGGTCCGTGCCGTCGAGTTCGGCGGTGATCCGGGGCAGCGCCGTCCCCACGATCGTCTGGTCGAGCATCGCGAGGAACATCCCGCCGAGCACGGCGAGGAGGAGGATTCCGTTCTTGCGTGGCATGTGTCGAAAGTGACATGTAAGAAGTGACATGTCAATCTCGGTATATGCTGCGGTGCATGTCCCTGCGTATCGCGCTGCTCGGCCTGCTGACGGTCTCCGGGCCCTCCAGTGGTTACGACCTGGCGAAGAAGTTCGAGACGTCCGTCGCCCACGTGTGGCAGGCCGGGCACAGCCAGATCTATCCGGAGCTCGCCAAGATGACGGCCGACGGGCTCGTGGCGGTCGGGGCCGAGGGCGCGCGCGGGAGGAAGATCTACAGCGTCACCCCGGACGGCGAAGCCGAGCTGCGGCGGTGGCTCCTCGACCACAGCCCGTCCACGACGACGCGCAGCGAAACGGCTCTCCAGGCCTTCCTGGTGCCGCTGCTCGAGCCCGGCGAGGCCGTGACGGTCCTGCGCAGGATGAAGACGAGCGCGCAGGCCCACCTCGCGGAGCTGGAGGAGTTGCGGGCCATGCGGGAGGCGATCGCGGACCTGGCCGGGAGATGGGGCAGGTTCGGGGCCTACGCGCTGGACCTCGGCATCCGCCAGACACGCGGCGTCGTGGAGTGGGCCGACGACTCCATCGCCGACATCGAACGGCGATCGGGCACGGCCTGGCCCGCCTAGCCGCAGGACAACGCGGGCGGGGCCTTCTGCTGCAGGGCGAACCGCACGTGCGAGAAATGTTTCCTGGCGAGGTTCTTCATGGTTCCGTCCGCGTACATCTCCGCGATGGCGTCCCGTACGACCGCGCAGGTGCGGGCGTCCTTCGCCGGCAGCCCGACCGAGTACCGCTGGTCGGTCAGCTTGAGCCCGAGCACCGCCAGGTCCATGCCCTGGGCCCGGTCGGCGAACCCGGCGAGGATCAGGTCGTCCCCGGGAACGCCGTCCACACGGCCCTGTGCGAGCAGGTCCATGCAGACCGCGTAGTTCGCCGCCGGCACTCCGTCGACGCCGCCGGTCTCCCCTCCCCCGACCGTCTGCTCGACGAGCCGGTAGGCGTCGGTTCCCTGTGGCGCGCACAGGACATGCCCCCTGAGGTCCTTCAGCCCGTGGATCCCGGAGTCCTCGCGCACGAGCACGTCGGCGTGGGCGGTGTAGTACGGGCCGGCGAACGTGACGCCGTCCGCCTTGTTCTCGTCGTAGGAGTAGGTGGCCAGCACCATGTCGGCCTCGCCGTTCTTGAGCGCCCCGGTCCTTTCGCTCCTCGCGACCCTGCGGAACGTGATCCCGCTCGCCGGGACCCCGAGCTTGCCCGCGATGTACGTGGCGACGTCCACCTCGAAGCCGGTGAAGGCCCCGCCGGTCTCGAGGCCGACCCCGGGCAGGTCGCCCTTCACCGCGATGGTCAGCCGATGCGTGCTCCGCGCCTTGTCGATCACGGGCACGAGCGCGGCGGCCGGAGGACTGCTCGTGGAGATGCCGGTGGGATCGGCGCCGCCGCCCTTCTCCGACGCGATCTTGTTGGAGAGCACCACCGCGCCGGTCGCGGCCAGGGCCACCGCCGCCGTGGCGACGGCGATCCATCGCGCCCTGCCGCCCCTCGAACGCGGCCGGGACCTGCCGCCGCCGCGACCTCCCGGCGGCGAGCCCGTGCGGAATTCGGTGGAGGCCCGGGGACCCGGCCGGTCGGCGACCTCTGGAGTGCCCCTGAAGATCGCGATCCAGTCGGGGCTCGTCGTCTCGGCCGGCTCCTCCTCGGCGATCGACGGGACGACGGGTTCGACGGGCAGGGCACCCGGGTCGGCGGTGAGGCCGCGGGTGGACTCCCGGCCGGCGCCGACGTCCTCCGGGCCCGACGTCCTGTCCTGACCGGATCCGCCGCCTGAGCTCACGGTGGTGCCCGCGCTCGCGGCGACGGCCGTCATGCCGGCGTTCCCGGACGCGTCGGGCTCCACGGCCGCCAGGACACCCGTGGACGGGCCCTGCGATTCGGCGTGACCGAGCAGGCGAAGCAGGAGTTGCTCCGCGGTGGGCCTGGACGCCGCCGACTTGGTGAGACACGAATTCACGACGTCACGGATCCGCTCCGGCAACACGCTCACGTCGATGTCGTGGTTGAGGATGCGGTTCAGCACGGCCGCGATCGACGAGCCGCCGAACACCGCGGTCCCCGTCGCGGCGAACGCCATCGTCGAGCCCCAGGCGAACACGTCGGCGGGCGGCCCGACCGGCTCACCCGAGATCTGCTCGGGGGCCATGTAGGCGGGCGTCCCGACCGCCCGGCTGGTGACCGTGCCGGTGGAGTCGACGATGCGGGCGATGCCGAAGTCGACCACCCGCGGCCCGTCCTCGGCGATGAGGACGTTGTCGGGCTTGAAGTCCCTGTGCACGATCCCGGCGCGGTGGATCGCGATCAACGCGGTGGCCGTGCCGACCGCGAGACGCTCCAGCGCCGCCCCGTTCAGCGGGCCGTACGACTCGACGGTCTCCCGCAGGGATCGCCCGTCGATGTACTCACTCGCGATGTACGGAGTGTCCCCGTCCAGGTCCGCGGCGATGACGCGCGCGGTGCAGAAGCCGGCGACCCGCTGAGCGGCCTTCAACTCCCGGGCGAAGCGGGACCTCGCGATCGTGTCCCCGCTGAACTTGATGTGCAGCAGTTTGACCGCGGCGCGATCCCCCGCCTCGTTCTCCCCCAGATAGACCACACCCTGGCCGCCCTCGCCGATGCGTCCGGACAACACGAACGGACCCAGCTGTGTCGGATCACCCCGACCTAGCGGCTCGACCTCCGGCATCCAGGATCCCCACGATTCAGTGAAACGATGTCGAGAAAAACTTTACGTCCCACCGGGCTCATACTCAGCCTCTCGAGACCGCGCCGTAACCTTCGGTTTTGTGGTGTTTTATGCGACAGAAACCATTGAGGTAGGCCGTAATCATCGTTTAGTTCCTCAATGAATTTGAGCCCGCTACCCGAAAGGGCCGCCGAAGGCCGCGTCGCCGCAGGACACAGGTCCGCCCGAGCACTTCGGTCCTTGATCGGTCGGCCTCTCCCTGGGCACACCGTCACCAAGGCTTGGATTCGCACCAGGCAGGTAGTCGAAATGCCTGGGCATGGTACCGAAAAAGCTCCACCCCGCCCGACCGAGACCCCGCGCCGAGGTGAGCCGCTTCCGACTGTGTCCGGTGTGCGGCGGGTCGGAGCAGCAGGAGGGGAGAGTCGTCATGATCCGAGTACGGTTCGTCAGCGGTCTTCTGGCTGTCGGCATGGTGGCCGCGGTCCCGGCATGCGGTGTCACGGAAGACCGTGCGACCGGCAAGGTGCCGGTCGCTGACAAGGCGCCGGTCGCCGCCATGGTCACGCAGCCACCGTCCGAGACGCTGTCGCCCCTGTTGGAGCAGGCGCTTCCGAACGTCAAGGGCAAGACGTTCACCTCGGCGATCGTGGACTTCCCGCCCGCTGCCCGCGCTGTCCCGCATCGGCACGGCAAGGCCTTCGTCTACGCCTACGTGCTCGAGGGCACTGTGCGCAGCCAGCTCGGTGGTGAGCCGGTGCGCACCTACCACCAAGGCGAGAACTGGGTCGAGGCGCCGGGAGCCCACCACGTGCTCACGGAGAACGTCAGCCGGACACGACCGGCGAAACTGCTGGTCATCTTCATCTCCGACACCGGAGACAAGCTCAAGATCGATGATTCGCATGGTTAGGCCGCCCCGAAGGCTCGACGGCCCAGAGACGGCCCAGAAAAACGAACTGGCCCCTACCTGACGGCGAATCCGCAGGTAGAGGCCAGGTTCGACTACAGAGCCAGGTTCGACTACAGAGCCATCTTCTTCTTCAGGTTCTCGTCCAGAGCGGCGAGGAAGTCCTGGGTGGTCAGCCACTCGGCGTCGCCGCCGACCAGGAGCGCGAGGTCCTTGGTCATCTGACCGCCCTCGACCGTCTCGATGCAGACCTGCTCGAGCTTCTCGGCGAAGTCGATCACCTCGGGCTGGTTGTCGAGCTTGCCGCGGTGCTGCAGGCCGCGGGTCCACGCGAAGATCGAGGCGATCGGGTTCGTGGAGGTCGGCTTGCCCTGCTGGTGCTGGCGGAAGTGCCGGGTCACCGTGCCGTGGGCGGCCTCGGCCTCGACGGTCTGGCCGTCCGGCGTCATGAGAACGCTGGTCATCAGGCCGAGCGAACCGAAGCCCTGGGCGACCGTGTCGGACTGGACGTCGCCGTCGTAGTTCTTCGCCGCCCAGACATACCCGCCCTCCCACTTCAGGGACGCGGCGACCATGTCGTCGATCAGGCGGTGCTCGTAGGTGATGCCGGCGGCCTCGAAGTCGGCCTTGAACTCGCTCTCGAAGACTTCGGCGAAGATGTCCTTGAAGCGGCCGTCGTAGGCCTTCAGGATCGTGTTCTTCGTCGACAGGTAGACCGGGTAGTTGCGGGCCAGGCCGTACCGCATCGAGGCGCGGGCGAAGTCGCGGATGGACTCGTCCAGGTTGTACATGGCCAGCGCGACGCCGCTGCCGGGGAAGTCGAAGACGTTGAGCTCGATCGGCTCGCCGCCGTCCTTCGGCGTGAACGTCAGCGTGAGCGTGCCCTCGCCGGGGATCTTCAGGTCGGTGGCGCGGTACTGGTCGCCGAAGGCGTGACGGCCGACGATGATCGGCTTCGTCCAGCCGGGCACGAGCCGCGGCACGTTCGACATGATGATCGGCTCACGGAAGATCACACCACCGAGGATGTTGCGGATGGTCCCGTTCGGGGACTTCCACATCTTCTTGAGGCCGAACTCCTCGACCCGGGCCTCGTCCGGCGTGATCGTCGCACACTTCACGCCGACGCCGTACTTCTTGATCGCGAGGGCGGAGTCGATCGTGACCTGGTCGTCGGTGGCGTCCCGGTGCTCGATGCCGAGGTCGTAGTACTTCAGGTCGACGTCCAGGTAGGGCAGGATCAACTGGTCCTTGATGAACTGCCAGATGATCCGGGTCATCTCGTCGCCGTCAAGCTCGACGACCGGACCCGCTACCTTGATCTTGGGCATGCGTGGGGTTCCCCTTCTGAACTAACTCGGCCATACAGTCCTTATGAGGCTCACTGGCCGTGAGGCTATCGGACGGGCGTGTTGCGCCCGTGACTAGGTGTTGTGCAGCTTGAGCAGGAGACTGAGCGACCCGCCCACGAGGGCGAGCCCGAGGACGGCCAACACGACCACGTCCGTCTTCTTGGTCCTCACCGCCAGCGCGCCGGCCCGCTCCTCGGACAGGACCAGTCGTACGGCCGAGCCCACCAGCAGGGTGGCTCCCATGACCACACCGCCGACCCAGGGGGCTCCGCCGAAGCCGACCACCCCGAGGCCGACGGCCGCACCCACCACCACCAGCAGGTACGGCCCCCAGGCCGTGCCGTTGTCTCGCTTGTTCACGTTGTCGCACTCATCGCTCGTCGATCGGAGCCCACTTCTGGTCGCGCTCGCCGATGTACTCGCTGTCCGGCCGGATCAGACGGTTGTCGGCGTGTTGCTCGATCACGTGGGCGGTCCACCCGGACATCCTGCTCACCGAGAACACCGGCGTGAACAGATCCGTCGGGATGCCAAGGTAGTGGTAGACGGTCGCGGCGTAGAAGTCGACGTTGGGATACAGGCCCTTCTCCGCGAAGACGACCTCCTCCATCTCCTTCGACATGCGGTAGAACGTGTCGTCTCCGGACGCCTCGCCGAGTTCCTGCGACATCCGCCGGAGATGCGTCGCCCGCGGGTCCTCGGTCTTGTACACGCGGTGCCCGAATCCCATGATCTTCTCGCCCGCGGCCAGCTTGTCCCGTACCGCCTGGGCCACCCCCTCGGGGTCCAGCCCTTCCAGCGTACGCATGACCTGCTCGTTGGCCCCGCCGTGGAGGGGGCCTTTCAGGGTGCCGATGGCCGCGACGATCGCCGAGTGCATGTCCGACAGGGTCGCGGCGCACACGCGGGCGGCGAACGTGGAGGCGTTCATCGTGTGGTCGGCGTGCAGCACGAGGCAGGCGTCGAAGATCGCAACCTCGCGCGCGGACGGGTCCCGCCCGGTGATCTGCCGCAGGAAGTTGGCGGCGACGCTCAGCTCGGGATCGGGATCGAGTACGGCGCCGCCCGTCCGTGCGGCGTGATACCTGGCCACCAGGATCGGCTGCTGCGCCGTCAGGCGGGCGGCCTTGCGCCGGTTGGCCTCCGGCGCGTTGGAGTCCTTCTCCGGGTCCTCGGCGCCGCTCAGCGAGACCAGAGTCCGCAGTGCCTCCATGGGCCCCTGCTTCTCGGCGATCTCGGGGATGTTGCTCTCGACGAGCGCCCCCAGCGTCCGGCCCCGGACCAGTTCGGCGCCGTAGTCGGCCAGTTGCGCTCGAGTCGGCAGCGATCCGTGCTGGAGCAGATGGGCGGTCTCTTCGAAGGACGTGCGGCCGGCCAGGTCGTGGATGTCGTAGCCACGGTAGAAGAGGCGACCGGCCTTGCCGTCGATGTCGCTCAGCGCTGTGGACGCGGCGACGACGTCGGCGAGGCCTTTGGTGGGCTTGTCCGCCATAACTGTTTCCTCCGCTTATCTTGGCCCGAAGTCTACCCGTGAGCAGGTAAACCGCTTCACAGAGGTCCAGACCAATTTCAAGAAGGATTCTCCTTCTGGCAAAGGCGATTCCCCATCGCCACGTTTGGGTAAGCCGGAGCTGTAGCGAAAGTAACGGCGGGCTACCTGGGGAGGAACTGCCGTGGAGGGGCCGTTCATTCGGATCGAGGACAGCGGTGAAGTCGTCCCGCTCCGTCCCGAGGTCACCACGATCGGCCGAGGCCGCGGCGTGGACATCCGGTTGACGGATCCGAGCGTGTCCCGTCTGCACGCCGAATTCGTCCGCCGAGGGCCCTATCTGTACGTCGTCGACCTGGGCCTGTCCCGCAACGGCACCCGGGTGAACGGCAGGCCGATCGCCAGGAGGGTGCTCGACGACGGCGACGTCGTGTCCTTCGGCGCGGCCCGCGCACGGGTCGGCGGCATCCCGCGCGAGGACTTCGCACCCGAGGTCGAGCTCCGCAGGGCCGCGGCGCCCGAGCTGACCCGTCGTGAGGTCGACGTCCTGACCTCCCTGTGCCGTCCCGCCCTCTCGGACGAGGCCTTCGTGGCCCCCGCGACGGCACGGGAGATCGCCGACGACCTCGTGGTGACGGAGGCGGCGGTCAAGCAGCACCTGTTGCGGCTCTACCAGAAGTTCCGCATCCCGGAGGGCACCAACCGGCGGACGCGGCTGGCCAACGAGGTCGTGGCCCTCGGCCTGGTCCGCCCCACCCCGGTCGTGCCGCCACAGCGTGCGACGGGAGCGCCCGAGCCCGAACAGCAGCAGCGCGCTCCGGCGGGTCGCCGGGCCTCATAACGGCGATACTCCGCCGAGACCGCGAGTCCAGAGTCGCGGTTCGTCTCTGCGCGGGAAGGGCGGTCGCCGCGGGTACGTCAGCTCTGAGGCTCGCGCGGCCGTGGCCATTTCTGATTGCCGGAGTCAGGGGCAATCTCGCTGGAGGGTAGGCATGCGGTTGCTAGCGTGGAGAGCATGACAGCCGAGGTCCGGAGCGAAGAGATGACAAACCCGCAGATTCCCGGCTGGCTGGTCCCACCGCCTGAAGGGTTCACGGCCGACGATCTCGATCACCTTCCGGATTTGCCTGCACACACAGAGTTGATAGATGGAAGCTTGGTCTTCGTGAGTCCTCAGGCTTCCTTTCACTCACTGATCATCACTGTGCTCGAAAACGGATTGCGCAGGACCGTACCCATCGACCTCCGGGTACGCCGGGAGATGAGCGTGATCCTGGGCCTTCGGCAGCGACCAGAACCGGACGTCATCGTCATCCGTGCGACCGCCGACCTGGGGCCGGACGTCACCGCCTACCAGGCAGCCGAGGCCGTTCTCACTGTCGAGGTCGTCAGCCCCGACTCAGAGACACGCGACCGGGAACGAAAGCCGCAACTTTACGCCGCAGCCGGGATCCGTCATTTTTGGCGGGTCGAGCAGAACGGCGGACAGCCGACGGTGTACGTCTACGAACTTGACCCGGCCACCGGCGCCTACGCCTTGATGGGGATCCACCACGACAAGCTGCGACTCTCGGTCCCCTTCGAGATCGACATCGATCTGACGGAGATCGACGGGCTCTGAGGCTCCGCGCGTCAGCCCTGCGAGGACGGTGCGATCACACGCCCCAGCGCGGCGAGGAACGCGTCGGGATCGAGCACCGCGACCAGGTAGCGTTCCCCTCCACGGCCGCCGAAGACGACCTCGCGCATTCCCATCGGCACGCCCGAGGCCCCGCCCAGCAGGCGAGGCGGCTTGCCGGAGTCCGGCGACTCGAGGGTGAGGCCGGCGACCGGTAACGAGTCGCGGCCGACGCGGAGCGTCTGCGGCGTCAGGGTGATCGTGTGATAGCGGCGCTTGCTGTAGGACACCAGTCCCGGAATCGAGAAGACGGCGAAGAACAACGGGCCGAGGACGAGCAGCGCGTCGAGGGGGACTTCGCCGGTGCGCGACCGGTAATCCCAGAAGCTCCACACCATGACGACGGCCCAGATCGCCCAGGGGATGCCGAACCACAGTTTCAACTTGCCGGGGCGTTCGCGGTACACCACATCAGTGTCAGACATCAGCCTTGCCGTTGTTGAGGAATGAGAGGACTCCGGAGACGGCCGACTGCGTGATCGTCAATCCGGTCCTGTCCGCGCCCTGTAGGACGAGAGCCAGTGCGAGATCGCTCGCGTCGGCCGCGGGCAGAACCGTGACTCCGACCTTCGACGACACGAAGGGGCTGCTCAGCCGTACCAGCGGGCCGCGCTCCCGGTCACGCAACTCCTCCTCGGCGACGGCGACGCTGAGGTAGGCGTAATCCCGGTCATCCAGCCTGATGCCGATGCCGCGGCCCTTCTTGCCGAGGGAACGCCGGTTCTGGCTGAGGACGGCCGAGACTCCGCCCACACTGATCCGAGTGCGCTCGTCCACGGCGATCAGCCCCTGCCTCGTCTCATCCGGATGGGAGACGGACGCCTCGGGCAGCCCCGGCGCGGCGAGGGCCGCCGACCGGGGAATGGTGCCGACCGTGACGGTCACCTCCCCGTACGGCCCCGCCGTACCGGTCAGGACGAGATGGGTGGTCCGCATCTCGGCGGGACGGGTGGGCGTCCGCCGTGCCAGATCGAACGTGAACCCGGACATGTCACGTCACCTTTCGACGGGGACGGGCAGTTCCCCGGTGTCGGGCAGGAGGTCGGTGATCAGCTCCCACAGGTGCCGCACATCGGTGAAGACCAGCCGGAGGTCGCTGTCGGGGGTGACCGTCCCCGGGCCGATCGGCTCGGCCGGGAGCTCGCGCACCCAGTAGCCGAGGGGGCCGCAGTCGAGGACGGCGATGCCGCGGATGTCGGTGCCCTTGCCCTCCCGGTTGTCCCAGGCGACGGTCATCCGCCAGTTGCCGTTGAGCTGGAGCAGCAGATGTGTGAAGACGGTCAGCTCGGGATCGGCGAGCCCGGCCTCGGAGAACAGCGCACGCAGCCGATCGGCCGCCTCCACCACGTCATCGCTGTCCAGCTCGGCCAGGGCGGTGAAGCCGGCGTCCATCACGCCGATCTTCGTGGTGACGACCGGCGCCACGGGCGGCTTGGCCTCCTTGTCGCGCAGTCCGACGATCCGGGCCAGCGACCACATCAGCATGCTGAGGTCGGTGCGGACGTACTCGGACTCGGTCTCGCCCGGCCACGTCTCGTACGTGTAGCAGGCGTCGTCGCCGATGACCGCGCCGTGGCTGGTCAGCCCATGCGCTCCGGTGATCTCGATCACGACGAGCACGATCGGCTCGGCGAGCGCGCCCGTGAGGCCGGCGAGCTCCGGAAGGACGGCGTCGTCGTCACTGACGAGCCCGGCTTCACGCAGCTCGTCACGAGCTGCCACGAGGTCGGAGGTGACGCGCTTCCCGTCGTACAGGCAGCCCAGCACGCCCAGGTGGGCCGGGCCGAGCCGGAAACGGTCACGTGCGCTGTCGAAGGACGGCATTGGTTGATCTTCCTGCCTGCACTAGCCGAACGGATTGAGACTCTTGAAAACCTTCTTGGCGCCGTCGCCGACCTTCTTGGCTCCGTCGCCGATCGCGTTGCCCACCTTCTTCGCGCCGTCCTTGACGTCGTCCCAGTGCTCGACGACCTTCGCGCCGACGTACACGGCTCCGAAGACGACGGTAGCGCCGATGGTGACGGGATTGGGGCAGACCATGGCGGCGGTGAGGGAGGCGTTGAAGCCGAGTTCGGCCACGTCGGCGACGTAACCCGCGCCGTTGCGCTTGAAGGCGTCGACCGGATTGCCCTGCGAGATCACGTTGGCGCCGCTGTAGATGGTGGAGGCGACGCCGCCGACGACTCCGAGCGTCCGGAGGGCGCCCGCGGTCTTGGCGACCATCCCCAGCCTGCCGACCGTCCCCAGCCGGGCGAGGGCCGCCGGTTCCACCCTGAGAACCTGGGCCGCGGCCTCCAACCTCGAGGGGTTCGCGGTGGAGGCCCAGACCTTGAGCAGGTTGGCCTGGCCGGAAACGCTCACGACCTGGCCGGAGTGGGTCGTGCCCCCGAGCGCGGAAGCGAGCTTGTTGCTGCCGAACGTCAGG